>Ga0209425_10004301_pt1 | contig 14564 bp, 13 predicted proteins | sample COG_05_FD_184749 | JGI IMG/M metagenome (GOLD analysis project Ga0209425, IMG submission 184749) | Pelagic Microbial community sample from North Sea - COGITO 998_met_05 (SPAdes) (version 2) | ecosystem: Environmental > Aquatic > Marine > Neritic zone/Coastal water | place: Helgoland, sampling... | reverse complement strand
GCCGCTAGCGTTCATCCTGAGCCAGGATCAAACTCTTCATTGTAAAACTTTAAATAATTTTAACAACTTGAATTTGATTTGGAATTGAACTCAAAATGGTTTTACTTAATTCATAAATTATGTAAACATAATTTTACGCTGTCTATCTCAATATTTTCAATGAACTTTTGGATTACTTCTTTCGTAATGCGAGTGCAAATATACATTGCTTTTTGAATCCCACAAACTTTAATTATAAAAAAATAAAATTTTTATGAACACTATTGTTTTTCCTCATATATTTTATTTAAAAAAAATACTATTCTTTGCTTTTTAATGATAACTTTATAGACTTATCAGCATAAGCTCTATTTAATATATCTTCAATTATAGCATCTTCATCATTATTCATAGGATTATATTGAGTTTTTATAGAGATATCAAATATTTTAGCTAAAGAGTTGTAAGAGAAGGCTCTAAATCCATTTCTTAACTTTTTTACTAATTTATAAACTGTTTGACCAGTTTCTCTGTAAATTAATTTGATCAATATTTGGCCTTCCGATCTTGTTAATTTTTTTAATTCATTTGAAAACTCTTTCTCCATAAATCTTTCAACTACTCTGGCATATTTTTTTTTTTGATCTCTAGTTTTTATTAAAGACAATCTACTATTTAATTTTTTTAATCTTTTAGACGCTAATAAAGCATATGGATATACTTTTAAAGTTCTTCTTTTTAGAGTGTAGTATCTTATTTGATCATCAATGCTTTTAAAATTAAGAGGGGGATAAATTGTTATTTCCTTTAAATCTATTGATTTGGTAGCAATAGAATCCCCTTCAACCATTATAAGTAAATCAGTGTCGTCATATTTATTATTTTGAGAAATGGACTTACTTGTAAAAAAAATAAATAGAATAAATATTAAAATTCTCATTTTGTAAAATTACATATTAAAGACAATATTATTTTAAGTAATTATGTATTTTTACGGACAAATTAATTATCAATGGCAATAAAGAAAATACTTAATCAAAAATCATTAAAATTTTTAGAAGAATATTTAAATAATCCTTCTCCAACTGGTTATGAATGGGAAGGACAAAAAATATGGATGAACTATTTAAAGCCATATGTGGATGAATTTATAACTGATTCCTACGGAACTGCTGTAGGTGTTATAAATCCAGAAGCAAAATTTAAAGTTGTTATTGAAGGACATTCAGACGAAATATCTTGGTACGTTAATTACATTACTGAAAATGGTCTTATTTATGTTATAAGAAACGGAGGAAGTGATCATCAGATTGCACCATCTAAATGGGTGGATATTCATACCAAAAAAGGACTAGTTAAAGGTGTTTTTGGATGGCCAGCAATTCATACGAGAAAACCTGGAAAAGAGGAACAACCTAGTATGGATACCATATTTATTGACATTGGTGCAAAAAACAAAAAAGAAGTTGAAGCTATGGGAGTCCATGTTGGATGTGTTATCACTTATCCCGATAAATTTCATGTTTTAAACAAAGATAAGTTCGTTTGTAGAGCAATAGACAATAGGGCTGGAGGATTTATGATTGCGGAAGTAGCAAGACTTTTAAGTGAAAACAAGAACAAACTTCCTTTTGGTTTATATGTAACTAATTCCGTTCAGGAAGAAATTGGTCTTCGAGGGGCTGAAATGATTACACAAAGAATCAAACCAAATATTGCCATAGTGACAGATGTTTGCCATGACACATCAACACCCATGATAAATAAAAAAGCTCAAGGCGATAATACCATGGGCTCAGGTCCAGTAATTTCATACGCACCTGCAATTCAAAATAAATTAAGGGAAAGAATTATTGAAATAGCTGTGAAGAAAAAAATCCCATTTCAAAGACATGCTTCATCTAGAAGTACAGGTACTGATACTGACGCATTTGCTTACAGTAATGGAGGTGTTCCATCTGCATTAATATCCCTTCCGCTTAGGTATATGCATACAACTGTTGAAATGGTACAAAAAAATGATGTTGAAAATGTAATTAAACTTATTTATGAGACACTACTTACAATAAAAGATGGTGATGACTTCAGCTACTTTAAATAGGAATTAAAAATTTATTGCAGCATTTACCTAAAGTCCCTTTACTTTTCATAAAAAAATTCTGATTGTAAAACAGCATTAGATTAACTCTAAATAATTTTAATGAACTTACAGACTTTTCTAAGTTAGGTATTAAAAAAACGAAAAATTAAAAGAACATTAAGCTTTGATTAATATTTGTTTTACTATTTCAGGATTCAATAAAGTAGAAATATCTCCAAAGTTGTCTTTTTCTCCACAAGCAATTTTTCTTAATATTCTTCTCATAATTTTACCACTCCTAGTTTTAGGTAGACCTGGAACAAGTTGAATTTTCTCAGGTTTAGCTATAGGGCCAATTGTTTTGGAAATCAATAAATTAATTTCTGAAATTATATTTTTAGACTTCGATTCATCCTTTAAAATAACAAAAGCATGTAAAGCATTTCCTTTGATATCGTGAGGGAAACCTACCAGTGCACTTTCAACCACATTATCGTGTAAGTTAATAGCATCTTCTATAGGAGCCGTTCCTAAATTGTGTCCCGAAACAATAACAACATCATCAACTCTTCCAGTTATTCTGTAATTTCCCTCATTATCAGTTAAAGCTCCATCTCCAGGAAAATAATAACCTGGATAAGCAGAAAAATAAACATCTTTATACCTTTGATGATCTCCGTAAATAGTTCTTGCCATTGAGGGCCAAGGATACTTTATTGCCAAAACACCCTCTTTTCCGTTTTCTTTAATTTCCTCACCTTTGTTGTCCAATAAAACAGGTTGAATCCCAATCATGGGTTTCGTTGCATAAGTTGGTTTATCGCTTGTTACTCCAGCAAGGGAAGATAACATAATTCCTCCCGTTTCAGTTTGCCACCAAGTGTCTACAATAGGGCAATTTTTATTACCTACATTTTCGTTATACCAATTCCAAGCTTCTTCATTAATTGGTTCTCCAACGGTACCTAAGACTTTTAGTTTGCTTAAATCATATTTTTCAACAAAAGAAGTTGGATGTTTAGCTAAAGCTCTTATAGCTGTTGGTGCCGTATAAAAGTGTGACACGTTATGTTTTTCGCAAATTTCCCAAAAACGTCCAAAATCAGGATATGAGGGTACTCCCTCAAACATTAATGTAGTAGCACCAGAGAGCAACGGTCCATAAACAATGTAACTATGTCCTGTAATCCAACCGATATCTGCCGTACACCAATATACATCGCCATTATTATATTGAAATACATTTTTAAAAGTGTAAGCTGAGTAAATCATGTAACCACCGCATGAATGAACCATTCCTTTTGGCTTTCCAGTTGACCCAGACGTATATAAAATAAATAACGGGTCTTCAGCTTCTAATGTAGTTGCTTCGCATTCATTTGAAACTTGTGACATTTCATCATGCCACCATTTATCAATTCCATTTAATTTAATATTGGAATTGATTCTTTTAAGGACTATTGAAGTTTCAATAGTCGAACAACTTAATAATGCTTCATCGGAAATACTTTTAAGATCTATGGTTTTATTCCCTCTAAAACTACCATCAGCAGTAATTATCATTTTACACTCAGCATCATTAATTCTTGCAGCTAAGGCGGTAGAAGAAAAACCAGCAAAAACAACAGAGTGAACTGCTCCAACTCTTGCACATGCAAGAACTGCAATTGCAAGTTCAGGCACCATAGGCATGTATAGACATACTCTATCTCCTTTTTTAATTCCATTTCTTTTTAAAACATTAGAAAATTTGCAAACCATTAAATGCAAATCTCTGTATGTAATTGATTGTGATTTTTCTTGAGGATTATTAGGCTCAAACAAGATAGCTGTTTGGTTAGCTCTGTCTTTTAAATGACGGTCTAAACAATTTTCAGTTATATTGAGAAGTCCACCTTCAAACCATTTAAACTCTGGTTTTTTGAAGTCATAAGACAAAACATTATGCCATTTTTTTTTCCATAAAAAAGTATTAGCAATTTTTTCCCAAAAAACTTCAGGATTGTTAATGCTTTCACTGTAAAGCCTTTGATAATCTTCTATTGTATTGGGAACGTAAGCTTCAATATTTTTCAAATTATAATTGTTTATTATTAAATATATAAAAAAACTACTATTGATTTAATCTGTAATCTAATATTGCATTATTTATTTGCTTAACTAATCCAGGACCTCCATAAACGAAACCTGTATATAGTTGAACCAAACTAGCGCCTGCCTTTATTTTATCAATTGCATCTTTAGGGGTCATGATTCCTCCAACTCCAATTATAGGAATTGTCCCATTGCTATTTTGGTGGATAAACTTAATTACTTCGTTTGATCTATCAGCAATAGGTTTTCCACTCAAACCTCCGCTCTGTTCTTTAAGAAAATTAGATGAATTTAAGTTTTTTCTGGAAAGCGTTGTATTAGTAGCAATAATTCCATCAACAGAGGTTTCTTTTACTACGTCAATGATATCTAAAAGTTCATCATTTGATAAATCTGGAGCAATTTTTAATAAAATTGGTTTTTTTTGGGAATATGAATTATTTTTTTTTTGAATAGCCAATAGTAAAGTTTTTAAAGACTCTTTATTCTGTAAGTTTCTTAAATTTTTTGTGTTTGGAGAACTCACGTTTATTGCAAAATAATTTACAAAGGGAAAAAGCTTTTCAAATGAAATTAAATAATCTTTAAACGCATCGGTCATTTTTGTTTCTTTGTTTTTACCAATATTACCTCCAATTATTACATTTTTGTTAAATTTTAATCTTTTAACTACTTGATCTACCCCAATATTATTAAAGCCCATTCTATTAATTATAGCTTCGTCCTCAATTAATCTAAATAATCTTTTCTTTGGATTCCCTTCTTGAGCCTTTGGTGTAACAGTACCTATTTCAATAAAACCAAAACCAAAAGCAGAAAATTCATTGTATAAACCTGCATTTTTATCAAAACCAGCAGCCAAACCAACCGGATTTGGAAAATTAATTCCAAATAATTCAGTTTCAATTTTTGGGTTTTTTAGGGAAAAAAATTTTGTTATTATAAATGAAACTAATGGAAGTTTAAAAAATATTCTTGTTAAAAAAAAAACTAGTTCATGAACTCTTTCTGGATCAATACTAAAAAGTATAGGTTTTAACAGAAATTTATACATATTAATTAAAAAAGATTATTCACTACTTTTTAGTTAATTTATTACTCATTTCCAAAGAAATAGCTGAAATTTCGTATCGAATTTTTCCTGCCATGGTTTCTATAACACATGAATCACTTCCATCTTTAATTTCAACAATTTTTCCATGAAGACCACTTTTGGTTACTATCCTAGTACCAACTTTTAATCCAGATAAAAACTTCTTTTCCTTTTTTTGTCTTCTCATTTGTGGGTAAATCATTAAAAAGAAAAAACCAACCAGCATTAAAATAAGAGGCATAGAATTAAATGAATTGTCCATATTTTCTAGTTTTTAGGCAAAACGAATGCTTTAATATTCAACAGCTCTTTTCCTTTTGAAGTATTTGTAGTTAAGGTTACAGTTTTTCTTTGCATTCCTGGCTTATTTGATGAATCAAACTTAACTGTGATAGTACTAGACTCACCTGGCTTAATTGACTGATCTCTTGGATACTCTGGAACTGTACAGCCACAACTCCCTGATGCATTTAGAATTTTCAAATCAGATTTACCAGAATTCGTAAATGTAAAAACAGTTTCTACAATATCTCCATCATTAATTTCTCCAAAATCATGATTTGTTTTATCAAAATTGATAGTTGGGTATTCAAAAACAGTATTTATTCTTTGCTTAGATGATTCAACGTTTTCTTTTTTTATTTTTTTTGATGGATTAGAATCACATGATGTTGTTGAAAATGCTACTGCAAAGGTTAAAATAAACGCAGAGAAAAATCCCATTAAATTTTTTATTGAAAATTTCATAAATAATTTATTATAATTAATAACAAAAATAGTGAATTATTGTAAACCTCTTTGGTTTTTATTTATTCTACCCTCGGCAATTAATTTTTTTGAAACAGCATCCATTACACCATTAATAAAAACATTACTTTTTGGGCTTGAATATTCCTTTGCCAAATCAAGGTATTCGTTTATTGAAACTTTTATAGGAATTGAATCGAAAAACAAAAATTCAGAAAGACACATTTGCAATAAAATTAAATCTATTTGAGCTATTCTATCATTATCCCAATTTGAAGTTAACATATCTATTTCCTCTTTTAACATGTTTTTGTTTTTAACTACCTCTTTAATTAGTTTTACTCCAAAATCAGCATCTAAATTATTTTTATAAATTTTTTTATCAAGAGTTGATTTTCTGGAAAGTTTTTTAACTTTTTTTAAAGTTCCTAAAACAAGACTATTCACGAGAGGAAGATCATTTGTCCACGATATTTCAGAATCCTCATAAAATTCATATAATTTATCGTCGGTTGCAATAACTTTTTTAAACAAATTTAAAATCAAAATTTTATCGTTTTCAAAATTGAATTCTTTTTTATTACAATAATTTAAAAACAACTTACTAGATTCAATTTTTTTCCAAAGTGAGGTTAAATATTCAGGATGCTTGTGAAAAATGTCGATTTTTAAGTCATTAATTTTATTAGACAAAAATCCATCTTTTGATATTTTTTTTAAAAATAAGTTCTTAGAAAATTTCAAACAAAACTCGTCAGATTGGTCAATTATAAATTTTTTGGAATTTTGAGAACTTAATTCAAATGTATAACTAGCTAGACTTTTTAAAACAGATAAAACGCTAATATATAATCGATAAAAATTTTTATTGGCAGTTAAAAAATAGTTTAATTGAAAGTCAATGTTTTTTTCAATTGATTTGTCATAAGCATAGATAACTTCCATAACTTTTATTCTTAACTGTCGCCTGTTTAACATTTTAAAGAACTTTAATAAAATTAAGTATGTAAAATTAATTTTATTTTTATAAAAAAGACAAGAATTCAATAAAGAATTACACACTCATTAATGTATATTTGAACTTTAATGATTAATGGTTGAATTAAAACATCTTAATAAGTATTTACTTAAATACAAATTCAAAATAATAACTGGAATATTCATAACAATTATTGCTAGGATTTTTGCTCTTGTTGCTCCCAATTTAATTGGCAATTCAATAACAATTATTGAAAATTACTTATTCTCAAACTTGTATGAATTGGAGATTGTCAAGGAAAAATTAATTATAAATATATTGATGATTATTGGCTCTGCTTTCCTTGCAGGGGTTTTTACATTTATTATGAGACAGATGCTAATAAACGTTTCAAGATTTATAGAATTTGATTTAAAAAATGAGATCTATAATAAATATCAAACATTAAGCTTTGACTTTTATAAGAATAACAGGACTGGAGATTTAATGAATAGAATTAGTGAAGACGTTAGTAAAGTAAGAATGTATATTGGTCCTGCAATCATGTATACTATTAATACAATTGCTCTTTTTACGATAGTGATTACTTACATGATAAATGTTGCTCCAAAACTTACAATGTATACTTTAATTCCTTTACCAGTTCTGTCTTATATTATCTATAAAATAAGTATTGTTATTAATTTTAAAAGTAAAATAGTTCAAGAGTATTTATCAAAACTAACAACATATACTCAAGAATCGTTTAGTGGAGTTAAAATAATTAAGACATACACTATTGAAAAAAACATAAACAATGGACTTGCAGAATTAGCATCTAGCAGTAGAAGCAAAAATATGTCTCTCGTCAAAACCCAAGCTTGGTTTTTTCCCTTAATGATTTTATTAATCGGAATTAGTAATATTTTAGTAGTATTTATTGGTGGAAATCAATACATGAATAATGAAATTGAATTAGGAGTACTTGCTGAATTTATTATTTACGTAAATATGTTGACATGGCCAGTTGCTACTGTGGGTTGGGTTACTTCAATTGTTCAGCAGGCGGAAGCTTCACAAAAAAGAATTAATCAATTTTTAAATACTAAATCGTCAATAGTAAATAAATCAAAAATTCAAAAATCTTTAAATGGAAAAATTGAATATAAAAAGGTTGATTTCACCTATCCGGAAACAGAAATAAATGCAAGTAAAAATATTTCATTTTGTGTAGAAAAGGGAGAATCATTGGCAATTATGGGTGGTATTGGTTCTGGGAAAAGTACAATTCTTGAACTTTTATGTAGAATTTACGACCCAAACAGTGGTGAGATTCTAATTGATGGTTTTAACTTAAAAGAAATTGGTTTTAATGAATTAAGAGATTCAATTGGATATGTTCCTCAGTCTACTTTTTTATTTTCTGAAACCATTGAAAAAAATATCAAATTTGGAAAAGAAAAAGCTACAAAAACTGATTTAGAAAATGCAGCGAAGAATGCGTGCATCTTTGATGATATTGTTTCTTTTGAAGATGGTTTTAATACATTACTCGGTGAAAGAGGAGTTAATTTATCTGGAGGTCAAAAACAAAGGATTGCAATTGCTAGAGCAATAATAAAAAAACCCAAAATACTAATTTTAGATGATAGCCTTTCGGCAGTTGACACAGAAACAGAAGAAAAAATTTTATCAAACATTAGTAGAATTAGTAAAAACATAACATTAATAATTGCAACTCACAGAATTTCATCAGCAAAAAAATGTGACAAAATATTAGTTTTAGAAAATGGAAAGGTAATCGAATATGGCACGCACAATAAATTAGTTAAAAACAAAGGGTATTATTTCGACACCGTTATAAAACAAAGTAAATAAAAAAATAATATTTGGTGAGTTTGTTTTTTTTTTACAATTTTGAACAAAATATATACTAAATTATGGAAGAAAGAAAATATAATGAGGCCGAAGATATTTACTCAAAAATTCTTAGAGCTGGTAGAAGAACTTACTTTTTTGATGTAAGATCTACGAAAGCAGGTGATTATTATTTAACAATTTCTGAAAGTAAAAAATTTACTAATGAAGATGGTAGTTTTTATTTCAAAAAACATAAAATTTATTTGTACAAAGAGGATTTTGAAGGTTTTAATGAGCTTTTAAAAGAAATGACTAAATATATTATTGATGAAAAAGGTTTGGAAGTCATCAGCGAAAGACATCAAAAAGATTATGTGAAAGAAGATAAACAACCAAAGCCTGAGGCCAATGATGAATCTAAAAAAAAATTTACTGATGTCGATTTTGACGATATATAAAAATTAATTTTTTATGAAGACTTTAAACTATCTACTTTTACTTTTTAGTTTAATAACCTACTCTCAAACAAATTTTGATTTATCATATTTTTTAAAAAACCATAAATCATATAACCAAAGTATTCCAAAACCAAGTGAATTTACTCTTGGAAATATGGAGATGGGAAATTCACACATAAGTCACGATAGATTAGTTCAATACATGTCGGCTTTGGCAAATGCCTCTGAAAGAATAACAATTACTAACAGAGGAGAAACCTTTGAAGGACGACCATTAATTCTTCTGACTATAACTTCTGAAGAAAATCACAAAAATCTTGAATCAATAAGGACTAATCACCTAGATATAAATTCAACGAAAACTATTGTTGATTTTTCTAAAATGCCTGTAGTAATTTATCAAGGTTATTCAATTCATGGAAATGAACCAAGTGGAAGTAATGCTGCTATGCTTTATGCTTACCATCTAGCAGCATCCAACGACAATGAATTACTAAAAGCTCTTGAAAAGAGTATTATTTTGTTAGACCCTTCAATGAATCCAGATGGTTTGCAAAGATTTGCACATTGGGTTAATACTAACAAGAGCTACAATCTTAACCCTGATAATAATGATCGTGAATTTGATGAAAATTGGCCTAAAGGAAGAACTAATCACTATTGGTTTGATATGAACCGTGATTGGCTTCCGGTTCAATTACCAGAGTCAGAAGCAAGAATAAAAACTTTTCATAATTGGTCCCCTAATATTTTAACTGATCATCACGAGATGGGTACAAATTCAACTTTCTTTTTTCAACCTGGAATTCCGTCAAGAGTCAATCCTTTAACTCCTAAAAAAAATCAGTTGTTAACAAAGGAAATTGGTAAATTTCACGATAAAAGATTAAGTGAAATAGGATCACTTTTTTACAGTGAAGAAGATTATGATGATTTTTATTTTGGAAAAGGATCAACTTTTCCTGATATCAACGGAGCTGTAGGCATATTATTCGAGCAGGGAAGTTCAAGAGGTCATTTACAAGAAAGCATCAATGGACTACTATCTTTCCCATTTACCATTAAAAATCAATTAACTGTGTCTCTATCAACCCTTGAGGCTGCTGTTGAAATGAGAGAAACTCTTTTGGCTTATCAAAATGATTTTTTTAAAAATTCCAGGGAAGAATCTTTAAAAGAAAAAAATAACTATTATTTAGTTACTGATCAAAGAGACAAATCAAAACTTTTTGAATTTTATAAAATTTTAGAAAAACATCAAATTTTGATGAAAAAATTGCCGAAAGATGTTATAATTAACAACACATCATATTCAACAAACAATTCAATTTTAATACCTAAAAATCAAAATAAAACAAGGTTAATTAAAGCAATGTTTGAGAAACGAAAAAAATTTAAAGACAGCCTTTTTTATGATGTATCTGCATGGTCATTTCTTCATTCTTTTAATTTAGATTATACAAATTATTCCACTAAAATAAATACTAAAAATTTAGTTTTAAACAAACCAATAGGAAAAATTATAAATAAAAATAATTATGCATATTTATTTTCATGGGATGACTATTATTCACCAAAAATATTATACAAATTACTAGAACTAGGATTGAGAGTTAAAGTTGGAACACAACCTTTTTATGTTGATACTAAAAGATATGATTATGGAACACTTCTTATTTCTCTTGTAAATCAAAAAATAAGCACAACTGAAATTAACAATCAATTAGATAAATTAAGCAAAGAGAGTGGAGTGGAATTTGTTGGATATAATTCTAGTACCACCAAAGGAATTGATTTTGGTAGTAATGACTTTATTAATGTTTCTAAGCCAAAAATTGCTATGATTGTTGGTGATGGTGTTACAAGTTATGATGCTGGAGAAATCTGGCATCTATTAGATACAAGATATCATATTCCTTTAACCAAAATTAAAAAGTCTAATTTTTCTAATCAAAATTTAGAAAAATATAACACAATAATAATGGTAAATGGCAAGTATGATTTTGACGAAAAAAATAGTAACAAATTAAAAAAATGGGTTGAAAATGGCGGAAATTTAATTGGATATAGAAACTCAATCAATTGGCTCATTAAAAAAGATTTCATCAAGTTGGAGTTAAAGCAAAACAAAGCATCCACGACATACTTGAATTATAAAGATAAAAGCAATCATTTTGGTTCACAATTAACTAGCGGAGCTATATTTAGTGTTGATTTAGATAAATCCCATCCAATCAGTTATGGATACAACAACAATCTTTCTATTTTTAGAAATACCAATATTTATATAAAAAATGATACGTTGGGTTATAATAACCCATTAAAATATTCAAAAAATCCATTAATAAGTGGTTATATTTCTAAAGAAAATTTACAGTCTATGAAAAATTCTAGACCTTTTGCAATTTATAATTTAAGGAAAGGAAAGGTGACTGTTTTTACAGACAATACTAATTTTAGAGCCTTTTGGCATGGAACTAATAAGTTAATGATGAATGCGATCTTCTTCTCAAATTTAATGTAAATTATTTATTAGAATTGGATTTCAACTTGTCGAAAGGTCTGTATAACAAACTGTTAATTTTTTGATTTTCTTTTTTATCAAAAAAAGTGTCAACACCATAAATAATTTCTTTAGGTTCTAAACTCATATGAGTACCAAAAATTTTATCCCAAATTGAAAAGATATTCCCATAATTAGAATCAGTATAAGGCAAAACATAATGATGGTGAACTTTATGCATGTTAGGAGATACTATCACAAAACTCAAGATCTTATCAATACTTGATGGTAATTTAATATTGGCGTGATTAAATTGAGATAAAATCAAAGAAATTGATTGATATAGGAAAACTATACCAATTGATGTGCCTAAAACTATGACTCCTAATAATGTAAAAATAAATCTAATCAAACTTTCAAAAGGATGGTGTCTGTTTGCCGTGGTAGTATCTACATTGTGGTCCGAATGATGAACAAGGTGAATTTTCCAAAGAAAATTAATTTTATGTTGAACATAGTGTGGAAGATAAGCGCCAATTAAGTCCAATAAAAAAACACCTAAAAACACTTTAATTATTATGGGTATTTCAAAAAAGTTTAATAAACCAAAATCATTATTTGTTACCCAGTCTGCAGAAAATAATAATAAAAATGCTAAAGAAAAATTTATAATAATTGTTGTAGCTGTAAAAAAGAAATTTGGAATTGCGTGTCTAAATTTTTTATAATTGAATTTAAACAATGGAATTATTAATTCGATAGACCAAAAAAAAGTAATTCCAAAAATTAAAATTGCAGATCTTTGAACCGAGGAAATATTTTCAAAAAAATTAATAATTTCTAACATAAAAATAATTATTATCAATTTATGGAAAATTCGTTTTAAATTTGAAAAAAATACAATAAAATGGCTAGAACACCCTCAAATATGGTTCCAATTGGTTTTAAAGCACCGAAATTTGAACTTTATGATACTAACTCTAAAAAAAAGTTAAAATCGGATAATATTTTTGGAGAAAAATGTACATTATTAATGTTTATATGTAACCATTGTCCTTTTGTATTACATGTCAATAAAGAAATCGTTAAACTTGCAAACCAATACCAGAATAAAGGAATTTCATTTATAGCTATATCCAGCAATGATATTTTAAAATATCCTGAAGATTCACCTGAAAAAATGAGTGAAGTTGTTATTAAAGAAAAATATATATTTCCCTACCTATACGATCAAACCCAACAAGTTGCCAAACAATATGATGCAGCTTGCACTCCAGATTTTTACATCTTTGATAAAGATAAAAAATTAGTTTACAGAGGACAACTTGATGATTCTAGACCAGGAAATAATATTCCCGTTACTGGAAATGATATTAGGAAAGCATTTGATAGTATATTATCATCAAAAAAAATAGTTTCAAATCAAAAACCTAGTATTGGTTGTAATATTAAGTGGATAGATTAAATTAATTCTACATCAAAAATCAAAGTAGCATTGGGTGGTATTACTCCACCTGCTCCACTCTCTCCATAAGCTAATTGTGAAGGAATTACAAAACGTGCCTTATCACCTTTATTAAGTAATAAAATACCTTCGTCCCAACCAGGGATTACTTGACCTATTCCAACTTTAAATTCAATAGGTTTATCTCTTTTGTATGATGAATCAAAAACTGTTTGATCTAATAACTGACCTTTGTAATGTACTTTAACCAAATCACCAGAACTAGGTTTATCTCCATCACCTTTATTTAAAATTTTATATCTTAAGCCTGATTTTGTTTCATTAAAGCCCTTAGAAATTTTACTTATAAGCTCTTGCTCTTTTGAAATTAAATCTTCTAACTCACGCTCTTTTTTACTTTTAAAATTATTAAAGTGATCATTAGCATTCCAATCAAGAGCATCTTTTCCAATTCTTACAATTTTAATTGAATTAATAATGTCCTCTTGTTTAATTTGATTTACAATTTCCATTCCCTCTACAACTTCTCCAAAAACAGTATGTTTATTATCTAACCAATTAGTAGGAACGTGCGTAATAAAAAACTGACTTCCATTTGTAGCTTTTCCAGAGTTAGCCATCGATAAAATTCCTGGCTTGTCGTGCTTTAGATCAGAATGAAATTCATCATCAAATTTATATCCCGGATCTCCCATACCACTTCCCTGTGGACATCCAGCTTGAATCATAAAATCAGGAATTACTCTATGAAAATTTAATCCATCATAATATGGTTTATTTTCAGATCTGAACGAATTTTTAATTTTACCTTCAGACAATCCAACGAAATTAGCAACTGTTCCAGGGGTTAATTGATGATGTAACAACAATAATATATCGCCTATGTTTGTGTTAATTTTTGCATAAATACCTTCTTTCATAAAACTTTGTGATTTTAAATATAAGTGCCGCAAGATAAACTAAAGCTCTTGAATTAAAAAAAGGAAATTAAATTAATTAGAAACATCATTAATAAATTTAATTCGGTATAATTTAAGATCCAATTCTTCATAGTCTCCATCAAACTCATCAATAGCTAAATTTATATCGTCAGATTGAGAATCTATGAAATAATCATACAACTCTTCTTGTTGATCTTCATCAAAAATTTCATCAATCATATAATTGATATCTAACTTTGTCCCAGAGAAAACTATTGTTTCTAGTTCCTTAATTAGTACACTAAGTTCAATCCCTTTTGAATCTGCTATATCTAATGGTTGGAGTTTTCTGTCAATACTTTGAATGATAAATAATTTCAAAGCGGAATTAGTTCCTGTAGTTTTTA
>Ga0209425_10004296_pt1 | contig 14572 bp, 12 predicted proteins | sample COG_05_FD_184749 | JGI IMG/M metagenome (GOLD analysis project Ga0209425, IMG submission 184749) | Pelagic Microbial community sample from North Sea - COGITO 998_met_05 (SPAdes) (version 2) | ecosystem: Environmental > Aquatic > Marine > Neritic zone/Coastal water | place: Helgoland, sampling... | reverse complement strand
TTTGGAGTGGGTGTAAGTCCATGGTATGAAGATTTTCTTGCAACAGGAGAGCGTTGGGAAAAGCGAGGCAAGAGAATGGATGAGCAAATAGATATTTTAAAAGGACTTATGAATGGTGAATATTTCTCTTATAAAGGAGAGTTTTATGATATTCCTGAATTAAAGTTATGTCCTGCTCCAACTAAACCAGTTCCTATTCTTATTGGTGGTCACTCAAAGCCAGCTTTAAGAAGAGCAGCAAGGATTGGCGATGGATGGATTAGTGCAGGCCTCAGTCTAGAAGAAACAAAGAGCTTAATTGATCAAATTAATTCTTTCAGAGAAGATTTTGGAACAATGAATCACCCTAATTATCAGTTTCAAGTAATGGGTGAAGCTGCATACTCACCGAGTGGTATTAAACAGCTAGAAGATCTGGGTGCAACCGAGGTAATTGTTGCTTTTAGAAATACTTACGAGGGCGGAGCTGACGAGAGAACTTTAGAGGGCATGATCGCAGAAATAAATTGGTATGCAGAAGAAGTTATAAATAAATCAAAGTAGCATTAGCTTAGGTCTAAATGGTCGGGATGGTCGGATTTGAACCGACGACCACCTCACCCCCAGCGAGGTGCGCTACCAGGCTGCGCTACATCCCGTATTAGTTTTAATAGAAAGTTAATAAAGTTAATAAAAGGGTCATAATATATACAATTGCATAAAAAGCATTATAATTGATACTTATAGAGAAGATTTATGTGTATATAAGAAACATTCTTTTTTTAACTACTTTTAAAAAAGGATTAAAAAAAAATTGCTTTTTATACACTTTTATCAGAGAATACGACTTTACTAACTAGGAGCTTGGAATTATGGCCAAATTAAAGAACAGATTTAAATATTTATTGACTCTTGTAGTACCGTTTTTCGGTACAGCGCTAAGCGCACAAGATACACCTGAACCAAACAGTGGTGGAACTGCTGAAGAGGCTAAAGGAGAACTAAGCGCTGGAGCTATTGCAGCTGCCGTTGCTGCCGTTGCTGCTATTGCTGCAATTACGGATGATGATGATTCACCTGCACCAACTCCTGCACCAACACCTGCACCAACACCTGCACCGACTCCTGCACCGACTCCTGCACCAACACCTGCACCGACTCCTGCACCTACGGTGATTGAAGAGTATGAAGTAAGTACTTCACCTATAATGGAAACATATCAAGATACGGTTACTTCTACTAGAAGTACAACAAGTACTTCAACAGCGACCGTGACTCAAACGTCCACTGTAACTAACGCTCAGGATCAAGAATCTGAGATTGAGGAAGAGGTTGAAATTGAGCTATCAACAGTTGTAGATGAGACGGTTACTACTCCTGTAACAGTTTCAGTCCAGACTGGAGTTGCGACTCAAACAGCTACTAGAACTAAGTAAGTAATAGAATTTGGCTTAAAAGGGTCTCTTCGGAGACCCTTTTTTTTGTCTTATAAAAAGAGTGTGCACGAATAGAGTTTAGTGGTAGCTATTTGCAAAAATAGCAAGAAGGCTATTAATACTTATAATAAAACTTAATGCTTATCTCACCCAGAAATGGATGAAGTGTTTGAGCTGTTGAGACCGGCATTCCTTTATCGTTATATACAATATCTGCTTTAATATCCCAGTTAATTTGCTTGGCATATAAATCTACTAAAAAATGCTTCTTGGAGATAGTTAGCTCTTCAATATTCACTGGCAGTTCAAACAGCATGGGGTCATCAAGGTTATATATTAATGTACGAGGATCATTGGCTTGCAAATGATCAATACTATGCTTTGGGTCAAGTAACTTAACGTTATTTGTAAGGCCCTGAGTTTCAATAATAAAACCTTTATATGTTCTTAAGATAATGCCACCACGTCCAACCCATTTAAATACCCCGTCATCAATTTGGTTAAGCATCAGAGTTGCATTTAATCCATCAAGCTCAGCGGAGATAAAGGAATAGCGCTGTTGCTCTATGTAATCTTGATCAAGCTCATATGGTTTAAACTGATCAATAATCGCCTGAGGAGTTTCAAGAATTAATGGAAAGTAATAGCTATTACAACTGCTAAGAATTATGGTAGCTAATATTAATGAAGGTTTCTTCATTTTTCTCCCCAATTATGAGTAATAGACCACTTATTAGATTGGTCAGTAACACCCCACAGCGGGAGACCGTGAGTAATCTCAGCAGCACCATCTCTTGTGACAGGCCTTAAGCCCCAGGTAAAGGTTCTCATTTGATAGGATGGAGAGATTATGTCTATTGGAACAAGGAAATAGAAACCTTTGTCATAGCTTCCTTCGCCAAACTCTTCTTTGCTGATATCTGTTAATGAGAAAAAGGCTCCGACAGTAAAGCCAGTTTTAAATCTTCTGGATAAACCAACCGTAACACCTGAATCTTCAGCTAAGTATCTTCCGCCCTTCAACCTCAGCAGTATTCCAGTATTAGGCTCCTGATAATAGAAGGTAGCATGACCCGTAGTAGTCTTGTAGTCTCGAAACTGAAGGTTTTGTGCATAATCTCTTTGCTGCACGCTCCATGCCTCAAATCCAATTGCATAATTTTTTTCAAAGGGTCTGTATAAAATTTCTCCACCCACACCAGCAAACATTCTTTCAAAGATGCCAAGGCTCATTTTTGTATAGGTATCTTTAAAGGGATTGCCAAATGAGTTGAATTGCATTCTATCAATTGTAAATTCATCTCCTTCTTGAAGATATTTAACTATGTCAGTTCTTACATGAGGAAGAACACTATCTGAAGCTAATGTAATATCATTAAAATCACCCACCACACCATGACTGAACCTGGTCAAGAGCGAAAGTTTCTTTGAAAGCATTAACTCTGACTCAAAAGCGAGTCTCAGTGTTGCAAAAAAGAAACCATCAGGACCACCAATTTGTGACTGGATGTCAGGCTCCACATTGTAATGAAATGATGGATATAGGGCTTCAGGTTGATACTTAAAATCATTTGTATCAAGTTTATAGCCTTCAATTTTAGAGTCCTTTAGAAGGATCTCAGGGGTTTTGCGACTCATATTTCTTTTAAAGGAGTCTCTTGATGTTGAAATTGAATGCATGCCCATAATTCCATTCATGTTTGTGACCTTAAACCTGGTAATGGACTCAGGAGATATTTCATCTAGAGTTTTCATTGTTCGCATTGCCGCTAAGCTATAATTTTTGTATTTACTTTGCCCAAAGGCTACATGTAATTCCGAATTATTCACGTCAGCATACTGAAGGGTGATGTCTCTATCCACTAGATTTTTTAAGGCAGCGCGATATAAAAATAAGTCTGATTTTGCTGTCACTTTTCTTACTATCTCTGCATTCTCTACAGGTAGGTGTGGATCATTTTTTTTCCTGGATTCTTTAGGCTTGCCTAATTGAAGTTTATATGAGAATCCGAAATTGAGCGTATTACCCCGAACATAAGACAGTTTTGTTACGAGATTCTTGGAAATAGGCTTAACCAGTCCAAAATTAACTCTAGATTCTTGATTAATAGGCTGCCTGCCCTCTTCCTCGAAGTTAGTGGCATCTAACTCTAGCTTTAGCCTAAGGCCCTTGGTATTAGGAACAAATATCTCTACGCCTCCAAAAATTCCCATATCTCCTGAGAACAGCATATTGAGATTAAAATCACCGCCCTTAGTCCCCTCAAGATCTCTTTCTATTCTGTTGTAGTAAGTTTCTTTCAGATATCCAACCGGATTTTTAACAGCATTGTTGCTTAGAACACCCCAGCCAACTCCAAAGGTAAAATCAAAGTTATTAATTCTTTTGGATGCAACCAAATACTCAGAACCAAATAAGCTAGTGCCACCAATATCTCTTAAACCTAAGGCAATTTGAGGAAAATATGCTGATTCCTGTGCTAGCCTAAACTTCAAGTCAAAACCCTTATCTTTAAGTGACTGCGAGCCACTAAAACGGCTTGAGTTACTATAAAGGGCATTATTAATGTCGGTATACTGAAATGAAGCCTCAAACCAATCAAAGGGATATGCAATCAAAGAGCCTCGCAGATACGGTTCATTGTGACTCCAAGAAAAACCTAAAGTTCCTTCATCAAAAAATCTTGCATTGGGAGACTGAATTAAGCCAAGCCCGCCATAATTTGAATAAGATGGGTCGGTATTAGGGTATATATAATCATTGATTTGCGAAAACAAGCTGCTACTAATAAAGAAAAGCAAAAAACTTGTTGCTACGGATGCTCTGACCACAAAAAGCCTAGTTATTGATGCTATTTAGAGATGCTATTGATAACGCCAAGCTACTAAAGATTGGAGCGACAGTAGCAGCATAATTAACTCCTTCTAACCTACCTATCTCTCTTGGAATGTATATTATAGTTCCAGGATATATATCAATGTTTTTAGAGACAAACTTAAAGTAGCTGTCAGCAAGAAGAAATGCATCGCCGTTGGGATGAATAACAATCGTCTTATCATTCTCAGCATATTTGCCCAGGCCCCCCGAAATATCAATATAATCTTTTCCACTTCTATTAGGTTTATATAACCTAGCTCCAGGATTAAGAACTTCACCTAACACATAAACTTCAGAATTATATTGGGGAATATTAATGTGATCCTCGTCCTCAAGAGGTAAATCTAGTTCTTGATTTCTAATCAGTTTTTCAATATTAAATTCAGCTGTCACTCTACCAATGGGCTTAGCTTTTTTAAACTCATTAAGAATTAATGCAAAAGACTCACTGCCAGCTACTTGTGCAGCATTAGCGCTAGAGGCAACAAATTTAATCATGTCGTTATATATTCTCTCATTAATCTCAGCTTCAATCTTTTTAGTATTCTCTCTGATTAAGGTTCCACCAAAAGGAAAAGCTACATTCGTATAGCCTCCTGCTCTCTTTAAAATACTAGATAATGTTTCTCCGGGATCAACAGAATATACGCCTGGATTTTCTACCTCACCTGTCAGCCTAACTGTTCTAATAGGGTTCGGTTTAGGCTCAAAAAGAGGTGCAAAAATGTAGTCTCCATTCTGAGGCTTAATATTTGATAGCTGAGATAAGTTTAAATTTTTTGTATCAGATTTTTGACTCGAAGTATTAGCTGTTGTGTAAATTAGCTCTTGAGTACTGCTAGTGCTAAGTCCTTGAGCATAACCAATAATTTCATCAAGCATCTCTCCTTCTTTAATCTCATAAATTGCTTGGTAACCGACAGCCCCAGAAACCTGAATTGTATCGAGTCTTGGTCTCACCGCTAGCACATCACCTGAGCGTAATTGATTTTTAAATACTACTTTCCCCTCAATTAGGGGTTTATATAAATCAATACTTTCAATAACATTATTATTCCTAATTAATTCGATATCTCTATAGGACCCTTGATCAGATATACCACCAGCTGCATCCACAACCTGCAAGATAGAAGATCCCCCGCTTAAGGTATACATCCCTGGGAATTCAACCGCGCCTATAACAAAGACATTCATATCCCTTACCGCAGAAAGAGACACGAAGGCTTTAGTGCCAATTTGTGTAGATGCTACTCTCGCTTGGATTAACTCATCAGCTCGCTCAAGAGTAAGCCCTCCAATCTGAATTTTACCTATTGATAAAAGCATAATCGAACCGTCTCTTTCTACATGCATATCTAAAACTTTATTAATAGTTCCAACCAGCTGAATAGTTAGCTTATCTCCATAGTCCACAATATATCCTGGATTATATGAAGCCATATTGATTGGCATATATGATGTTTGATAGCTGCTGAAGTATTGTTTGCCAAAAATAATCAGGTCATTTTTTGATAGAGTAGATTGGGCTTCCAAATCAGTTTTTACGTTATCAAGCTGTGACTGGATTCTATCTAAGCTCCTTGAAAGCTTTGTAACAGCTGATTTCGGCGATGTGAAGGGCTCCACCTTATCGCTACGATTTTCAGCATTATTCAAGAGTGTTTCGGTGAGTTCTGGGGGTAAGTCACTTAAAAATGCAGGGTCAAGGGGCATATCCTGAGCAAATACAGGAAAAGAGATCAGCAAAGTAAGCAGTAAATGTATAGGTAGATTTTTCATAATGGCATAAATTTTAACACTATTTATAAATTTATAGATCATCTATTTTATAAGCAAAATGGATACTGATCTTTGTAAGCATAAGCAATATTTCTATCAAGGATTCTGCCTAAACATTGCTGCACTATATAGCTTCATATGTTGCTCTGTTATATCTACTACATTAAAGTTTTGAACAGCAAAAGCACGGGCGCTTAAAGACATGCTTTGCCTAAGTGCGTCATCGGAAAGAAGTTTTTGAATGGCTTTGTATAAAGCAGTAGGATCTCGCACAGGAACTAAAAGACCAGTTTTATTATCCTGCACAGCGTCCATGCAACCAGGAATATTGGTGGTGATGCTTGGAAGACCGGAAGCCAACGCTTGACATATAACTTGCGGCATACCTTCTCTATATGAAGGTAAGACAAAAATATAAGAGCTAAGAAAAAGCTCATCTAAATTATTCTGATGCCCAATATATTTTAAGTTTTCTATCTCGGACCAGGATTCAATGCTATCTCTAGAAATACATGCGGGATTTGCATCATCAAAATCACCAGCAATTATAAATTCAACATCAATGCCTTGCGAAGTATTATGTGAATTGAAAATTTTTATAGCTGTAACAAATTCCTCTATCCCCTTTGTATAAAGGAGTCGGCTGGCAAAAACTACTTTCTTGCAAGAGAAGATTTCTGACGAAGTTTGAGGACAATATTTATCTAAGTCTACTCCCGAGCCGTGAATTAGAGTCGCTTTGTTTAAAAGTACTTTATTAGACTTAGTTAATTCATTCATATCAAATCTATTTTGAAAAATAAGCTTCAGATTAGATCTCGTAGCTAGCAGTTGAAAAAAGAAATAAATTATTCCTTTTTTCATGGTGTTAACAAATGATTTTTCAGTATACATATAACCAAGACCTGAGATTGCTATGATCAATCCAGTTCTTCTGTGAAATACAGACGCAATAGCAGAAAGAATAGACACTTTCAGGGTAATGGCATGAATGATATCTGGGCTGGTGAGTCGCACAATTTTAAAAATTGAAATAAGGGATAATAAAACATTGTGAATTGAGGTGTTACCTCTTGAAATATTTAAATCATGAACATGAATACCTAAGGACTCAATATGAGATTTGTGATGAGTAAATGAGGAGGCAAGATGAACCTCATAACCCTTTTTTAATGCCTCTGTTGCAAGATTAAGACGATGAGATAAAAAAAACCAATCTACATTTACTGTAAAAAGGATAACCTTATTTTTCACAATAAATTTTTTAGTGAAGTTTTGATACCAAGGCTTTTAATGCCTCTGCATGACTAGTAAGGATAGTATTGAATACTCTGAAATCAATTCTATTATCTTCTAAAAATTTTTCCATTTGATTATACACATCTTGACCATGGAATTTTAAAACGTCGTCAAGAGATCCTAGAACAAGGCTAAATTGAGCGCCAAAAATTTTTTTTGCTCCCTGTATAACATCATATTCTGATCCTTCGCAGTTCATTCGCAGAACAATCTCATAGTCAATATTTGGAAATTTATGCTCTATATTTTGTTTAATAAAATTTAAGTAGTACTCGGGATCTACTTGGGTAATCGGCAGAGAAAATGTACTTTTTTTGCCTTGCTTTTCTTCGAAGATTGAAGAGCCCTGCTCGTCTAAATCAATCTGAACGCTATGAAAATATAAATTAGATAATTTAATATTTTTAGAAGTCTTACCTACAGCCAAGCAAAATACTTGGTCTGCCTTATTATAAAGTGGGTGAGATAGAACATTGGTATTGGGTTCAGTAAGAATAGTAAAAAATCTATCTCTGTTTTGCTTTAAAAGTTTTTGGCTACTTATCATGGAAAAGGTTTCTTTGAATGTTGGTGATGGGAGCCTAAAAATCTTGTAAGCTGCAACTCTAGCAAAAAGAGCAAATGGATTAGTGTGAAACATCGCCAAAAACTCTTGGCATTTGTGAGTTCCAATGTCTATCACCACAATCTTTTTTTTTGTCATACTCGGTATTTAATGGGTACTTTTATCATTTCAATAACAAATTATAGATTTAATTTATGCAAATTGTTTATAAACTTGATCATACATACTTTGCGTACGATCCATAGAGAAAGAGGTAATTACCCTATCTCGCCCTCGCTTACCAAATGTGCTTCTTTCCTCTGAGCTCATTGATATACAGTCAGTAAGATGTGCTCTCCATTTATCAATTGAACAAGGCATATCAATCAGAATCCCTGTATCTCCCATGATTTCATCGCAACCACCAATATTATTTGCAATACATGGAATTTTTAGCAGCATAGCTTCACCTAAAACATTAGGAAACCCTTCTCCCCACAGACTAGATAATGCGAAGATATCCATTGCATTCATAAACTGAGCAGCATTATCTACCTCTCCTAGAAAAGTAAAGCGATGATGATAATCTTTTGGAATCTGTTTAATAAGGTCTGCATTGTTCCAGTCTATATTTCTACCTATCATTAATATTTCTACGCACGGATTTATTTCAAGGATCGTTAATGCAGCTTTGATGAAAACCTCATGACCTTTCATTGGGTGAAACCTAGCTACATGACCTATTACTACAGTACTCTCTGTAAACTTATGCCTTTCTCTCAATTCATTACGAGCCATAACATTCAGCTCAATGGTTTCGTCAAATCCATTTTCTATAACAGATGTAAGTGATTTAGCAAAACCATATTTATTATGCTGGGCTAAAGAATTCGAACTGTTGTAAATTATTAAATTAGCTGCCTGCGAAAAAGCTTTATTGATATAGATAATAGCTTGAGTTGTTTTTTTTTCGTACTTAATAGAATGAAGGCTGTGGCGTATATTCCATACCAGTTTAGGTTTTGCGAAGAGCATATACTTGCCAATTAAAGCAGCAATATTTCCATGATACATCCAACCCTGAATAATTTGAGGGCGCACTTTATATAGGTATGAAGCAAGAGGAAATAGTTTGAAGAGGAAATTAAAATAATTAAGGTTAAGGGCTATAACATTAATTCCCTGACGCCTCAGCTTTTGGCTATACATTCCTTCTCCTTGAAGGCAGATAACTGAGAAATCATAGGTATTGGCTAGGTTCGATTCTGCTAATTTAAATAGCGATCTCTCAGCACCTCCGGAACCAAGATCAGAGATTATATGAACAACTTTAGGCTTCATCTATCAAGTTGTTACCGAGAGTCAAAAAGATTTGACCATTTCATAGACACCTTTTCAATTTTATAGTGCTCTCTTACGGCTATTGCTCTGTCTCCCATGGCCTTAGCTTCTTCTTCATTGTCAATCATGTATTGCATTGCATGCATTAGCGGCTCGCGGTCGTTAGTAAGTTCTACCAGAAGGCCATTTTCTAAATTGATTAGAATATCTTGAGGCCCTGTTTTACAGTTTGAGCTGATCACTGGCAGTCCATATGACATTGCCTCAACGAGAGCATTAGGAAAGCCTTCAAATTTCGAATACATGATAAAAAGAGAAGCTTGTTGATACCAAAAATCAGGATCATTTGTTCGTCCCACTAAGTGTATTCGAGAGTCTAATTTAGTTGCTCCAATTACTTGCTCAATTTTTTTTCTCTCAGAGCCTTCACCAAGAATTACAAGATCCCAGTCTAAATATTGATTAGCTAGCTCTGAAAAAACTTTAACTATCATGTCTATATTCTTCTCTGCAGACAGCCGCGCAACACATAAAATAATTTTTTTGGATGTCATTTTATTGTTGGCCCTTTGCTCTGGAATTGGCAAAGGATAGGTTACAGGATTTTCAATAATCGCTCCTGTTGCAGAAGGTATAGTCTTATTCAACCAATCTAAACCATCCTGAGTCTGCATTATAATGGTTGTGGCATAAGGATAAAAAATTCTCCTTAAAATGTTGTAAAGAATTGGCCAATTATTAAAAGGTGGGTATGTTCTTTCTGAAGAAAAAACTGGTATGCCTAAACCGAAAGATGCAATTATAGCCCCGATATTAACATTCGTTAAGAACGACACAATAATATCTGGCTGCTCATCAATCATGTATTTTCGAAGATAGAAAGTTCTTCGAACTTTCATATACATCGAATCTGTTCTTGAATTCACAATATCTGCTAAAAATATTAGATTTACATCATCATCGAGAACATGTTTGCAAATACCTCGCTTAGAGTAAGTTGCCATAAGCGTCACATCAAAACCAGATTTGGACCAATAATTACATAGCATGGCAGCAACCCTTTCGGCTCCGCCTCCTTCCATTGAGCTAACTAAAAATAATAATTTTTTCTTCATTAATTCTATCGTCCTTTAACAAATCATTTTAATAAACAAAATTTAAGATAGTAGCTTAATTAATCTCATCTATTACATGAACTTGAACTAAAGGAGCAATCCTCTTAATCCATGAAATAAGAGATGAATTATAAGTTACTAAGTGTCTTGGGGGGGTAAATTCATGAAAGAGCATGTCTACTTCTAAAGATGCCTTTATCTCAATAATATTTAAGTTATAACTCTGAACTTTCTCTAGAATCGAAGACTTATAATTTTGCGAATATTTCATTTTACTAAGATCGGTGGGATGAAGGATGATTGAGAGAGATAATTCTGGATTTTTGAGCTGAAGGTTTTTAGCAACATCATATTGCAAAGGAAGAAAGTCAAGTTCTGTGCATCCTACTATAAGAATATTTTGACTTAAAGTTTTGCTCTCTAAAATTGAGCAGCTATAGGATAATGAATTATGAATAATGTTTTTAGATTCTAAGGATTCGCTATAAGAGGTAAATAGTTCTATGTCTTTCTCAAAATGTTTAATTTTATTAAAAAAATGTTTCTGCATAATTTGAGGCATTTGACTTGCCTGCTTTGCAATAAATCCTGAAAAAGTGCCTGAAGGCCTAACTCTTCCTGGCCTGGACAGAGTTTGATAGTCTAAGTATTTTTTAATAGCATGACTTGGGCCACTTTCAATCCAATTATTAACTAAGTTAAATGTAACCGTTGATGCTCCTCCGTCTATTATGGTTAATTGCTTCCAATCTATATTGCTTGCAATAGCGCATTTATCCCTCCAACTATCCATGATAATCAATTCAAAGCCTTGCAGTTTTTTTGCACGACTTACACCCCAAAACCAGAATGGAATTCTAATTAAATACAGGATAGCCCGCATAAAATTTAATAAAAACGAAGGTAGTTTTTTAGCCAAGAGGTTTGGCAGTATTGAATAATAGAGATCAGGGCTTGGAAGTTGGGCATAATCTTGATTCAAAGATTTGCAGAGTTTTCTTATTGATTGCTGATTTCGACCGTTGCCAATAATACAAACAAGAGTATCTTCAGAAAAATTTATCCTGCCTAAATAGTAGAGATACTCATAAGCATTGATCACATCAAGGGGCTTGGAGGCCAGTATTAAATTAGATTTATCTTTCAAATTTTTAACCACGGTATATCAACCAATCTGAAGGCGTTGGGCCCATAAGAATATAGAGCTAATGATAATTAGTGCAATTAACATTACTTGCCTTTCCTTTGGCAGCTCTTGGGATGCCAGCACAATGATCGACATAAAAGATCCCATATATCTTATTATCTGATCAAAAAAGATGTACGTTCCCGATACAAAAACCAAGATACCTTGGGCAAAATAGAAAGTCCTGCTATTTGTCGGATTTTTATACATCAGAAGATACATCAGAATATAAGTCATGAGACCAAATATACTTCTGCCACCACCATCGCCAGGAGCATTGCTTGCAAATAGAATAATCCCGATTATCAAGGGTGATATAAAGATTGCTTGCTCGATATCTTTTGGAATCTTCCGATCGATTCTTATTTTATGAAGATAATATATAACAAACGGAACGGCCATCATATTATGTGTAAGCACCCCCAATGACATTCCAATAAGACGTATCAAGCCTTTTGTATAGATTATCGAATAAAGAAAAAATATAGTAGCAATGCCCTGCCTAAGATTTCCAATTACCATATCAAGTGAGTAGGTAATAAATAATGAGGAGATTAATAAAATAGTAAATAGTGTACTTCTGGTCGCAAATGAAAGAATTAAAGCCATGGAGCAGAAAATTAAATACTGAAGAAGTTTTACAGTATCTTCAATGGATATTTGTAGCACCTCCACCAGCAACACAATTAAACCACCCCATACTGGAGTCGTTAGATTGGAATTAAGGGCATAAACAATCGGATATTGAAAATTTACTTTGTATCGAGTGATATCATCCACCCAAGGCAAACTTTCATATATAAACAGGTCGAATAAAGCTATTGCTATTAAAGCAATAGAGAATTGGATAAATCTAATCAATTGTGAATATTGCCCTGATATAGTCTGCCGTTAAGTATCTCATTTGCAAATCCTGACTTGAAATCACTTATTGAGATAATTTTTTTATCAGATAGAGAGTCGAAAACTTTATCGCCTAATACGATAGATTCAAAGTCATTGCTCATGCAATATTCTACTGCTGAATAAATTATGGAATGCATTAGCCCCTTATCAAATAGAGCTCTATTGGACGCTGAGGAAGCATAATAACAATTTCTATCATCAGTAAAAAATAATCCTCCAGTTTCTAGCTTACCATCCAGGTATCCAAGAATTGCAAAGGCATGATTATTTTGGATTGCATCATATTGTCTATCCCAGCTCTCATCTGATCTAGTTTGTCTACCAGATGCTTGCAAATGTAATTTTTTAAAATCAAGAAAATTTTCTCTATTCAGAGACTCTGAATTCATAATTTTTATTTCTAAATTCTTCATTCCCCAATTTACTAATGATTTATAGCTTTTTCTAATAGAGGTTTTGTATTTATCCATATCCTCACCAACCTTGATAACACTGAAGTATTTATTAGATGGCTGAAGGCCAAAGCTAAGCAAGGATTCTTCTATTGCATTTACAGCATTCTCAATAAATAGAAAATTGATATTAATTGATTGGTGGGCATCTAAAAAGGAAGACAAAAGATTGCGAGCTTTTTTATACTGAGCTTTTTCTAAGTCTAGCTCCTGGGTGACAGCAGGTTGAAGAAAAAAATCTAGGCTGACCTCTAAACTAGTTACATTTTGAGAAAGATTACCAAAAATATAATTTGGCAACCCTAGCTCATTATTAATCTCGCTATCGAACTGCAATATTTTAGACTTATGATCAGGATTACTGCTGTGAATCGCAGAATAATAAGCTTTGGCAGAGGACGTATATAAGGGTGAAAAAATATTTTTCATTACCTTTTCATTATAATTTAATTATAATGATTAATCTTTATAACTCTGGTTTGAAATAAAAATAATGCACAAAGAAGGCTTGATTCTTGTAACTGGAGCAGCTGGATTTATTGGTTTCCATTTAACAAAGTTTTTATTGCAAGAAGGTTTTCATGTGATCGGCGCAGATAGCCTAAATGACTATTATGACGTTAATCTTAAAACCAGTAGGCTGAATCAATTAAAAGAAATTAATTCAATTGCTGAGGGCACGTTTACCTTTGAGAAAGTAGATCTTGCAGATAAAGCATCTGTAGATAACTTATTCAGTAATTTTGATATCTCTTCTATTTTTCATTTAGCAGCTCAAGCTGGGGTTCGTTACAGCATTACTGATCCATATACATATGTAAAATGTAATATAGATGCATTTTTAAATGTCTTAGAAAATTCAAGGTATCACAACATTAGTCATTTAGTTTATGCAAGTACTAGCAGTGTCTATGGAGCAAATACTAAAATCCCATTCAGTGAATCAGATTCAGCGGATCACCCTCTCCAATTTTATGCTGCGACTAAAAGAGCTAATGAGCTAATGGCACATAGCTATTCTCATTTGTATGATGTACCTACCTCAGGAGTAAGGTTCTTCACTGTATATGGTCCATGGGGAAGGCCTGATATGGCATTATTTTTATTCACCAAAAATATTATCGAAGATAAGCCAATTGATGTTTTTAATCATGGAAATCATACTAGGGACTTTACTTATGTGGAAGATATTGTCCAAGGGTTATTCCAAATTCATAAAAAACCTCCAGTTAAAAAAGAAAATTTAATTGGTGGTATTAGACCTGACGAAAGTATGGCCCCATACAGAATAGTTAATATTGGAAATAATAATCCTACAAAATTACTAGACTATATTTCTGCAATTGAAACCAAGTTGGATAAAAAAGCTATTACTAACCTCCTTCCTCTTCAGCCGGGGGATGTTAAAGATACATATGCAGACGTTGGTAAACTAGTTAGTGAATTTAACTATAAGCCTGAGGTTTCCGTGTTAGATGGAGTAGGAAAATTTGTAGATTGGTATTTAGACTACTACAAAATAAACCTTTAGCTATCCTGTGATCAAGCAATTAAGTTGGCTTATTAAGGAATTTGGCTTTCAAGCTAGGTTTGCATGGCTTTTTGTACTGATATTTTTTGCATCCATACTTGAGGCTGTCGGAATTGCCTCAATTCT
>Ga0209425_10004294_pt1 | contig 14582 bp, 23 predicted proteins | sample COG_05_FD_184749 | JGI IMG/M metagenome (GOLD analysis project Ga0209425, IMG submission 184749) | Pelagic Microbial community sample from North Sea - COGITO 998_met_05 (SPAdes) (version 2) | ecosystem: Environmental > Aquatic > Marine > Neritic zone/Coastal water | place: Helgoland, sampling... | reverse complement strand
ATAGGTGCGGGTGTTGGGACTGCGATCAGTGGGGGTGTAGGTGCGCCGATACTGGGAGCCATGACGGGTGCCTTTGTGACAGATGTAGCGACAGAGGTTTTGACAACAAACCAAAAGACTCAGACTATTATCAAGGCGCCTGATAATTTTTTTACATTACTTCAAAAGTTAATTGAACTTGGTGGATGGGCATTAATCTTAATATTTATAGTGCCAATGATATTAGGTTGGATATTGCCAGGACCATTGGAAAGAAAACGTGCAAGTAAATCGTGACTTAGTTTTAGTTCACTGGATAGACGTAGTTCATTTTGCAGACTGGACACCGAGCAGTGATCCCATCACTGACTGTCCAGAATTTATATCAGTAGGCTATCTGATTGAGGAAGACTCCTCAGACACAACAATAAAAATAGCCACCACATTCGACACAAATGCTGTCGGCACAGGAGTGATTTCATTTCCCATTGGCGTAATAAAAGAGATCACCAAAATTGAACCCCAAAAAAATAGCAGCAGCAATACGAGAAGCAAACGGAAACAAAGCAGAAGCAGCAAGACTGCTAGGCATTCCACGCAGCACGCTTAGATATTATTCAGACCGAGTTGTCGGAGCGCAGCCAGATGCGGTAGCTGATGTTGAACTGCCACAGATTCCTGACGAAGATATACCCGTTGAAGAAATCATCGATGGCATGGTGGTTCGTTTTAAGAAACGCCAGGAATATTTCAACGCCCGTCAATGGATGAAGTTCAAGATCAAGGATGACAAGCCGATAGGCATCTGTTGGTTTGGTGATCCGCATGTTGACAACAACGGATGCAACTGGGGTTTACTCAAAGAGCATTGCGAAATACTTCGAACAACCGAAGGCATGTATGGCGCGTCTATCGGAGATCATACGGACAACTGGGTTGGTCGTTTAACCAGGCTCTACGCTCATTCAGATCAATCCCGAACAACAGCAATACGTTTAGCCGAATGGTTTATTAGGGACTCAGGCGTTCGTTGGCTGCTGTTGTTACGAGGCAACCATGATATGTGGTCTTCGACCAGGCACGACGACCCATTACATTGGATTGCCAATGGCGTAGGTGCGCCAATGGAAGACTGGTCTGCCAGGATCAAGTTGGAATTTCCCAATGGTCGCATCGGCAAAGTGCATGCAGCCCATAACTTCAAAGGGCATAGCCAATGGAACACGCTGCACGGATTACAGAAGGCAGCACACATGAAAGAAGATGCAGACCTGTATGTCGCAGGGCATACGCATAACTGGGCATTGCATCAAGAAGAATCAGCAAGCCGAGACTTTACCTATTGGTTGGCTCGATGTCGTGGCTACAAATTTCTTGACGAGTACGCAGACGTACTTGGTTATTTACCGCAGCAAGGTGGAGCATCCATTGTGTCAGTGTTTGATCCGAATGCAGAAGGATCAGGATTTGTCCAATGCTTTGCCGACGTTGCGTCAGCAGCGAGGTATCTCACATGGTTGCGGTCGCAGTAAAACAACCCGAACACCTAGAACCTAACCCACTAAAACGAGAGAGGTATTGCCCAGTGGTAGTAAAGACAGTGGATCATATTCCATCAGTGACAGTCGTTCGCAACAACGTAATTAATGCAAAGAATAAAACAGAGGTGATTAAGCACTTGCTTGATTACCTGGCAACTCAAGGCATCAACTCGGATGCAGGTGAGGAGTGGTGGGAGAAGCGGAAAAAATTAGGCGTATAAGGCGACGCAACCTGGTTGCGAAGCACGCAATTAAATACAACAAGAGTGGTCATCACAAACAAAAGAATAGGTATTGCAGACGTGACAGATTCCCAGAACACGAACTTCTCAAAAGCACCAAGTTATCCGAAACTGAAACTGAATGATCTAGCCGTTGAAGAAATCCACATCGAATTGCGCGAGGGTTTGCCGTGCCGTGTCATCGCAGAACAGTTCGGGGTTTCGACCTCGTTGGTTCAAATGATGAGAGAAGGCAGGGTCAACCGCATTCCTGGCTACATTTATCCTGTGCTAAAATCGCCCTCAAATCACACCTAAGTGTTTGATTTAACTGTAGGGTAAGCCCTTTCACGGCGGCAACAGGGGTTCGAATCCCCTTGGGGACGCCAGTTTTCTGGTGTCTGTTGTGCTAAAAATGTGCTTCAAAGGAGAAGCGCATGGCACGACCGATAGGATCACCCGTCGTTTATTGGCGGGGCAAGAAGGCATGGTTAAGGTGGACTGAGCCAGGAAAGGGGCAGCAACGCAAACCCTTGGGCGACGTATCTCAAGAAGAATTAACCACCCCATTCTTTTGCCAATACATTTTTACCTACCTCAACTGGCATGCAGCCGAGTACCCTGCTCATCATCCAAGAGTTGAATCGATTGTCCGTGTTCACCTGGCACCGGCATTCGGCAATTTACCTCTCGATAAAATATCTGCGGAACTGGTCGAGCGATACAAGCAGCAGCGTCGGGCAAAGCCAGGCACAGTCGCAAAGGAACTGCGAACCCTTAACGCCATATTGAATCACGCCGTTACCTGGGACGTGCTGATAGGTAATCCAATCAAGGGTAAGGTCAAGCCACCCAAAGACCCGAAGTCAAACCCACGCCATTACTACACCGTCGAGCAGTTGCAGAAACTTTATGCGCTGAATACTCATTGGTCTAATGTGTGGAAGTTCATGGCAAACACAGGGCTGCGCTTGCATGAGATGCAGAACCTACAGCACTGCGACATTCGGGAAGAAGCAATCTATGTGGTAAGCACGCCGGACTCACCAAACAAGACAACATCTTGGCGACTTGTCCCGCTGTCTAATAACGCACAGGAGGCTCTCAAATGCCTCACATCGAGCGTGACGATTTGTCCAATGGTAACGGGTAAGTCTATGTCGCGTGCCTTCAAACGCGAAGCAAGAAGGGCAGAGATACCAGGCTCATTACACTGGCTAAGACACACCTATTGCAGCCACTTGGTGATGGGCGGGGTTGCCCTAGAGAAAGTACAGAAACTAGCGGGACACTCGACTTTCAAGACGACGCTTCATTATGTGCATCTCGCGCCTGGCTACCTCCAGACTGGCGTTGTCAACATCTGATCGCATCTCTATCAAAGACTCCATCGATTGCAGATTGTTTGCATCTACCACATCACGTTCGCCATAACCAAAGTCATGCTGATAGCAATTAATGTGGAACAACTCAGCGGTGATCCATCCGTGCATGCGCACACGGCAAGGTCCGACGACCTGGGTAAGAATAGCGATGTCTGCTTTAAGCGCACGATCATCTTTGTTGAAGATCAGTTTATCCATCGATGATGTTTTAACCTGGACCGATTGACTCTTATAGATTAAATCTTTCCCGCCGTCCCCGCCTTGATGATGATGCACATCGATTGCGACATCGAGAGTTTTACCTACCGCATATTCACCCATCAGTCCGGCAAGCATTACCTCAAAGTCTGAGTGCGCTTTGGCTATCTTACGATTGCGTGATCGCGCCCCTGCCTTGAACGTGTTGCGAGACTCAGCAAGCACGATCAATCCAGGCAGTTGCATTGCGTTAAAGGTGAAATCCATTAGGAAGGTAGCCCCACTCCTGGTAGGCAAAGGAGGAGAAGCACACCACTTGGGACATGAATAACCAAGTGGAATGTAACCAGGAGCGGGACTTGTTTGGCGAACCCCAACTGCCGACCAAGGGTTTCCAACCATGCTATTAACTCAGGACTACAATGTCTCCGTCTGTTGTTAATAAGATGACAGAAGGGGTTCATAACTTAAAACGGAAGCGCGTCGTCAAATCCCTGATCGGGCTGCGGGTTCAACGGCTTCGCATCTTTTGGAATGTATGTATCTTCCTTGATGCTGCCTCCGAAATACTTGTTACCGTTCTTGTCTTCGTTGAGCCACAGCGCAACCTCGACTTTCATTGTCCCGCCAGTAGGTAACTCCAAGTTGCCACGACCACGATAGTCGGGCTGCTTTTCGTTACCATTCTTTTGGTTTTTGAAGACGGTTATTTTTCCAGGTGGTGTTTCGTATGCCATTAGAAGTTCCTTATTTTGTGGTACACGGTGGATGGTTTACGGAACTTCTCGATCAACGAGTCATGCAACTGTTGATCCTCGCAAAGTTCCTTCCAATCTACGTTGCCCTTACGAACAACGCGCTCGACGACGATGCCGTTGCACGACACACTTGATTCGTCAGCGTATTTAAAAATGTCCTCCTTTAAAGATTCCTGATTTGATTTGAGATCAGCCATTTGATCGCACACTTTGCGGTACTCAAGCAGCAATCGATTTAACTCTTGATCTTTAATCTCCCGTATATCCCTGGGCTGCGCGGGTGGCAGGGTTCCAGTCAGGTAGTAATGCCAGAACTCATCCCACTGTTCGCGCAGCGCACCCTGGCAGTCCCTGTCCGAAGGGATAGGAATGATCTTGATCTTGTCCAGGTCGTGCGCATAAACAACCAGGTCAATCTGCTGTGCTTCCGACACTAGGTATTGATGCTGAATCTGGAACCGTATGTGCATCGGCACATCGTCCACGGTTTCGGCTTTCCACAATGGTGACTCGCTACCTTTGTTCGGTGTCTTGAATTCAGCAGCACGCTCGATGTCTCCGAACGGGTCGGGCATGTAACCCCAGTCCAGGCTTGCGCCTAAGAATCCGTTGCTTAGACACATCGGATACCCGCCTTCACCAGTCGTTGCTTCATACAGTTCTTGGATTTTTTCTTCAGACTCAGAACCACGTCGCATCGCTGACGTTACCCATATCTCACGAACACCTGTCATCACCTCGATCAGTTGTCGCCAGGTATACGGAGCGAACGCTGCTGCCTTCATAATGCAGGGCGCGTTGCTTGCGGTTCCATGCTCTTTGCGCCAGGCGTGCCACTCGTCCGTGCGCTGCTCGATGTTGTGAACTTGAACAGTCATGCTGCCTCCTTCTCAAGTTTGGATTCAAGTTGTCCACGCGCTTTATCAAACTCACGTTCCGGCACATCCTTAACATTCTTGACCTGGTAATGGGCAAGGAATCTGGATCGCACATCGGTAGGAAAGTTTGATAACAGATCAGTCAAGACCGCAGCCTGATCTTTGTTGACGCGCTCAATGTGCGCATCGGTGTCATCCTCTGCGCACAGACCACACGCAGATTGAATGGCATAGCGACGGGCGTATGTGCTTGCGCTGCCGTACTGTTGGCACGCGCTCATGGACTTGTTGCTTTCCATTGGGATGCTCATCGTGGATTCAATGAACTGACCCGACGAATGAACCAGTGTCGTTGACAGTCCGACCGTGCCAGGCTCAGACGCAACGTGGTTCTGGGTCAGCATGATGCCATGCGCATTCAACACTGGCACGACACACTCGATTACCTGGTCGAGCGTGGCGTACTTGTAGTGGTGTCCCTTGGTATCCTTCTTCGGGTTGCTGAATTCGCCCTGCGCTTTGATAAGGGCAGGGGCAATCTTGTCCAATGATTCTGAAGTTTTCATGTCTTCTCCTGTTTATAGATAGCCGTAGTACGAATCGGTGGGGATGTCTGGAACCTCCCGCGCCACCAACATCGACGCGAGAGTTTCGGGGTGCCAGTCAATCTGATTGAAGTCGTTAAAGACTTCCTTCATCAGTTCTTTGGCTTTGGTCTTGGCAACTTCTGGATCGACACAAACTTCGTCGAACTCCATCAGCATGTTCTCCTCGACCTCTTGCAACCAATCGCTGTAATCCATTTCCATTACGCACCTCCAATTTCAGCAAGTGCGTCGATGTGTTTTTGGGCTGCTGCTTTAGCGTCGGCAAGGCGGGTAAAACTTTTAAGATCATCACCGTCAGTTAAATAGTCTCCATTGTTTTCAAACTCAAGCCATGCGTGCCGTGCAACTACTTCGTACTTACCGCCTTTAATAACGCCAGGTTTATATTTGTAAATGTGAACCTGGTAAGGCATCGCACCATCAAGCGGGTCAACAAACTGAGACTTGTAAACAAACCGCTCAAACATGAAAGGACTATCGTAAGGTTTTTTACGAAATACTAATTTGTTATTTGTCATTACCATTTACCTCCGACTGTGGAATGAGTTGTTCCAAGTTTGGTGAGGTAACGAGACAGTTCGTGGACTTCAGCAGTGATGTCTTCGTGCAAAGCCATGCGTGCTTCGACGCCTTTGTCGGTGCGCTGATAGTGTTCGCACATCTCAACGATGAACAACGCAACCGACTCGATGTTGTTGACGGCAGCGTCGCCTGGTTCTAGGTCGCGCCAGTCCCGAACGACGGGTGATCCGTGATCGGTTTGAACGACGTGTTGTCCGGTGTGTTTTGCTTTGGCTAATGCGTCAGCAACCCAACCTTCAAAATACTCCTCTGCATGTATTGATACCATCTTTGTGTTCATGTGCTTCTCCTTTAAGAAACGTTGTGTTAACCACGAACACATGATACCACCATCGTGGTAGGAATACCACCACAATATTATCGTTTAGAAACAATGTGTTATGCCCCCCGTTACAGCAGGGGGGACTTTAGAACATTGGTATTAAAAGTTTGTTTGACGTGAAACAACAACACCACACAAGGTAGCGTTGCCATTGATTGATTGAAGTTGAGGTGTCCAAACAGGATTGGCTGCCTTCAAAAATTTACGACCACCTTCAATGATGAGTTGCTTGAATGTTGCTGCGTCATCATCATCGAGGCGTACCACTACATAGTCGCCGTGCTTTGCGTCGCGGTCTGGGTCCACGATCACAATGTCTCCTTCGTTGAATGCAGGTTGCATGGACACTCCTTGTACTCGAAGTGCATACATGTTTTTGTTTTCCGATTTTCGTGTTGTCGCAAACGGAATCCACTCATCAGCAACACCTGGCAGATGCGGGTCTTCAACCTGTGACCAATCACCTGCCTGTACCCACGAAATAATTGGGACATCGATAAGGTAATGTCGATCATCTGCTTGAGCATTTGGTTTGCCTTCTCCTGTTGCAAGCCAGGTCGCGGAAACTCCGAGACACTTTGCCAATACATGTGTGAATTGAGATGATTCGGGATTGCGTCTTTCAATTGCAGACACTGCGCTTTGCGAAATCTTTGCGCACTGTGCTAGTTCTTCTTGACCAATCCCAACCAATCTCCTTGCGTGTTTAAGTCTTTGACCAAGACTCATTATGTTTTCTCCTTGCACATTTTTTTTACTTTACATGTTCGCTCAGCGTCCACCAGTGTGGCGCGCCAAAGTTGTCAACATCGTCAAAGTGGTACTCGTGTTGCAACATAATTAGGTCGAGTGCTGCGAGGGGTGTCCATCCTTTCAGCGCACGAAGTTGCCACGTTCGACTCCACTGCAAATTGAAAAGTTGCTCGCGATTTGTTTCGACGCGAAGTGCCGGTTGTGAATTTTCTAAACCAAAGAAAATTTCTTTTTGTTCGCGCTCTGTTTTGTGTCCCGCCCATCCTGTCCTGATGTCCTCCGTGGTTGCGCGACCGACAGCGGTTGTGTTGCCCTTGGTCGAGCCGAGCGGAGCAAGTAGATGATTGCTTTGCCATGCGCCTTTGGCGCTGTGATTCTTGTTCGCTAGCATAAATGAAGGAATCCATTCATTCAGCGGGTTTTTAATTAAGTTATCCATCCTATTAGTTTGTTTTTTATAGTTAAGAAACAACAGATTACCACCAATGTGTTAACAATTAAAGTAATAAAATGTGGTATCTGCTGTTGTTTAATACCACAATGGTGGTATAGTCGCGCACATGAAAGCAATCGATAAAGCCATTCAAGCAGCCGGAGGGCAGTCAGCCCTGGCTCGACTGATCGGAGTCCGGCAGTCACACATCTGGAACTGGGCGAACCGAGATCGTCAAGGTGTCCCGCCCAACCATGTGTTGTCGATTGAAAAGGTGACAGGCGTCAGCCGTCACGAACTAAGACCAGACATTTTTCCTGCTTCCTCCCAGGTAGTGCCTCCTGCTACTGGGTCGTTTAGCCCCCCAACTAAGGGGGGCATTTTTTAATGAGCGTTGGAGCAATAGACTTTGCGATAAAGGCTGATGGTTTATCAGCATCAGATAAGTTAGTGCTTATATTAATTGCTAACTGCGTCAACGATAGCGAAGGGTATGCGTACCCCAGTCAGCGTTACCTGGCAGAACGAACGGGACTGACCCGCGAGACAGTCAACAGGGTAGTTGCTCGACTGGAAGAAGCCGGACTTCTAATTGTCACCCACCAGTACCGAGACAACGGTGGCAAACGATCAAGCAAATACGTCATCCCATATGAGTCTAAGTCACAGACCCATGTGACGCAGGATCACAAGGGTAGTGACGCAGGATCACATGCCCATGTGACGCAGGATCACAACATAGAAACAGTAATAAAGAAACGTAATATTAAACAGAGAGAGGCTAACGCCTCCCGACTCTCTGAAGATTGGAAGTTGCCAGACGAATACGCTGCTTGGTGCAAAGAGAATCGTCCTGATCTCGATCCCCGCAGCGTCGCAGATTCCTTCCGAGACTACTGGATTTCCGTGCCTGGTTCTCGCGCTACCAAACGAGATTGGTTTGCAGTGTGGCGTAACTGGGTACGCAAGGAGTCAAAGCCAGGTGAGCGCAAGCAATCAAGCGCAAGCATTCCATCTTGGGCTGACCTACCACGAGATGATTCCAAACTGGCAGACCATGCAAGGTGGCATCGCTTACCTGACCCAAAGCCTGGCGAATCATTCCCGATGTACCGCGCACGTTTGTCATCCGCAGTAAGGGAGCGGATGCGTGCAGATTGACGAACATCAAAAGCAATTCAAAAGACTTAGACATTACGCAGCAAAGTTTGCATACGAACACCGACATGAACTCACTCCAATCAGTCGCATCTCTTGGGCAGATTGGTTCACCAAAAAGTTTGGCATGACATTGATGGAGTATCGCAAATGGTTAGACAAAGAGAAGGAAAGCCAGGGGCATTGAAGCGACTGCTGACCTGGGAGTTTTTGATTGTTGCTTACCTGGCGTTCTTTTGTTTGACGTTGATGGGTTGCTCGACGCATCACTCATTGACGATTGGTGAGTCAACGTACACCGGATCACTTTCACTAGGAAAATATGAGCATGAATAACAGCGAAGAAAAACCAACGGCAAACCCTAACGTCCTCACCCGTGAACAGTGGGAATCAAAGCATCGATGGTTCTGGATGCAGTTCATCGGGTGGGGTTGCGTAATTATTGTGTGTCTTCACATGATGTTGGGCTGCGTCGAGATTGGTGGGTCAACTGCTGACGTTTGTTCCGGCACTGAGTGTGGCACGCATGATGAGTCCGACAACTCAGACAACACCAACAACTCAACCACGACTAATTGATTAACGTCAGGGATAAAGGCAAGGCAGGTGAGCGAGAGATTGCCACCATCTTGCGCAACGAACTGGGTGTCCCTGCTACTCGCAACCTGCGTGAGCAAGCAGCGGTGGGTGGTTCGGACATCATCGGTGTGCCAGGTTGGGCAATCGAAGTTAAGCGTCAGAAAAAATACCTGCGTTCCTGGTGGACACAAGCAGCAGAACAAGCAGCGAGTGCCGGACTTGAACCCGTCTTGTTGTATCGACTGGATCGAAAGCCCTGGATGGCGCGTTGCTGCATGTGTTCAATCAATCCTGCCTACGGACATTTCCAAATCGAGATGGACTTGATGGACTGGATCACTGTGGCACGAGAACACATTGTGTCTGCTGATCTTTGGCACGCAAACGATAGTCGTCTTTCGCATGACAAATCTGAACGACATACAGAAAACGTGTAATCAGTGTGGTGTTACTGAGCAGCGAGATCATTTCGTATACGACACGATGTCGAAGTATCGTCGCAAAAATATTTGCAAGCCATGTCATGCCACGCGGGAGCGGTTAAGGCGTGCTGCAAAAAAAGAAGGTGCGGGTAATAAACCCGTTAAACAAAAACTTTTGTATTGGTGAACGTGACGAGGTATATGCAGATGATGTTTAAGGTAATCGTTGATGGAACAAATGAACCTGATGAAAGCAGAGAAGTTAATCAACTGCATTCAGCAGAAAGAGAAAAGACATTTGTATTGAACTCAGGTAACACGGCGTTGGTTCGAACAGGGATCGCAGCCGACGTGCCAGAAGGATATGTTGGTTTGATTTTTCCGGCGAGTCCAGAAGTAAATGTAATGCCGAAGATGATTGCGCCAGGTTTCTTCAGTGAGATTGTTTTAACTGTTGTAAACGATGCGAGTGTTGCTCAATGGATTGAGCCAGGTGAGTTGTTAGCAGACATGACTATCACAAAAGTAGTGGATAAAAGTAATGCCAAGAGGAGCAAAGCCAGGGGAACGAAGGGGCGGTCGAGCGAAGGGAGTAGCAAACAAAGCGACGAAGGAAGTTCAACAACTTCTGCGTGATTTGAATTGTGATCCCATCGAAGGCATGGCACGGATTGCTATGGATGAATCCGTCGAGTTACCCCTGCGTGCTTCAATGCTTAAAGAACTGGCGCAGTACGTTGCGCCTAAACGCAAAGCAATCGAACACTCAGGTGATGCTGTGGCTGCACTACCAGTGGTGATGATTCGCGATGGCAACTGACTACGACGCAAGCAATGTCCCAACGATACGAGATTTCTGGAAACATAACGGGTTTCAGCGAATGCTTATTGGACCCTTTGGTTCTGGAAAGTCCAGTGGGTGTGTTCAAGAGATTGTACGTCGTGCATCTAGGCAACATCCGAACAGCGATGGAGTACGACGATCTCGATGGGCAATCATCCGAAACTCGTATCCGCAACTGCGGGACACCACTATACGAACAGTGTTGGATTGGTATCCCAATCCCGAGTGGGGACGATACAGCGAAGTCAACCACAACTACACCATGCAATGGGCGTGCGAGGACCAGACGACAGTGAACTGTGAACTGTTGTTTCGTGCGCTTGATCGACCTGACCAGGTGAGCAACCTGCTATCGCTCGAACTGACGGGAGCCTGGGTGAACGAAGCCAGGGAAGTACCGCAGCAGATATGGGAAGCGTTGCAAGGTAGGGTTGGTCGATACCCATCCTTCCGTGAGGAAGGCGCGACCTGGTTCGGAGTCATCGGCGATACCAACCCGTGCGACGACGATCACTGGATATACAAAGTCTTCGAGGAGCAGCGACCGGACAACGCAGGAATCTTTAAGCAGCCGAGTGGTCGAGGCGAGAACGCAGAGAACACAAACAACTTACCGCCGAACTACTACAACAATCTATCAGCAGGTAAGAGCGACGATTTCATTCGCGTCTACGTTGACGGTGAGTACGGCTACGTCCAAGAGGGCAAGCCAGTCTATCCTGAGTACACGGACTCGATACATTGCAGGGAGTTCGAGGTGATACCGAGCGTGCCAGTGTATCGGGGTTGGGACTTCGGCTTGTCACCTGCATGTGTGTACACGCAGTTAATGCCGAACGGTCAGTGGCGTATCTTCGATGAGGTGATAGCAACCCGCATGGGTGCGCGTGCGATGGGTGAGGAAGTGATACAGCATACGAACATCAACTACCCAGGCATGAAGATCGAGGGCGACTACGGTGATCCTGCCGGACGCACACCGAGCGAGACAGACGAGAAGACATGCTTCCAAATACTACGCGCCCAGGACATCGACATCGAGGCAGGTGAACAGAACCTTGAGCGTCGCCTGGATGCAGTGCGTTCGCGATTCAATCGCATGATCGATGGTGAACCTGCGGTGCTTGTTCATCCTCGATGCAAGACAGTACGCAAAGCATTCCGTGGTGGGTACAAATTCCGAAGGCTGCAAGTATCGGGGAACCGATTCACTGACAAGCCGGACAAGGATTCATTCAGTCATCCAATGGACGCCGTGCAATATGTGGCAACTCGTTTGTTCACGGTGGATGAAAGCAACATGGACATGCGGGTTCCATCGGTTATCAAGGCAGCATGAGTGTATTACGTCATCGCCTGGCAGACCGATCAACGATTAACCAGGCGTTTCTGGTGGGTCGATTACCTATGGTTCGACCGTCGAGCAATTCATGTGTTCGCTCTGAAGTGGACGGGATACGAATGGGTGATGGTGCAGCCACGCATCGGGTACATGGAAGTGCAGGTGTTGGACTATCAACGAGAGTCCGACCTGCCACTGATCGTGGAAGAACTGGAGATCGATTACACCTACCAAGTTGGGTTCGAAAGACTGGACAAGTACCGCTATCGAACGCCCTGGTTGCTGTGGGTGTGGACCTGTACCGAGCAGGTCAAAGCATTGTTAGGCATACGGGCAGCGTGGGTGTTTACACCACGGCAATTACATAGGTACTTGAAGCGGAGATATTGATATGGAACGAAAGACTTTTAGATTTGAAAACGACCAGTACAGCCTTGCTCGTATACAGCATTTATGTTTTGGTGATGGGGGTGGCGGTGATGGTGGCGGTGTCGGACCTGGCACTGGCAAGAACGAGGGCAATCCCGCAGGGCAGCGCGGGGGTAATCGCGGAAACCGTGGGGGTAACGCATCATCTAGCGGAAATGCTAGCGCATCAGGAGGCAGGTTAGGTGGTAGTCAAGCAGCAACGAGAAGCGCAGCAGCAGCGAGTGGGAACACGAACAGCGGTGGCAGAACACTTGGCGGGAGTCAGGCAGCGACCAGAAGTAATGCAACTCGAAGCACTGGCAGTAGGTCATCGAGCAATAATGCTACAAGATCAACACTGGGTGGTAGTCAGGCAGCGACCAGAAGTAATGCAGCGCAAAGCGGAAACACAAACAGCGGTGGCAGTAGATCATCAAGCAGTAATGCGACGAAGAGCAATAATTCTCCCGCATTAGGTGGTAGTCAAGCAGCAACAAGATCAGCAGTAGCAGACACTGGTCCCGCTTTAGGTGGAAGTCAGCAAGCAACTAGGGCTGCACTTGAAACTCCAGAAGCGGTGGTCGAGTCAGAAACTGTAAACAATCCAGGTCGTACTCCAGGTCAACGAATGGCTGCTCGATTTGAACCCAGTGCGTTAGCGGGTTACATGGGTCTTGATGACGCTGACCGTGCTGCAAACTTCGACGCACCTATCGGCGCAGAAGGAAATGATGATGCACCTGACGGTCCGCAGATCGATCCTCAAGAAAAGGAGGACGAAGAAGAAACAGTGACAGACGATTCACCACAAATCGAAACAGAGCCTGAGATCGGTGGCGGTTCGGGATACAGTGGTTCGTCGTCAGGCAGTAGCGGATCGAGCGGTTCATCAGGTGCAACGGTATATGACCCTGTGTTCGGTGGTTCTATGGACGTAACATACGAGTCGTTGCTAGATGCGCTTACTGAGCGTGCCGATAGCATGGATGATCCGGCATCAAGCAGTGAAGATTCTTATGGATTGGAAGATACGATTCTAAGCAAGCGACCCTTGTCCGATGATGCGTTGAGACAAACATTCTTAACTAACCTGGGCGCACGCAATCTAGGCACGGCTAACTCAGTTGTCGATCCTGCAACGGGTACGGTGTACCGCAATCCGGCACAAGCCAGGAGCGCAGGTGTAACGAACTGGGTGTACAAGTATGTGTTTGATGCAAAGCGTGCAGGTTCTAGTCTCTACTCAGCGGTGATCGGCTAATGGCTTCGGGTTCCGTAGAGCAAATCGTAAAGCGTTACGAATCACTCAAGGCTGCTCGATCTAATTGGGATCGGGATTGGGAAGACGTGGCAATGTATGTCATGCCCAACCGTGCAGACTTCGTGACGCAGAGATCAAAAGGGGATCGATCAAGAACCGAGAAGATATACGACAGCACAGCGATACATGCGAACAACGTCCTGGCAGCATCACTGCACATGGCGTTAACGTCACCTGCATCGCCCTGGTTCTCTGTTCGATTTAGAGATACAGAACTTGCTGAAGATGACGCAGCAAACGAGTGGCTAGAAGAATGCACGGATCGCATGTTCGATGCGTTAGGTGAGAGCAACTTTAATACGCAGGTCAACGAGTTGTACCTTGACCTGGGAGCATTCGGTACTGGCTGCTTGTTCTTGGAAGAAGGTAACGCACCGACAGCGTTCGGTGGTTTGCGTTTCGATACGGTTCACTTGTCTGATCTATGTATCAGCGAGTCAGCATCCGGAAAGGTTGATACCGTGTATCGATGTTTTGAGTTAACAGCGCGTGCAGCATCGGAGCGATGGCAAGACGCTGACATGCCAAAGGTTACGGCAGCGTTAAACAAGAACCCCGATCAGATGTTTAAGTTCCTGCACTGTGTCTCTCCAAGTACCGATAGATCGTACCCAGACAACGACATGAAAGTCCCGCAGGATAGACCGTTCATGGAGAAGTACATCTCCCTGGAGGATCAAGCGATCATTGAGGAGGGCGGGTACTACGAACTGCCGTACTTCATTCCACGTTGGTCGAAGACATCGGGCGAAGCCTGGGGTTATTCACCTGGCTTGATTGCCAGGGCAGACATCACGACGCTGAATGAAGCGAAGCGTCTTGAGTTAACGGGATGGGAAAAGTCCATCG
>Ga0209425_10004291_pt1 | contig 14587 bp, 17 predicted proteins | sample COG_05_FD_184749 | JGI IMG/M metagenome (GOLD analysis project Ga0209425, IMG submission 184749) | Pelagic Microbial community sample from North Sea - COGITO 998_met_05 (SPAdes) (version 2) | ecosystem: Environmental > Aquatic > Marine > Neritic zone/Coastal water | place: Helgoland, sampling... | reverse complement strand
AATTGGGTACATGTTCTTTTCAGAGAGTATAAACCCAAAAGACATATTTGGAATACTTTTAATTGTCTTTGGGATAACTGTTATAAAATATAAAAATAAAAATAAATAGTGTTACTAATAATTATTAATATTGAATCAACCACGGACACGCCTCTAAAACTGTTAAATTTACTTCCGATAAAGCAATTAATATATAGTAGCATCCTAATACACGGTCGTCTTTATTGTCTGAACTCGAAATCAATTTGTCCATTTCATTTAATATAATATCTTCTAAATCTCTTTTATCGTATTCGGTTAAATTTAATATATACTCTTTACTATAATTAAATATATTATTACCAGGAACGATTTTATTTTTTTGGTCATCACTAATCTGGCTCCTATAATTCCAAACATCTTCTAAAATCACGTATAATTTTTTAAGTTTTAAAAAGGTCAACTCGGTAAACCACCGTATTTGTGTTCCAGATGCGATTACTTCCAAAGAATCCATCTTTTGAAATATTCTCAAAAGTTTCTGGTTGAATTTTTGCTCTAACGTCATATTAGCAGGTTCATCAAAATATAGAGACTTATTTTGATTTAATAATTCTTTGCATCTTTTATCGAAACTATCAATTGTTTTACTACTAAATTCGGTTCGTGTATAAGGGTTTTGCTTTGTGCTACCAATTAATTTTTTAAATGACCGAACATCAAATCCATAGTGAAATCCATTTTCATTAACTACAAATAAATAGTCTTTATCAATCTCCACTATGGGTTCCAAACTATAAAAATCTTCTTCATTATTGATAACTATGGTTTTAATAAAATGTGCGTCTAATATTTCTATGAGTTGTTTTTTTTTCAGTCCCTTAATTGAAAGACCATAATTCGCGGCAATTTTTTTTAACTCCGCCACATAAATAAACTTTTTTTGTTCCTTTAATTCCATATAATGTTCTTTAGATATACTCTCCTCCGACAAGGTATTCATATCTATATTCTATATAATATTATAGAATTGTATTTTTTTCAAATATTAAAAAAAATTGAATTGTAAAAAACAACTTAAATTATAAATACTTATAACAACTATAACAACCACAACCTACAATACCTCCTAAAACAACTCTTATAACAATCATGGTTCTTCTCGCAAAAAACATTGATGTCTCAAACATTACCGTTTCTAAACCTAATGTTCTAGAGAATGGTGCTAAACTTATTTATGTTAACTATACTGGTGAAAAGAAATTTAGAATTCAAACTCCTAAAATGGTTTTACCATTTGGACTTAACGCATATACTGAGGGTCCATTCCCAAAATATAGTGTTGAAATGTCCTACAGAGAAACAGATTCTACTGATGCCAAAGAAGTTAAAAACAATATGAAAATTAAGCAACTTCACGATAAGATGCTTGAAATTGAGAATAAATTGATTGATGTCGCAACCGAAAACGCTACATCGTGGTTCAAATTGCCAAAGGCTAAGGCATCTCGCGACATCATTCGTTCAAAGTTTCTTCCATCTATTGTTAAGGTTTCAATTGATAAAAATACTGGAGAACCTGATGGCAAATACCCACCTACTACAAAACTTAAACTTTACAATAAAAATGACAATTGGGGTGTGAAATTGTTTGATATGAATAATATGGAATCGTTGAATGTTAATGACGCTGAAGGTCCAGATATGGAAAATGTATTAGTTCAAAATACACGAATGAAAGGTATTATTAGTTGTGTCGGGATTTGGATTGGATCAGGTACATTTATGTGTCAATGGGCGTTGAGTGAGGCGCAACTGGATGTTCCAGAACAAGCAAATGGAAAAAGTGGTTTTGTTCCTGATTCAGATGACGAAGAAGAATCCGAGGATGAAGAAGAAAACCCAAACGCATCAACTATGGTTCCCGATTCAGATGATGATGATGAAACACAAAATAATAAGGACCAATCACCGGAACCAAATATTCCACAAGAAACACCTGCGGCACCCAAGAAAAGAAAAATAGTTAAAAAGAAGACATCGGTAAATGACGGCGAGTAAGTAAGTATTAAATTATTAAAATTTGATTTATTTTTTTTATTTCTTTTTTTTTAATATGTATTGTATTGATCACAAAATGAATTGTGGCCAATTACATTTAATTGTGGGGTGTATGTATTCTGGAAAAAGCACCGAGCTTTTAAAAATAATTAATCACTATAAAATCCTTGATAAAAAAGTGCTAGCAATAAATCATTCATCCGATGACCGATACGGTGATAATAGTATAATTTCCCACGACAAAAAATCCCATCCATCATTAATGACTAATAGTTTAATGAAAATAAATAATAAATATATTAATACCGACATTATTATTATAGAAGAGGCCCAGTTTTTCGCCGATTTAAAAGACTTTGTATATAAAATGTTAGAGAAAAATAAAATAATATATGTGGCTGGACTTGATGGCGATTCATTCATGAAACCCTTTGGTCAAATATTGGATTTAATTCCTATTTGCGATTCGATTAAAAAGTTATCAGCGCTGTGCATAAAATGTAAAGATGGTACGGTGGCGAATTTCACTAAAAGAATTGTAACGAATTCCGAACAAACATTGATTGGGTCTTTTGAGAGTTTTATTCCAGTATGTAGATTCCATCATAGCGACCAGTGTTGATTATTATTAATTATTATAAATAAGCCTAAAGCCTTGTATTTTTTTAAATTTATGGATCAACAAAAAACTCTACCAAAAAAAAGAGGTCGGAAGCCACTCAATAAAAATTTAGTGACTAAAAAGAATGAACCACCGAAACGACGTGGGAGAAAACCAAAGGATAAAGTGGGGTCACTCGACCTAACTACCAAAGTTTTAACTGAAGAAAATATTATTCTACATTTGCCAATAACAATTGATTCGGAAGTTGATAGCCCGACTAAACACGAACCAATCGCATTTGATATAACCAACAATTTTATGCCCATTCCTTTGAACGAGGCCGATATAGTAAAAAACGGAAATATAGAATCCACAGTGAATGCGACTGATACTTATGACACACTCGTTAAACAGAGGGAAAATGAAATCAAAACTAAAGATAATAATACAAAGGAATTATTGTTAGATTATATCGAGTATAGAAAAATGAATAAATGGCCAACCAAAACATCAATCCCGTGTATGAATGATAGCCATAGTTTTAATACAAAGCCTTGTGGAATACCGATTAAACTAGACGATAAAAAATGTATAATGTATGGAAATTTTTGTAGCCCATCGTGCGCTGCTGCGTATAATTTTGAGACAAACCTTGATAGTAACGCATTTGAAAGATATTCATTTTTGAATTATATTTATAATGATAATAAACCTATATTTATAGCAAATTCAAAATTACTTATTAATACTTGGGGTGGGCAATATACAATTGACGAATATAGAAATATGAACGGCAAGTTTAAACGCATTAACGTGGAAATATTCCCATTTGTTGCCACTATCCCTACATTAGAAGAAACAAGTCACGATCTGGATATTACTAAACCCATTAATTTTGACAAGGATAAACTTAAAAAAGTTTCAACTGAATATAAATTACAACGTAATAATCCATTACCCGACCATAAAAATACATTGGAATCATGTATGAATTTAAAATTTGTTTAATTTTTTTTACTATTTTATATTTTTATTTTATGACAATAAATCAACTGTTTTTGATAAAACCTCCTATGGATTTATTATTAAAATTGTTAAAACACTGTTCCATTAATAGTCTTGATAGTAACGTTCAAATTTCGTTAAAGTCTCTCGATGTAAATAATACCCTCATTAAATCAAAGTTGATTTTAGACGATATTAGTGAATACTATTTGCCTTGTAAAAAAAAAAAATGTTTTAATGAGTTGGATAATAAAAAACTTATTACTATTATTAAACAACTGTTGAAATTATACGACCATAAATTGCAATCAAATGAAAAATATTCACAGGGTCGTAAATATACCGTATATCAAATAATTCCCATAAAGGACGATATGGACGCGAATTTAAAAAAAAAAAAAAAAAGCAACCATGTCATAGCAAAAAAAAAAGTGGTATTAAAATTTGATTGATTATATTAATGGTAGATATAGAAAATAGTGTAGATCTTTTAAAATATATTGATAATGAAACAAAACCCACCATATCATTCAATTATTTTAAATTGTATAGATGCTATTCAACGTGTCTTCTCAAAACGGTTCTATGTCTTGGGAAAAACTTCGATGATAATACCAAAATAATTGCGGGAATAAATGTCATACATCACGTTTTTTGGATTATAATCAACTATACCAAAAATCTTAATGTCGCTATAATTTTATCTGAGAGGTCTATACTTTTATTTACTGAATTTTTAATAATGTCAAATGACCCATCGGTTAATAAAGACCTTTATTTTACACCGACTATAACCGACGCTATTAATTTTGCTTATAAAAAAACAATCGGACCAATATCTTTAAAGAATATTCCACAAAATACTAAATTAGTTAATAATGTGTTATTGCTATTAAAAAATATAACAAGTTACATATATAATAAAAATAATAGTGAAGTTAATAATTCCCAAAACAAATTTCATAGTTATTTTAAATTTTTGGAAAATTGTTTATATAAAACCCAACATATTATAAATAACAATAACTATTTTCCAATTATATATGAAAACTTCACACAACTACTCACCATAGAAAATGAATTAATAGAAATATTATTCAAATTAAAATTATTAAATGAATACATTTTTTTAATAAAAAAAAAAGATGCGCTTACATTTGAAAAATTAGTAACTAAACATTTCATCTATTTATCCATTAATGATATATCTAACGTTGAACTAACTATCTCCAATTTAGATATGAATATTAAAAAAGTAGATTTGTATAAAAAAATTGCTTAGATTTGTATAAAAAAATTGCTTAGATTTGTATAAAAAAATTGCTTAGATTTGTATAAAAAAATTGTTTGATTAATATAATATCACTATGATTATAGAAACCACAAAAAAATATCACAAATATTTAATAATTAGTCTATTAGTATATTTACTTATATTTCTTTTTAGACTTAAACCAACTGTACATTTATTTTGAGACCATCTTTATCGTATCGTTTATTAAAGTTATTACAGACTTCATCCATAAATTCTAATGACTCTCTTCGGATTTTTACTAATTCTATAATGAATGATTCATCGTAAGATTTCCTAATATTTTGTTTTGCATTTTCTACAAATTTTATTGAGGGATATTTTATCGTAATTACGTTTAAATTGTTCAATTTCATAATTTCAGATAGTTTCACCGTTTTTTCAACACACGAAAAACGACTAATATCACCACCCATTTTATCCATCGTGAAAAATACTCTTATATAAAAATCGGTATCATTATCGCGAATCTGTAATCCACAATTGTCGTCAAATAATGCGGATTGGGTATCCCCATTAGTTCGTTTTATGTTCATATATTTAGTAAAAGTAGGTATATATTTCAAAGGAATAACTCTATTAAGTAATATATATTTCATAGATGCTACATTAAAAAGCCATTCGTTTTTTTTCAAATGTAATATTTCAGCACCACTTTCATAGTTGGCCAAACTTCCAGGGATTATTTGGATATATGGGTTTCCGATTTCACCTGTAAAATCATCGGTCTTTATATGTTTACTAGAAAATTCAACTGCGATTAGACCTGAGGCCAAGTCGGATTCCAATGTTTGTTTAGTGTACATAATTATTTTATTAATTAATTAGAGTTCAAGTATTTATTTCAATTTTTTTTTTGCATATTTTTTAAAACTTTGACGGCGGTATTTGGAGTTATTCGGTGATCTTTATTCCAACACAGGCAATCTAAAATAAAATTCGCTAAATTTTTATTTTTTATTAATTTGTTTCTCAATGACATACTTTTTGTTAATGGGTACTTGTTATTCTCGTAAATCATATAAAATGGGTATTCTATATCATCATAATATTTATATAATTTTGGATATTTACATATAAAGTCGCTACTTGGTGATCCTAATATCAAATTCTGTTCGATAAATAAACTTATATTATCCTTCTTTTTAAAAAGTGGTTTTTTACAATATATTTCATACGCAATACATCCAAGACTCCAAATATCTATACTATCATCATAGTCACATTGTATAAAAATCTCTGGGGCTCTATAATAAATAGTTTGAACGTTAAATTTAAAATTGTCTCTAGGATTCGTTTTATCAATCGCCATTCCAAAATCAATTATGACAATATTATTGATATCATTCATTAAAATATTTTCGGGTTTCAAATCGCGATGAATTATATTATTTTTTTTCAAATAGTCTAAACCATTACATAGTTGAATTAATATATGACAAGTATCATAATTATTTATATATAGTTGAGATCGTATATACTGATATAAATCGGTTGAATATAATGGTAACACTAATCCAAACCCCAAATCACCTTTTATAAAATCAATTATTTTTATTATATTGGGATGTTTTAACGGTTTTAAAATAGAATATTCTGTTTTAGTTATTATATTGTATTGTTTATTTTTATTGGTCTTGGCTATTTTCAGAGCATATTGTTTTGAGGAGTTTTTAATGGGAGACACCCTCACAACATCGCCATAAGTTCCTTCACCTATTCTATTAATGAATAAATATTTTTTATACAATACATTTTCATATTCCGAATTATTTATGATTTGGTTCTTTAATTTTTCCATTAAAATTATATTACTTTTTATTTTAGTGTTTAATATTAACTAATTTTTATGTTTATTATCTATTTTTATTTTAATAATGAAAGATCAAACATATTTAATTATCGTTATTATAATATTGCTTGTCTTTGTCTTATTAAATAGCATAATAACATCCAAAGAAACATTTGAAGTTGGGCAAGGTAAAATTGAACGACCCTTCGTTAATGTATATGACCAAAATGGAAGAACCCTTAACGTTGCTTTATTATCGCGACCATTTTATTTAGATAAGCATTATGAAGACTATAAAAAAATTAAAACCGATTTCTTAATATTAGGTATATCCAGTTATCAAGAATTTCCAAATCAACCTCGTAATCCCAAAGACAATTATAACCAAAAAAACATCTACGATGCTGTAAAATGGACTAATATGTGTGAGGGTTGGCTTCATTGTTTTAAAAATAAAGATGACTATATCCCTAAAACAATGGACAGTATCCTCCTTAGCGAATCCGATTTCGTAGATTGTCATCTACACAAACCAAATACCACCGTTACTAAAAAATACGATTTTATATATATATGTCATAGAGATGATAAACAGGACTGTACCACAGATGAGTGGGTTGCTTATAATAAAAATCTTAAAATGGCGAATAAATGCTTTAAAATAATGTGTACGAAATTTAAATTAAAAGGACTTTTGATTGGACGCTCTGGATGTTCATTGCCAAGTGGTTGTGAAAAATATTTAGATACTACTCCAAAACTGGACTATAACGAGTTAATGAAAAAATACGATGAAGTGAAATTTATATTTATACCCAATGTTCATGACGCGTCTCCACGAGTGTTAACGGAGGCCCTATGCCATAATATCCCCTGTTTTATAAATCAAAATATCGTTGGTGGCTGGAAATACGTAACGCATGAAACAGGACATTTATTTAATTCATTGGACGATTTTGAACCCAAGTTACAACAGTTTTTAGATAATATGAATACTTATAGACCACGAAGCCATTTTATTCAAAATTATGGAATCGTAAAATCAGGGAAAAAATTAAGAGATTTTTGTGTTAAAGTCTTTGGAAATAGATTGAACGTTGATATAAATACGATTGACTATTTAACACCCGAATTTGAAAAAAAAAACTATAAACACTGTTTAACATAAAAATGAAATGAACTTTTCTAATACGGTGTCTTGGTTGGGATGAACGTTTTTATTAATATAGTATTGCTCGGTGCGTTCGTCCTCGGCCGTTCCTTGGAAACTTTCAACCTTAATTACCAAATTATATATGACGGCTCCAACAACATAGAGAAGTATTAAACTAGCCAATGCTACCATAATAAGATTCGTTTTTCCTAAAAGTGGTGATTTAGATAATAGTTTAGTTGGGTTTGATTTACTCATGTATAAAATTAAATGATATTTTTTTTAAAATTGAGGACAATTAATTAATAATTATATCGCACTTTTTCAAGATGTCAATATTAGAATTTCAAACACATTATTTAAACGCTATAGAAACAAATGATGCGAATCTTAATTTTAATTTAAATGGTGGCATCGATTACGATTATTATGAAACGAAATTAAAAACAAATAGTGCGTTATATATCAACGAATTATGTTCCAATTTATTCGGTCATAAATATAAAACATTTATCAGCATTTTATATCTTGAATTCAATGAACTATATAATACGTTATATGCGCTTGAATTAACGAAATATTGGGCGCAACAAAAAATGATTAATAACATCGACTATTTTATAGAATGTTATTCAAAAATTATGGAAGAAACCAAGCAATTTATTGAATTCTATTATTTAAATGAATTGAATTCCCAAATACTAATAGATGGGGTTGTAACCCAATATTTAACAAGCGAGTCATTGGAAAACACTATGATAAAGATGAGTCAAAAAAAATTATACCGTGATATTGAAAAGTTCGTTTTACTTCCCGAAGTTAATATCAGGACATCTCTATTACAATTTATAGAAAATTCTATTTTTAATATACCCAATTTCAATTATAAAAATCTAATTGATTTAATCAAGTGTGAAAAGTTAGTTAAGCTAAATACTATAAAATTAAAAATTATGTCATATGTCAATAATGATGAGAATTTAGATTTAATATTTAATCAATTGGTTAGAAAGGAAAATCCCACTCTTAATAATTGTCTACCTTATATAAACAATACAGACATATTTTTGGAGAAATATAAGACCTATATATCCGAATTCAATATAGAGTCGGACTTTAATATAAACTATCATAGGGATTTAGTTGAAAGGTGCAATAAATGTAATTTTATTGACATCCATCATATTAAAAAAATGATTACCGAATATACAAATGTGATTAGCTATAATAGTGGCGTTCCAATAGATATGCGTCTTGGGACTTATGGTATATGGCCATATACACCCTGTAAAAATATAGTGTCTAAAAGTTTCAGTAGTATACGGTCTCTTATTGAAGCCGAATTTGACGCCGCTAATAAAAAACTTTATTGGAAATTTGATGACATTACGGCCACTATTAATTTTGGAAATTATGTTCTGATTACTCCTCTTAAATTAGTCGATATACTATTGAAATTTAATGATACCGATTCCATTGAATCCGTTTCTAAAAATAATATTTATGAAAGATTTCTATTAAAAGTTGGTATTTTAAAATTACGTGACACTTCTCTGGAAGTAAATGAAAACTTTAGTTACAAAACGAAAACAATAAATCTTAAAACTAAATTTAATAAACTAATCAAAAAAAATGTAGAAAAACGCAATAATACTAATAATACTAATACTAATACTAATACTAATGAGATTGGTTATTTAATTGAATGTTCAATAATGACATTGATGAAAAAATATAAAGCCTTAGAGCATAATGAATTATTAGTAAAATTAAAAGAATTAATAAAGGTTAAAATAACCAAGGATATATTCGATAGCGCTATAAAGTCATTGATTAAAAAAGAATACCTAGATAACCAATCCACTAAATTTATATATATTCCATAAAAAGAGTTATTCGTCGTCGTCATCTATTATAAAACTATTATTAGTATTGCTATTAGTGTTGCTATTAGTATTGCTGGTGATGCTATTAACATATTGATTATTTTCGTTATAGAAATCAATCGTATATTTATTTTTTTTATAAAAAGCAATTCGTTTGTCCCCCTGTCTTGAAAACATTGAAAAATTATCATATATATCAATGACTTTTGGTGTAAATACTCTATATTTGACCTCTTGTCGTAATATACGCCCAACCGACTGCTCTATATTACTTTTAGGGGAAGCCATAATTAATGTATGAAGTGGATATTTACAGTCAAAGCCTTCACTAGCCATTTGAAATGTGGCCAATATTACATTTTTCTCTTCTGATAATTCACGGTCTTTTTTTTTCATACCCCCAAGGAAAAATCCGCTTTCATATAGCTCTGGATTTATAGCATCTATTTTTTCCTTTAATATTTTTAAATGTTCTCGGCGATCCGAAAGTAATAATATTTTACGACCTTCTTCTAAATCCGCTTTTATTTCATTTAAAATTAACTCGGTTCGTGGCTCAAAGTCACATATATTATTAATCATTGTGGGCATCATCGGCTTTCCCATTACATTTAACTTTTCTTTACAATAGGTGTCATCACTATTTTTGTATTTGATTACTTTGACATTCACTTCTTCTTCCACTCGTTTTTTTATTATATATACAATTGGTCCCAAATACCATTTGAATACCTTGGAAAGCCCATCTAATCGCGTTGGAGTCGCCGAAAGTCCGAGCAAATATTTAAAATTGGTTTTTATTAGTGCCTTGGAAAATACCTCCGCACCTAAATGATGACACTCATCGTATATCACAAATCCAAACCCTTCAAATACTTTAGGGTCGTAATCTTTCATAGAAATACTCTGAAGGGTTCCTAAAACGATATCTTTATTTTCCACATTACAATATTTTCCTTGGATATGACCCACCCGAGCATTTTCAACAAACTGGTCTATGCGCTCTTTCCATTGAGTCAATAAGAAATCTTGGTGGGCGATTACAAGGGTTTTTACTTTCAACATACATGCCAAATATAACGCCAAAACGGTTTTACCATAGCCACACGGTATTGAAATAATTCCACCACCCCCATAATCGGATTTATTGGTAGCGTTTAAAAATGCCTCCACTATTGGTAGTTGAATTGGTCTTAATGTTTTGGTGAATTTACATTTAATTTCTTTTGGAGTATTGAGGTTGGTTGTATGTGGCTGACCATATTTTTCAATACCATAAAAACGAGGTATATATAATTTACGGTCATTTTCTTTATATATAGGGAACGGGGGTGGCGGTTTTGAGAAATCCGTATTTACGAATGGTTGGACGGTTAAGTCGCTTTTAATATCTTTTATTTCACTTTCGGATAACTTATCCTTTAAAATTGTATATCCACGCGCACTCAAATTACAATAATCTTTCATAATAGACGATTATAATTTTATACATTATTTATTTAAGGGGTTTAATATTAATACTAATTCAAATTTATATTTTACGAGTTAAAAATTTAATATTTTCTACGTTAATTATATATGCCTTTGTCCAAAATGAAACCTAATAAATTAATGAAGTTAATGAATGGGTCAATTACCCTCAACTGTTCGTTAAAATATTTAATGTATCTAGTATTAACATTTTATTCCGTTGTGGGGGTTCACTATTTGACCGAAGTCCAATTGAAACAATTTGAAAATGTATATATGCGATTGGTATTAATCGTTGTTATCTTATTATCGGCTTCTTGGGAACCGATTGTCTGTTTGTTAATGGCAATCGCATTCTTAATGACCCACCAAAAATTACAGGAAATGAAAAAGAACCAAACTAATAAAAAAATAGACACTTTACAAGAAACTAAAAATAATAAAGTGAATCGCTTGAAAAAAAATAATAAACAATTGAATGATATGATTAATAATGTAAATGTAGAAAAGATAGTTGAACCAATGAAAATGAAAAATACATCACCTTTAAAAAATAAATCTCAAGACGAAATTGACACCCAGTTCAATTATTTAAGTAGAAATAATATCACCGATATCGCTTCTAATTTTTTTAATATAGAAGACTCGTTTGATAAATTAAGTGGTAATCTTATTTAGGTTAAGTTCCAAATCGCAGTCTTGGATTATCGCTACTACTGGAGCTATTTACACCAACGCGTTTAGGGACGCAACGATTTTCCCATTCTTGTATTATTGCTTCAGGGGTTAATGACTCGAAGTTTAAATTTTGAACGCCAACAATAGATATTAGTATTTTTTGAGTAATCTTTTCTTTGAACAGATATTTTGTTAAGAAAAACGCATTTGCCATAAGCATACCTAAACATATAAACATTATAACTGTTCTAATTCTCGCTTTCATTGAAAATGAAAAATACGAATAATCTCCAGTGGATCTATATACAGCCACCGTTTTATCATCTCCGTGATAGAAGTTTGTATCATCAACTTGTATACAATCATCCGAGAACCCATATTGGGTAAAATTATCGGTGTCATTAGGCAAACTACACCTATACTGTTTTTTTGTAGTGCCATTTCTATCCACTGTGGTGGCTTCATATAATCCAAAATAATTCACTTTATTCTTAATTGCGTGTTCGTTACACACTTCAGGACTATCCACAAAACCTACTTTATTACTCAATGCTTTTGATTTGGAACCATCCTTATAACATCCTATATAATTATCTGGGGGGCGTTTAGAAGGTTTTTTGGTAACATTACTAATAGTTTTACGCACACACCGCAAAAATTTATCATCGGTAACACTTTCTTTTCGTTCAGAGGGTATTATATCTTTCCCTAAACTATAAAATACTTTTCGCGTACCAATTGATTGGATATTTCTTATATTACCCGTCAAATATTTTTTCAAGATTCCTAGATTAGTACTACCAATTGTCCCTGTTCGTTCTAAAACTATATTAAAGTATTTACCCGAGCACGGTGGATATGGGAGCGACCCTTCATACACATAAAACGACCGTTTGTCGGGCAAAAGCATATCGGCCCCCCAAACACTAGATACTTCAACGGTTTCTTCGAATTCGGATTTAAAAGAAGGGGTGTCGTTAATAAATTGACTGAAAAAGGTTTCGGCTTTACCAAAATGGGGTCCTTCTTCAAACATACAACTAATAGTAACACCCCCTTCATTTGGATTTCCCGTTGAATGGACCATAATCACTTCCATATCATATTTCTCACCATCAATTTGATGCATTGTAGGAGTATGAACGGTTATATATTCTAATTTATAATATACATTTTTATAGAGTATATAGGAATCCTTATCATATTTTAGTATTATCATTCCATTATTAAATTTCACATTACATTTTGAGGGCTTATAGAAAAATTTAAGGTCGCATAAGGATTCACATTGAATTGTAAGTTCGGTATCTATATTTATTGGAGATTGGTTGACATTACTATTACAAATCCCACCCCAATTAGAATAATCTTTAAAAGTCCAATTACTTGTGCTTAATGACATTTAATAATTTAAAATATTTTTTTTATAATAAATAGGCATGATTGGTAAATTTATTGCTTTCGTGGAAATAATTATTTTAATTGTTTATGCTCTTTTTTCATATGTGTATAACTACATATTTGAAACTATATATAGAATACCTCGTAATGAACCAGAACAAGAAGAACAAGAAGAACAAGAAGAACAAGACGACACTATTGAATCGTTTCAAAATAAGACGCCATCTGACACACCACCCTTATTTGAAACTAAAACAACTATGAATATTTATAGACCGACTGATTATTACGCTGGTAATATAAATGAATATAATGATTACTCTATTTCACCTAATGTCCCTCAATCAATTACATTTCCAAAAAACTATGCCTTTCAAACGCAAGAATTTGAAAAAGAAAATACAGAATATAATTATGTGGATTTCAATAATATTGATGGTTCAGGTGTCCATCTTCATAGCAATTGGGAACAAAATGGGGTAAATAGACCTTGGTACGAAACGTGCTTAAGTCCATTAAACTGTCAAATGGTTGAAGGCTCTCTACAGAAATTTGATTATAGCCGAAATTAATACGAATTAAAGAATAATTACACTAATAATTACACTAAAATGCCACCTAAAACAAGATATAAATATGGTTATAAAAGTAAGTCTATGACAGCACCGACGGAAGATGAGGAGGAGGAAGAAGAAAAAGTTGATAATGAAATTAAAATTACGAATAATAATATTTATCTATACGGCGAAATTAATAAACGAATGGCCTTAGATTTTAATGTTAAATTTGATGAATTGGTGAAAAAATACCAAGTTATAGGTATTCAAACCGGAATTGAAAATCCAGTTATTAATATTCGTATTAATTCTTGTGGAGGCGATGTTATAGCCGCCTTGAGTATCATTGAAACGGTTCGTAAATCTAAATTAGATATCCATACTTTTATTGAAGGGGAGTGCTCGTCGGCTGCCACACTGATTGCCGTAATTGGTAAAAAACGCTATATTGGAAAATATTCGATTATGCTAATCCATCAATTGCGAAGTGGATTTTGGGGGACGGTAAGCGAATTTGAGGAAGAAAATAAAAATAATAAAACATTCATGAAAATTATTAAAACTATTTATTATGAACATACCGGAATTGATGCGGAAACTCTAGAGAAAATGCTTTTAAAGGATAGATATATGAAGGCAAAGAAAACAATTCAACTTGGTATAATGGACGAAATTATTTAATTTCATAC
>Ga0209425_10004282_pt1 | contig 14610 bp, 15 predicted proteins | sample COG_05_FD_184749 | JGI IMG/M metagenome (GOLD analysis project Ga0209425, IMG submission 184749) | Pelagic Microbial community sample from North Sea - COGITO 998_met_05 (SPAdes) (version 2) | ecosystem: Environmental > Aquatic > Marine > Neritic zone/Coastal water | place: Helgoland, sampling... | reverse complement strand
GGAAGAGTGGGTGAGAGGCTGAAACCAGTCGTTTGCTAAATGACCGTGCGAGGAAACTTGTACCGAGGGTTCGAATCCCTCCTCTTCCGCCATTATTAAAACAAAGGGTTGTCTTCAAAAAAATTCTTCATTTTAATAGGCCTTTTTTCTAATATGTATCTATAAACATTGTAGTTCTCCAAAACCCTCTGAACGTAATTTCGTGTTTCTTTGAATTTGATTAATTCAATCCAATCAACATAGTTAATTTGTTTTTTTTGTGGATTTTTATTAATTTTTTTCCAATATTTAACCCTATTTGGGCCTGCGTTGTATGCAGCTACAGCAAAAGGGTAGGCACCATCATAATTTAATATTAATCCAGCTATATAATGAGAACCTAAATTGATATTATATTCAGGATCGGTAGTTAATCTAGATTTTGAATATGGAAGTTTAGCTTGTTTTGAAACTAACTTAGCAGTGAAAGGCATTAACTGCATTAATCCTTTGGCACCCGCATGACTGTTAGCGCTTAAATCAAATTCACTTTCTTGGCGTATGATTGATAATATAAACGCGCTGTCAGGAATTTTTCTACCATTAATATATTTTGGCGTACTTATAATAGGATAATTATATTTATTATGAAATCTTTTTTCATATGATGCTATTTTTGCTATTTGAATTGCAAAATCAAATCTAGCAATATTAGTTGAAAGTTCTGCAGCTAAGATCTCGCTACCGCTATCAATTTTATCATTAGCAAGATGTCTTAAGATAAATTTAGTATACTTGTCTTCATTAAGTTCATCAAGGAGGTAAACAATTTTGACTAATTCTTTTGAAAAAAAATAATCTCTATATTTTTTATTAACTTCCATGTCTTTGCTAAGCTCAAACTTAGCATCAGGGTTTAATTCAAGAAAAGCTAGTTGACCATAATAAGTTGTTAAATATTTAGAAGCATTAGTAAACCATTCACGAGAAGACTTGATATCTCCTAATGCTTTATATGTTTTTCCTAGCCAATAAGCACCTCTAGATGTGCTAATAGGATAACCTACATTATTATAAAAATTTTGAAAATGATCCTTAGCCAATAAAGGATCATCTAAAAAACTTAACGCAATCCATCCACTCATCCATTCGGCTGCAGCAAAATCTGCACCATCAGTTAAAGCATGATTGCTCGAAATTTTGTAAGCCAATTCAAATTTCTTTTTATAAATTAATGATCTTGAAATTATTTCTCTTTCAGTCCACCATTTATCTGGTCTTACTAAATAGTCTTTAGTGTTTTTGATGTTAAGTAAAATTTCTACTGAACTGTCAACCCTTCCTCTTTTTCGTCTCCATTTTAATCGATCATAATTTAAACCAGAATCATTTTTAAACTTTTGAGGTACTTTTTTAATAGCTTGATCTACCCCATAGGATTTACTCATTAATAGTTGCCGAGCATTATATAAAAGTTCGTAATCTTTAGGCAAATATCTTAACATTCTTTTCAAATCCCAATATTTATTATTCCAAGCAAGATAGTCAGCTCGTTTGATGTAATCTTCTGCATTCAAATATTTTCTAAATTTTTTTCTAAAAAATCTTAGATCGGATTTACTTAAATCTGCAGTAACCCAACCATCTTTGATTAGATTTTTTCCTACAGTAGTTTTTCCTGTTAATATGTAACTTTCTCCAAGTATCATTTTGCCATAACCACTCAGAGGTTCTTGTAATTTAAACCAGTCAATAATTTTAGTGGGCTCAATTTTTTCATTTGACAGCTTATGTTCAGCTAAATATTTTAATCTACCAATTCTAGGATAGTCATTATTTTTGTTTATAAAATTTAAATATTCATAGAAAGAAGCTTTATTGCCTACAGTTAGCAAATGTCTCCACTGAACAAAATTGTATATTGATTTATCTTTAGCTTTTTTAGCTGTTTTTACAGCAGAATCCCATTTTGACTTTTTCATTTCCGATATTGCTTTTTTTGCAATTGAAAAATCTTTTTTACTATAAAATTTTGATTTTATTTTTTTAGCTTTAGTATCCACTCCCGCCAGAGATGGTTTTTTTTTTGGTATTAATAATTTAGTAATTTTAACTTCTTTTTTTTTAATAATTTCTTTATTTTTTGTTTTTTCACTAATTTTAAGTGGTTTTGCTAAAGGTATTAAAATATTAATTAAAACTTTCTTTTTTAATTCTTGGTCAGTTAATAGAGGTTTTTTTAAAGGCAGAAAATTAGTTTCATCTGCATGTAATCCACCAGAATTAGAAATAACTATAAATAAAAAACTGACAAAAAATATTAATTTTTTTAGCATAATCTTTAGTACATGAATCAATAAATTATGTTATAAGTATTTATGATCAAAGGTTCAAATGTTGCTTTAATTACTCCATTCAAAGATAATAATCTCGATGTTGAAAACTTTATTAAACTTATCCATTTTCATATGGATAATGGTACTAATGGGCTAGTCCCAGCTGGAACCACAGGTGAGTCCCCAACTCTTAGTCATGATGAACATCAAAAAGTCATTGATTTGTGCGTTAAAGAAAGCAAAGGTAAACTACCCGTTATTGCAGGCACGGGGTCAAATTCCACCGAAGAGGCAATTTCTCTTACCACATATGCTGAGAAGGCAGGAGCTAACGCAGCTCTTATTGTAACTCCATATTACAATAAACCTACCCAAGAAGGATTATATCAGCATTATAAATCAATTAATGATAAATGTGGCTTACCTATAATTATATATAATATTCCTGGAAGATCAGTAATTGACATGTCGATTGAAACAATGGCCAGATTATATGAACTTAAAAATATTGTGGGAGTTAAGGATGCTACAGGCGATCTGGAAAGAGTAAACGAACAATTAAAAATAATGGGCAAAGAATTTATACAGTTAACAGGTAATGACGATAATGCTTTAGAGTTTAATAAACGAGGTGGTGTTGGCTCTATCAGTGTAACCGCAAATATAGCTCCAAAACTCTGCTCTGATTTTCAAACTTTGTCAGTTCTTGAAGATATTGAGTCAAAGGAAAAAGCAAAAAAGTTAGATAATATTCTTCAGCCGTTACATAATGCAATGTTTGTAGAAAGCAATCCCAGCCCAGTCAAATATGCAGCCAAACAATTAGGCTTGTGTGATGATATAGTTAGACTACCTTTGGTAAAAGTTACCAATCAAACAAAAGATATTATTAATAAAGCAATGCAGTCTGCTAAATTAATTTAATGAATAAAAAAACCAATGCTGGTTTAAAAATTATTTGTTTAAATAGAAAAGCAAGTTTTAACTATTTTTTTGAAGATCTTATCGAAGCAGGCATAGTTTTAAAAGGTTCAGAAATAAAATCAGTTAGAGACGGTAAGGTTAATATTGGTGAAGCATATGCAGTTGAAAAAAATAGAGAAATCATTTTAGTAAATTCTCATATTGCTCAATATAAACAAGCCAGTATAGCTAATCATAATCCAACTGATGAAAGAAAACTATTGCTTAGCAAACGTGAAATAAATAAATTGATTGGCAAAATGCAAAGAGATGGATTTACAATTGTTCCAACAAAAATGTATTTTAAAAAAGGTAAAGCTAAAATTGAAATAGCACTAGCTAAAGGTAAAAAGCAGTTCGATAAAAGAGCAACTAAAAAAAATCGTGATTGGGATCGTGATAAAGCCCGATATATAAGAAAATCAAGTTAATATGGTTTACATAGGAATAGGTTCAAATCTTGGCAATAAAGTTGTAAATATAGAAAAGGCTAAATATCTTTTAATTTTAAATGGAATTAAGATTATTAAATCATCAGGTTATTATGAAACTTTGTCTTGGCCAGATCAAAATAAACCTAAATTTTTTAATATTGTAATTCAATCAAATACAAATTTTTCTTTAAATAAACTTTTAAATATTTTTCAAACTATTGAAAAAAGTCTTGGTAGAAAAAAAAATAAAAAAAACTCACCACGTGAGTGCGATATTGATATTATTTCATATAGAAAAAAAATTTCAAATGGGAAAATATCAATTCCTCATAAAAGAATGCATAAAAGAAATTTTGTTTTAATCCCATTGTATGAAATAAACAAAAATTGGTTTCATCCAAAGTTAAAAATTCACATAAAAAATCTAATTTTTTCCTTACCAATTAAAGAGATTAGATCTATTAAACAAATTTAAATTAATGCTATACTTGTAATATGCGTAATTCTGATGAGTTAATTAATAAAATTAAAGGATACAATAAGTTTGTAAATTTAGATCGTTTAAATAAAGCTTATAATTTTGCAATTAAGGCACACTCAAATCAAAAAAGAGCCTCAGGTGATCCTTATTCAGTTCATCCAATTGAGGTTGCAAATATTTTAACAGACTTAAAATTAGATTCAGCTACAATAGCAACAGGTCTACTTCATGATACCATTGAAGATACATTTGCAACTTATGAAACAATAAGAGATGAATTTGGTGAAGAGGTAGCAGAATTAGTTGATGGTGTAACAAAAATATCTGCGTTTGAAAATACTGTCGAAGCAAATACTAAAGTAGAAAATTTTAGAAAACTTATTCTCGCAACTTCAAAAGATATTAGAGTTCTACTAGTTAAACTTGCAGACCGTTTACATAATATGAGAACTATCAAGTCTATAAAACAAGAAGAAAAAAGGAAACGAATATCACAAGAGACAATGGAAATTTATTCTCCACTTGCAGATAGAATGGGTATGCACAGAATAAGAGATGAGTTGGAAGATTTATCTTTTGAGATTTTAAATCATGATGCTAGAAAACTTATTCAAAATAGACTGAATGAAATCAAACAAAACAAAGATGATACTAATGATAGTCTTTCAGTAGAATTAAAAAGTTTATTAAATAAAAATAATATTGATGCAAAAATATTTGGTAGAGAAAAAACTCCTTTCTCTATTTGGAGAAAAGTACAAAAAAAAAGAGTTTCTCTAGAACAAATTACTGACATTATTGGATTTAGAATAATTTTGAATAATATTGACGAATGTTATCAAACTCTAGGAGTGCTGCATAAAAAATGGAATTGTATACCAGGTAAGTTTAAAGACTATATCTCTTCACCAAAGATCAATGGTTATAAATCTCTTCATACTTCAATTATAGGTCCCTATAAAAAACCGGTAGAAATTCAGATTAGAACTTCCAAAATGCATGATTTTGCTGAAAGAGGTATAGCCTCACATTGGCAATACAAGTCATCTGAAAAATTCAAATCTTTAAGTTGGAAAGAATATGATTGGCTAAAAGATTTAGTAGAAATTATTGAAAAAAATGAAAATCCTGAACATTCATATGAATATACAAAACTTCAAATGTTCCAAGAAAATGTTTTTTGTTTTACACCCAAAGGGTCTGTTATTAAGCTTCCAAAAAATGCTACTCCAATCGATTTTGCATATGCTGTTCACACAAAGATTGGAAACGCGGCAACAGGTTGTGAAATTAATGGAAATAAAAGTGAACTTCAATCAATTCTTAGAAATGGCGATAGAGTAAATATCATAACATCAAAAAACCAATTTCCATCACTACATTGGATTCCTGTTACGAAAACTGGAAAAGCTAGAGCTGCAATTAGGAGATATTGGCATGATAAAGGTGAGGAAAAAGAAAAAAAATTAAAAAAATATAATACAACTCTATGGATTTCGTTACCTGATAAACCAGGCCAACTTGGTAGCATAAGTTCTTTAATTGGTGATCATAAGTTAAATATTTCAAACTTAGAAATGGCTGGAAAAAATCCAAACTATATTAACTTTAAATTTCAACTTATAATTAGAGATTTAAAGAATTTTACTAATTTTATTGCGGAGTTAAAACAAAAAGGTATAAAATTTAAAATAATCAGACATGAAGATAAAAGAAATGCTTTCACACAAAAAATCCTTAAATATTTTAAAAAAAACTAATGCGCTATTAGAAGGCCATTTCGTTTTGTCCTCAGGACTTCATTCTTCTAAATATATACAATGTGCGAAATTATTAAGTCACCCTCATGAAGCTGAATTAATTTGTAAGTCTTTAGCTAATAAAATTAAAAAAAAATTTAAAAAAATAGATTTAATCTTAGCACCAGCCATGGGAGGAATTATTGTTGGTTATGAAATCGGAAGAATTTTAAAAATAGAAACAATTTTTTGTGAAAGAATTAATGGTAAATTTACTTTAAGAAGAGGCTTTTTTATAAAAAAAAACTCAAATGTATTGATAATTGAAGATGTTATTACAACTGGTAAGTCAAGTTTGGAATGTGTAAAACTTATTGATAAAGCTAAAGCTAAGCTAATTGGGTTTGCATCTATTATAGACAGATCATCAAAAGATTCATTGAAAATAAAAAAAAAAATTATTTCTCATTTAAAAATTAATGTCTTAACTTATAAACCTAATCAATTACCCAAAAGTTTAAAAACTATACCCGTTACTACACCAGGAAGCAGATTTATTAAGTGAAAAGACTAGGTGTAAATATAGACCATGTGGCAACTTTAAGAAATGCTAGAGGTGAAAATCATCCCAATCCTTTTAATGCTGCAAAATTTGTAAAAAAAAATGGTGCTGACTCCATAACAATACATTTAAGGGAAGATAGACGTCATATAAAAGATTTAGATGCCAAAAAAATATGCTCTATAAAAAATTTATTGGTAAATCTTGAGGTGTCTACTAAAAATGAAATAATCAATAACGCTCTTAAAATAAAACCTGATTTTATTTGTTTAGTCCCCGAAAATAGAAAAGAAGTAACAACAGAAGGTGGTTTAAATTTAATTAAAAATAAAAATAGAATTAAAAATATTATTAAATTATTTAAAAGGAGAAAAATTAGAACTAGCTTATTTATTAACCCTTCATCAAGAGATATTTTGACTGCTAAAGATATAAGTGCTGATTGCATTGAAATACATACAGGGAAATTTGCAAATTTGATTAAATCAAAAAAAAATTTCAAAAATGAATTTACACGTATTAAGAAATGTTCAAAGTTAGCAAATCAATTAGGCATAGAAGTTCACGCAGGTCATGGCCTTGATTATCAATCAACAAAAATCTTATCAAAAATTGATGAAATTAAAGAGTTTAATATTGGTCATTTTATTATTGGTGAGTCAATTTATTATGGGCTTAAAAAAGTAATTAAAAATTTTAAAAAAATATTAGAATAATGAAAATTGTTGGTATTGGTGTTGATATAGTTGATAATAAAAGAATTAAATTATCGATTAAAAATAAAAAATTTGTTAGTCGTATTTTTGGTAAGAATGAAATATTCAATTCAGTAAAATTTAAAAAAAAAACAAATTATTTTTCAAAACGATTTGCAGCAAAAGAGGCTTTTGTTAAATCTTTAGGAACAGGCTTTAGAGAAGATTTAAACTTCAAGGACATAGAAATATTAAATGATAAACTTGGAAAACCATACTATAAATTAAGCTTAAAGATTAAAAAATTAATTAAAAAAAAAAAGAAAGTTAAAAATTTCAATTTGTTTCTTTCAATTTCTGACGAAAAAGAATACTCAATAGCATTTACTCTTATTCAATCAAAATAATAATGATAAAAAAAAATATTATAGAAAATTTAAAAACATTATTTTACGCTCTCATCATAGCTATAATAATCAGATCTTTGTTTATACAACCTTTTTATATTCCATCATCATCAATGGAGCCCACCTTATTAGTTGGTGACAGATTATTTGTTACTAAATATTCTTACGGTTATAGCAAACATTCTTTACCTTTTAGTCCATCAATTTTTAAAAATAGAATAATGTTTTCTGAACCTCAAAGAGGAGATGTTGTTGTTTTTAAAACTCCTGCTGATAATCGAACCGATTATATAAAAAGGTTAATTGGATTACCTGGTGATAAAATTCAATTTATAGATTCTAATCTTTATCTAAATAATGTGGAAATATTAAAATCACGTATATCAAAAAGTGCTAAAATTTATTGTGGTGTTAATACTATTGATGTTTTTTCTTTTAAAGAAAAATTACCTAATGGTAAAACTTACACATCAGTATATTCTAAAGATTTTCCCTTTCAAAATTCTGATGTTTTTATAGTACCGGAGAATCATTATTTTTTTTTAGGGGATAATAGAGATTGCTCCAAAGATAGCAGATTCCTAACAAGTGTCGGGTATGTTCATAAGGAAAATTTAGTAGGAAAAGCTCAATTTATCTTTTTTTCATCTAATAAATTAATAGGAAATTTTTTTTCATTTTGGAAATGGAACAAATCTTTTAGATTTAATAGATTCTTTAAAAGGATTATTTGATGAAAATTAATTACTTAAACTTAGAAAAAAAAATTAATTTAAAGTTTAAAAATAAAAAACTTTTAATTAAAAGCCTAACTCATAAAAGTTATGATAAAATTAACAACAATGAAAAAATTGAGTTTTTAGGAGATAGAGTTCTTGGCTTAGTTATTGCAAAAAAACTTTTAGAAATTTATCCAAATGAAAAAGAGGGAATTTTGGATAAGAAATTTTCTTCACTGGTTAATAAAAAAACTTGTTTACAAATTGCCAGAAATATTAATCTTGAAAAATATATACTGACCTTAAATCCTAAAAATAAAGATATAAAAATTGAAGATAAAGTTATCGCTGATAGCTGTGAAGCTTTAATTGGTGCAGTTTATTTAGATAAAAACTTTTTAATAGTAGAAAACTTTATTCTTAATTTATGGAAAAAAAATATTAAAGAAAGTATCATTACGCAAATTGATGCTAAGACAAAATTACAAGAGTTCTCTTTAAAAGAATTCAAAAAACTTCCAATTTATAAAGTTATTTCAAATACAGGACCAAGACATAAGCCAATATTTAAAGTTGCTGTAAAACTTCCTAATTCAAAATTTTTTATAGCACGTGGTTCTTCAAAAAAAGAAGCCGAACAAAATGCTGCAATATTATGTTTAAACAATGATACCTCTTTATGATTTGGGATGATTCTGGTTTTTTATTATCAAAAGCTAAATATAGTGAAAATTCTTTGATAGCTGAAGTTTATACAAAAGATCATGGCAAAATTTCAGGAATAATTTTTGGAGGAACTTCGAAAAAGGTTAAAAACTATTTACAAATTGGTAATAATTTACATATAAACTATAATTCAAAATCTGAAAATAGATTAGGTAATTTCAAGATTGAAATTCAAAAAGCTCATTCCCCAGTTTATTTTGATAATATTAAGAAACTTAATTGTATTATTTCAGCAATGAGTTTGATCAAATTATTAACTGCCGAGTCACAATCAAATATTAAAATTTATAACTTAATAGATAAATTTTATTTAATCATATCACATGATAATTGGTTGAAAAAGTATGTCTTTTGGGAGTTAGAACTTTTAAGAAATCTTGGTTATGATCTTGAGTTAGATTCATTAGTAAATAAAAAAGTTGTTGATGATAAAATTTTATATGTTGTAGAATCTTCTACAGAAAAAAAAATTGTACCTAATTTTTTGGTAGAAAAAGATGACTCCATAGATGATATTAAAACTCTTTTAAATGGATTAAAATTAGTGGGTGATTTTATGGAGAAAACAATATTAAAACCAAACAATATAAATTTACCAATAACTAGAAGCCAATTTGTAAACTCGTTGAAGTAATTAAGCTAAAATTTTATCAAGTCTATCTGCATAATAACTTACTATAGCATTTGCACCTGCTCTTTTAAAAGCTACTAAACTTTCGTATATTGCATCTTCATTAATCATCTTCTTATTAATTGCATTTGAAATTAAGCTATATTCTCCAGAAACTTGATAAGCAAAAACTGGTATCCTGAATTTTTCTTTAATTGATTTGATAATATCTAAATAAGGCATACCAGGTTTAACCATAACCATATCTGCACCTTCCTTAATATCTAAAGCAACCTCTCTTAATGCTTCATCACTATTTCTAAAATCCATTTGATATGTTTTTTTATCTCCTTTTAATGATTTTTTTGATCCAACAGCTTCTCTAAACGGACCATAAAAACTCGAAGCATATTTTGCAGCATAAGAAAGAATTTGTACATTTTGAAAATTAGATTTATCTAAAGCACTTCTAATTTTACCAATTCTACCATCCATCATGTCAGATGGAGCCAATACATCACATCCTATTTCTGCTTGAATTAATGACTGCTTTATCAAAACTTCAATTGTTTCATCATTATCAATTTGATCAAACTTAATTAATCCATCGTGCCCATGAGAAGTATATGGATCTAATGCTACATCACACATAATACCTATTTGATTTTTATATCTTTTTTTTATTTCTAAAATTCCTCTGCATACCAAATTATCTTGATTAAGCGATTCTGAAGCAATTTCATTTTTTAAACTATTTTTAGTTTTTGGAAAAAGTGCAACCATGGGTATACCTCTTTGGATTGCTCTATCTATTATCTGACTGAGTCTGTTAATTGTGTACCTATAAACACCAGGCATTGAGGATATTTTCTCTTTTTTATTGTTACCATCTATTAAAAAAATTGGTAAAATAAAGTCGCTTGGACTTAATTTATTCTCTTGAATTAACTTTCTTGACCAAGAGTACTTTCTATTGCGTCTAAGTCTCAAGGCTGGGTATTTTCCTGTAATCATGTTCTAATTTTCTTTAAAAATGCGACAAATGTATTATACAAATATAGCTTAAAACAGGTATTAAACAATTATTAAGGGTAAATAAAATTAAACATAATGACGCTAAATTTTCAAGATTTCCAAAAACAAAACATTAAATTTGATATTAATGAATTACAAAAAGCATATAAAGAAGTTATAAAGGTTAAAAACTTCGATGGTCCCACAGGTATAAGTAATTTTGGAGCTATTTCTTTAACCCAAATTCCTGGTGATCCAGATTCAATTAAAGGACACAAAGCAAGAGGAATATTTTGGACTAAACCTGACTCTACTGGGAAAGAAGTTTTGAGAGATGAAACTATTAATGAGGCTTCTTACTCAGAGTTTGTAGAAGATTATAAAAATACATATTTTAAAGAGGTGTTTGATATTTTGTCTTCTAGGTATAAGTTGGGAAGAGTTAGGATTTTACTGAAACAGCCAAGATCGACATTAAGTTGGCATAGAGATCCAGAACCTAGACTACATATTCCTATAATCACAAATCCAGGATGTCATATGGTTATCGATAATGTTGCAAAACATATGCCTGCAGATGGATCTGTGTGGATAACAAATAACACTAAATATCATAATGCTTTTAATGGTGGTGAAGAAAATAGGATTCATTTAGTTGCATGTGTGTTAGATTATAAATTTAATTAATTTGAAAAAAATATTTATTTCTTCGGATCATGCAGGATTTAAATTAAAGGAAGCTATCAAATCATACTTATCTAAAAAAAAAATAAATTTTGAAGATTTAGGACCAGATAATAATAATAGGGTTGATTATCCTAAATTTGCACACAAGCTCGCTAAAAAAGTAAAAATCAACAAGAATAACGTTGGAATTTTAGTCTGCGGTTCTGGTATGGGAATGAATATTGTGGCCAATAGACATAAAAATATACGTGCGGCACAATGTTTTAACTTAAAATCTACAAAATTATCAAGATTGCATAATGATGCAAACATCATTACATTAGGGTCTAGATTGTTAAGTAAAAAAAATGCTTTAAATTTTGTTGGTATTTTTTTGAACACTAAATTTGAAGGCGGAAGACACTCTAAAAGAATAAAGATGATTTAATTATGTCTAGTGAAACAAAGTATTTAAATGACAATTACAAAAGCTTTTTTGAAGATAGTTTGTTAAAAAAAGATCCTGAACTACATAAAGCTATTAAAAATGAACTTATCAGACAACAACAACACATTGAACTAATTGCTTCTGAAAATATAGTTTCTCAAGCGGTGCTAGAGGCACAAGGTTCAGTTTTAACAAATAAATATGCAGAGGGTTATCCAGGAAAAAGATATTATAATGGTTGTGATCATGTTGACGTTGCTGAAAATTTAGCCATTGAAAGACTAAAAAAATTATTTAATTGCAAATTTGCAAATGCACAACCTCATTCAGGTGCTCAAGCAAATGGAGCAGTTTTTTTAGCTTTATTAAATCCAGGAGATACATTTATGGGAATGAGTTTAAACTCTGGTGGACATATTACACATGGATTAAAAATTTCAATGTCAGGTAAATGGTTTAATGCAATTGGTTACGATGTTGATAAAGAATCTGAACTTATAGATTATGATAATGTTGAAAAACTTGCTTTGGAACATAAACCAAAATTAATTATAGCTGGAGGTAGTGCATATTCTAGAGTTATAGATTTTAAAAAATTTAGAGAAATAGCAGACAAAGTTGGAGCTTATTTAATGGTGGATATGGCTCATTTTTCAGGTTTGGTAGCAGGTAAAGGTTACCCTAATCCATGTGATTATGCACATGTAGTAACATCTACAACTCATAAAGTATTTAGAAGTGCTAGAGGTGGAATAATTTTAACAAACAATGAAGACCTTTCTAAAAAATTTAATACAGCTGTATTTCCTGGTTATCAAGGAGGGCCGTTAATGCATATTATAGCAGCTAAAGCTGCTGGATTTCTTGAAGCATTACAACCAGAATTTAAAGACTATATTCAATCAGTTTTAGCCAATGCAAAAATGTTAGCTGAAACTTTAAAGAATAATGGTTTCAAAATTTATTCAGATGGCACAGATACACACTTGATGTTAGTTGATTTAAGACCTTATAATGTAAAAGGTAACTTAGCAGCAGAGAGTCTTTGTAGAGCTAATATTACATGTAACAAAAATGGGATTCCTTTTGATAGTGAAAAACCAATGATAACATCAGGTATAAGACTAGGTACGCAAGCAGCTACCACTAGAGGGTTTGGTTTAAATGAATTTAAGACTGTTGGAGAACTTATTACTAAAACTCTAAAAGGTTTATCAGAAAACCCTACGGATAATAGTAAAATAGAAAATGAAGTTAAAAATGAAGTTATTAGTTTAACTTCATCGTTTCCTATATATAAGAATCTATAATTAATGATTTGTTCAATTTGTAAAAAAGGCGAGACGTCTGTAGTTGACTCTAGGCCAACAGAAGATGGCACGGCTATAAGAAGAAGAAGATTATGTGTTTGCGGTGCTCGTTTCACTACCTTTGAAAGAGTTCAATTTAGAGAAATAATGGTAGTAAAAAAAAATGGAAGAAAATCTTCTTTTGATAGAGATAAATTGTCAAAATCAATTTATTTATCACTTAAAAAAAGACCTATCGATACAGAAACAGCAGAAAAATTTATAAGTAATATATCAAGAGCACTTGAGGAATTAGGTCAAAGTGAAATTTCGACAAATACAATAGGAACAATGGTAATGGAAGGATTGAAAGAACTGGATCCAGTTGCTTATGTTCGTTTTGCATCTGTATACAGAAACTTTAGAGAAGAAAAAGATTTCGTACAATTCGTGGACAAACTAGATGTCTACAAAAAAAAATAAATTTTCAATCAAAGATCAATTATATATGGAGATAGCCCTAAAATTGGCTAACTCTCGTCAAGGACTTACTGGTTCAAATCCTTCAGTAGGCTGTGTAATAGTTAAAAATGATAAAATAATTTCTATTGGACAAACATCATACAATGGAAGACCACATGCGGAATTTAATGCAATAAAGAATTGCACAGATGATATAAATGGTTCAAGAATGTACGTTACTTTGGAGCCATGTTGCCATCATGGTTTTACACCTCCATGCACAAATCTAATAATTAACTCTAAAATTTCTGAAGTCATATATTCTGTTGCTGATATTGATAGAAGAGTAAGAAATAAAAGTTTTAAGATTTTGAAATCAAGCAATATTAAAGTTAAGAAAGGTCTTCTTGAAGATAAAATTAATAACTTTTATTTATCGTATTTTTTTAATAGAAGAAATAAAACACCTTTTGTGACTGGAAAAATTGCTATTTCAAAAAATAATCTTATTTACAGTAAACTAAATAAAAAAATTACAAACATTCATTCCGATAAATTTACGCATTTACTAAGATATAAGAACGACGCTCTAATGGTTTCATATAAAACTTTAAATAAAGATAATTCAAAATTAAACTGTAGAATTAAAGGTTTTAGAAATCACTCACCCAAAAGAGTTATTCTAGATAACAGACTCAAAACTAAAATTAACAATTACATAATAAAAACAGCTGATAAAGATAATACTATAATCTTTTACAATCAGGCTGATAAATCTAAGATTTCTACTTTTAAGAAAAAAAAAATTAAGTTAATTAAATCCAAGATTAATAAACAAGGTAGGTTTGATATTAAAGTTATATTAAAAAAATTATATAAGCTCGATTGTAGAAATTTATTAATTGAAGGCGGTGATAGTTTAACTAATCATCTTTTAAAAAAAAAAATTTTTAATAAATTTTACTTATTTAAAAGCACTAAAAATCTACCTAAAGCAACTGAATATTTGAAATTTAATAGTTTAGATGTATTAAAGAAAAATTATAAAAATAAGTTAAATTTAAACCTATCTTTAGGCAA
>Ga0209425_10004277_pt1 | contig 14628 bp, 14 predicted proteins | sample COG_05_FD_184749 | JGI IMG/M metagenome (GOLD analysis project Ga0209425, IMG submission 184749) | Pelagic Microbial community sample from North Sea - COGITO 998_met_05 (SPAdes) (version 2) | ecosystem: Environmental > Aquatic > Marine > Neritic zone/Coastal water | place: Helgoland, sampling... | reverse complement strand
TCCCATTTCCAATTGATTGACTTATTGAATTAATAGATATGTTAAGGCCATCTATTAACTCAGGACTTTTATATCCAATAAAGCTATTCATTCTATTTTCACCTCGTAATATATATTTAATATCAGCTCTGGTGTCATTAAATAGATCAACCTTTAATTGACCTAATTTAAAAGCAGTATCATGAGTTCCTGTTAAAAGTTTTCCGAAATCACCTTCAATAGCTATGAAAGTATTTCTTTCTTTAAATACTTTATCTCCATCTGCTTTCCCGTCAGTAGGATCTATTTCTTCTTCTATTTGAAAAGATAGTTTTATAGAGGGTGAAAAATCATAAGAACCTTTAAAACCTAATCTTGATGCATTATTTTTGAATTCCGTTTCGCTATATATACTTGAATCCTCATTTTCTAGGCTAGCATTAATTTTTCCATAAAATCTTAAATCGGCATTACTTATGAAACTAGTTGTTAAAAAAAATACAAAAAGTGTTTTTTTTAGAGTCATAACTCTAAACTCCAAAGATAATTCTTAAAATAACATAGAAAAGTATCGTCAAAGATGCTCCAACGGGAATTGTAATCAGCCATGAAAGTATAATTCTTCCAATAGAGTTAAGGTCTATATGTGATACTCCCTTAGCCAAACCAACTCCTATGACAGCACCCACTAAAGTATGAGTTGTAGATATCGGAAATCCAAGATAGGTTGCAGCAACTACAGTAGATGCTGCTGCCATTTCAGCAGAAAATCCTAAGCTTGGTGTTAAGGTTGTAATCTTAGTACCAACAGTTTTAATAACTTTTCCACCCAGCATGGCTAATCCAAAAACTATACCAATTCCGCCTAGCAGCAGCACCCATGAATTTACAGCTGCTTTAGATCCAATAGCGCCTTCACTTGCAACGCTGATAATTGCCGAAACTGGTCCTATTGCATTTGCAACATCATTAGATCCATGAGCAAAAGCCATCGCTGAAGCTGTAACAATCATAAGAATTGCAAAGGCAGACTCAACTCCATACTCTTTAATTTTTTTAGCATTAAAGTTTAAAAGAATGGCAGTAATTATAGAAACAGCAACACCGAAACCTATTGTGACCATAAGGACTTCATTATCAGTGAGTGGGATACCAACATGTTTTAATCCTTTTCTTGCAGTCACTAAACCGATAATGACAGCAACAAAGAAGCTATAAAAAGGAATGAGTGATATTGCTGCCTGCTCTGGATTAGGTCTATCTAGTATGAATTTCTTAGCACTTAAAAATATTAAGAATGACATAGTCCCTGCTGTTATTGGTGATATGACCCAACTGGATGCAATAGTTCCTACTTTGGACCATGATACTGCTTCAAAACCAAGAGAAATAACAACAAAACCAACAATAGCACCTACTATTGAATGGGTAGTTGATACCGGCCACCCCTTTCTACTGGCTATAAATAACCATGTTCCTGCTGCCATTAATGCAGATAACATACCAATAATAAATATATTGTTGTTGTCTGCATAAAGATTAGGATCAACTATCCCTTTTCTTATTGTGGAGGTAACTTCACCTCCGGCAAGATAAGCCCCTAAAAATTCAAAAATTGCAGCAATTATTACCGCTTGTTTGAAGGTAATAGCTTTACTACCCACAGAGGTACCCATTGCGTTAGCAACATCATTAGCTCCAATACCGAAAGCCATAAAGAAACCAGCAAAAGCTGCAATAATTAATATTAGTGTGGGATCGAGAAATAAAGTTTCCATATTAAATAATCTTATTAAAGTTTATGAAATGTATTTAAACTTCTTTATGTGACGTTTTAGTGAAGAAATTTTTACTTTTAAGTGAAATAGTATTCTTGAAAAAGAATTAATTTAATTACAATTATTCTATATTGAAGGTAATCGTAAATCGCTTAATTTCATTAAGTCTTGACACATCAATGAATGCTGGGGTTATTCCAATGACCTTAACGGATTCTTCTATGAATAGTAATGATTTCTCGAGATCATTCAAAATATAAACAACCTTTAGCTCTGAATCATTTCTCGTTAGCGTGTAATTAATTAACTCAAAATCTTTTGCCATCTTGTCTAGCTCTGCATAAGTATTTTCAGCATTTAATAAAAAACCTTTCTGGGCAAGGTTAAGTGATAAAACTTCAGCCTGTTTATAAACATAATCATAATCTGACTTAGCAGAGTTCAATCTTTGTGAAGAGTTATTCAGATTGCTATAAAGATTAGTTGCTGAAGACAGTAGCATGCCGATAATAATAATACAGAGCAAAATAATTAATAAACTTTTTTCTCGACTCTGAAGGTTATTGAATATTTCTTTCATAATTAGTCTGACAGGCCTATAGTAATCAGCCCCGAAACCTTTCCATTAGATGTTTTTACATCCTCTGTTATTAAATTTAGGTTTGCTTGTGGTAATAGATTAATTAAAAACTGGTACTGATTGCTCCCCAGGCCAGACAAGGTTAGTTGAGCTTCAGACTTATTAATATCCATATAGAGTTTAGTAATTTCAGGTATATCAAGTCTTTTTATGCTGTCTAGTCCAGAAATGCTTAAATTTGAGGCTTGCTCTAAATTATAGGAATTCAGAATTTCATCAATTTGCCTTCTAGGATTAACAACTCTTTTAATATTTGGATTTATCTTTTTAAAAATGCTTATGGTTTCATTTTTATATTCATCAGCATAGGAATTATTTAAAAATGTGCTAGAAATTGGATAAATCACAAGAAGGCTTGTAGCAGCAATTGCTAATGCAAGATCAAGTTTATTTATTTGATATCTTTTTATCCAATAATCAAGATGAAAACCACTGCGATAGAGATTAGGAAGGATTGAGTGCTCTTTGATAAAGAGGAGATGAAGTGTTTCCAGACTAATATCCTTTATCTCACTATCTTTAAAATTTTTAACTAATGTGGAATTATTGATATATAACTTTGGCAAAAAATTTTTTCTTTCTTGTTTAAGTAAATTTACATAATCATCTAAATTTAATTCATTTTGTGAAAAGCCTTCTCCTGCAGATAATGAGAAAATGATCCTATCTGCAATCTGAAAAATTGAAGCTTCATCTTTTAAAAAAGACAACATATGCTCAGGACAAATAAAAATCTTTGAACCTGTAGATCTTAATTTTTTAGTTAATGATATTAAATAACTCTTATTGATAACAATAGCTAAATCAAGTTTTGAATTTCTATGAATAAATATTTCATTCTCAGAAATATCATTTACTATAAAATCATCCATATCAGATAACAATCTTGCTCGTATTGTTTCATCTGTATCATCTTTTGTTGGATCTATCTTGAGGGATGATATTTTTGAGGAAGGTATGAAATAAAAAATTTCTGAGTCTGAACTTATGTATTTAGAGATATCATCTATATGAAATTGCTTTTTTGATTGAAAAGTATCCTCTACATAATGAAACGCTTCAACCTCATTGTGGTTATTGCTTAAATTATGTAATAAATATCTATTCATTTTTTTTAAAGCCCATTGTATGTTCTAGAAACAATATACCCATTCTTATTATTTTCTATATAAATAATACTTTCTGAGCTGATTTTAATTTCTTCACTTATTATCTCAGATTTAATAGAAAATAGATTTGATGAGAAAGCAATACTAGCATCGCTGTTAGTAAAATCAACTCCAGGAAATTCTGCAGCTAATTGGGATATATCTACAAATCCCTCTTGAGGAATGTTAGCAATTATTGACTCAGCATCTTTTACTGTTGCATTTGGAAGCAATGAAGACAAAAGTTCTGAATCCTCTATCGTCAATGTATTTATATTGACCATAGAATTTCCAGAAATTGGAATTGAGCATAGGTTTGCATTAATATCATTCCAATTAAATTTTCTAAAAGCAGGTAAGTTTTTAAGCTCTGATAAATCATAAAAAAGCCTTTTACTTGTATATTGTTGGGGAGAATGAAGAGGACCTGTATAAAAATAATCTTCTAATCCGCTTTGTCTTGGTTGATTATCAATGTCAATCCAATCAATCATCTGGTCAATCAATGAATCAATATCCCTTTCATCAAATTCTTTAAGTAATAATAGCTTCTTAATTGCAGATATCCCTTTTGGATTTTGAATATAATTTTTATTTGCCATGGAGACAACAGAATTAATATTTAAGCAATTTGAAGCATCTGATATTTGTGCATATAGTTGACCATTAGGCAGTTCAAAGTAAAAAGTATCTTTAAACAAAGGATCCTCCTTTGATAAAGTTGATACTCCAAATCTATTTTTTTCTTCAATTCTTTTTATAGAGATAGATTCAACATTCTTAAATAATTCGAAGCTATTTGTTTGAAGATCTTGATATATAGATCTTTTAAAAGCTAATAAAAAATTGCTGCCTATAGACATAGCTATGGCAGATAGAACAAGGACTATTAACAAAACGGAGATCAAAATTACCCCATTTTCTTTATTTTTTATATACATAATCTATATTTGGGTTAATGATCCACTCATATTTCAAATCATTTTTAACAAAAGTTATTTTTACTAATTCTGGTATTTTAAGTTTTGTAGTAATGTCAATTGGCCAAACAGGGTACCATTTTCTATTTGTCATATAACTAAACTCAATTTCGGTGACTTCATCTAGAAGGGTTGTTTCAAAATATTCCTCATATGAATAAGGATTATCTGCAAAATATTGTCTTCGGATAAATTTTTTATCTTGATATAAATATTCAACTCTTCTAACTCTAGAGGTTGAAAAAGATGAATTTACAAGAGTTGTGAATACAATAGAGTTAGAAATAGCATCGGCGATAAAATTACCTTTTAAGTTATTTCCAAAGTAGTCTCTTATTGGAACATTAAGAATTTGACGCATATCTCTTCTTACAATGCTTGAGGCTATATTAAGCTCTTTGATATTCTGCAATTTTTTTGCACCCTCTTCTCTTGCTGATATTGATGATTGCAGAAAGTTTGTTGAAACAATTGCAATGATGCTTAGTATTACTATGGATACTAATACCTCTATAAGGGTAAATCCTTTTTTATTATTTTTTAACAAGATAGCCTCTTGCTTCATAAATGTAATTTGAAGATGATTTTTTCTTGATTAGAATTGTATATTCATAAATATTTATTGCTGGACCTTTATCAATTTTTTCTTTCCACTCCCATTCAAAGCCTGCCATATCAATAACGCCTTCTCTAGTTCCTATGCCCTTAGGTATATCAATCGTATTTATTAGGGCTACCCTGTTATTGCCAATTTCTCTTGCTATATATCTATCTTCTAATTCAAATGTAGAAATCGTAGAAGAAGATATCACTTGGTAAATAGCTATAACAGAGGTGCTCAAGATTAATAGCGCAATTGCAACCTCTAGTAGGCTAAAGCCTTTACTTAAGTTCTGTTTCATTAATTATCTTGCCATTCTGAGATATGGAAATTTTTTGAATATACTCATTTCTATAAACCATCAATTCAGCACCTGAATTTTCTCCCGATGGATAAAAAATTATTAACGGATAATTTGTAATATCTGATTCAAGCTCAATTTCTTCTCCGTCACTACCTCTTACAATTTTTTGATATTCAGCAATTCCATTCCAGTATGGATTCAATGACTCCGAATTAAATTCAGTGGTTTTATTTCCACTTGAATCTAATATATATATTTTTTGAGATGATTTTCCAGGAAACCATCCTAGAATCTTACTTGAAAGAATGCTTTCCTCTGATATTAATTGAAAGTTTTTTTCTACTGAGGTTTCGCCTTTTATAATATTGTTTATTGAGGATGTATTTACAAGAATAACGGATGATGCAATACCAATTATTAAAAGTACTACCAGTAATTCTAATAAGGTAAAGCCTTTACTGCTTTTATTGCAGCCAGTTGCCAATATCTGAGTTTTCACCAGTTCCACCTACGACACCATCAGCGCCTAAAGTATAGAGATCATAATCTTTAGATTTTTGAGGTGGGTATTCATATATGTACTCTCTGCCCCAAGGATCTGTAGGTATTGAATTTAAATATCCATCTTCAGGATACATAAATGGTCTTTTTAAGTCAGAATGAGGCATAACCAAAGCATCTAAACCTTGAGATGTTGAAGGATAAGTCATTTCATTGAATTTATATAATTCTAATGCTTTTCCAGTTTGAGCGACATCAGCTCTAACTTTTTCTATATTAGCTCTTTGAAGAAATGGGGATACATTTATAGCAACAACTGTAGTTAGAATTCCCAATATTACGATAACTGCCATCAGTTCAATTAAAGTAAAGCCTTTTTGTTTATTTTTCATATCCATCATCCAAGAGTGAGTGCGTTCATTTGCATTATTGGTATTAGTATAGCGAGAACTATCAATAGAATAAATCCGCCCATAAAAATTGTTATCACTGGCTCTAGAAGAGATAGCAAAACAGATCGTTTAGATTCTATTTCTGATTTCATAAAATCAGAAACTTTTTTAAACATTTTTACTAAATTACCAGATCTATAACCACTTGATATAAGTTGAATAAAAATATCAGGGAAGATTTGAGTTTTGGTTAAAGCCTGAACAAAATCCTTACCTTCAACAACCTCTTTTCGAGCTTTATCGATAGCGTTTGTTAAATACTTATTGCTAACAACTTTTGCAGACTCTTCCATTGCTAAATCTAAATTCATGCCTGATTGTGTTAAAAGAAACATCGTGCTGGAGAATCTTTCGATTTCACTATGTAAAATAAATTTTCCAATTAATGGAAAAGATAATAATTTTTGGTGTGCCTTAATGTGATTATCGATGTTTGAAGTGTAACTTTTGTAAAGAAGAGTCAATCCTGTAAATAATAAAATTAGAGCAATTAAAATATAAACAATATTATTTGAAACTGATAATAGTATAGATGTAAGCAAAGGTAATTCAGCTCCAGCTTTTATGAACTGTCCTACAACCTGAGGCATCACAAATGCTAATAGAGCAATAATAACTAGAATACAAAAACATACCAGGATGACTGGATAAGCTAGGGCTGAAAAAATTTTTTGTTTTATGGTGGCGCTTTCCTCTAAATAATCAGCAAGATTATCAAAAATAATATCTAAATTTCCTGAACTATCACCTGCGCTAACTAAAGAAATATAAGTATTTGAAAATACCTGAGGATATTTTTTCATAGCTTGTCCAAGACGTTTTCCTTGAATAATTTCATCTCTGAGAGAATATAGAATATCAACAATAACTTCATCATTATATTGATCTGCGGTTATTTTTAAGGCTTCATCTAAAGCTGAATCAGCATCTAATAAAGTTGCTATTTGCCTAGTAATTAAAACTAAATCTTTGTTCTTAATCTTTATCTTACTGGTTAAATTTTTGTTTGATTCTTTAACTTCTAGAGGTGTTAAGTTTAATTCCTTGATAGCTCTTCTAGCATCTCTTTCAGAGGAAGCAGTTAAAAACCCTTTTTCTTTTTTTCCAGAATTATTAAAAGCTGTATAACTATAAGCTGGCATCTTCTTTGAGGTTATTAAGTCTCATTATCTCTTCACATGATGTTGTGCCGTCAATAATAAGCTGTCTACTTGCGTCATCAATAGAAGGTTGGTCTTTAAAGACATGTTCGATAATTTGACTTTCAGAGGCCTTTTGATGGATTAAATCTCTTGTTGTCTGGTCTACTTGAATACATTCTGCAATAGCAATTCTTCCCTGAAAACCTGAGTATGAGCATTCATCGCAACCATTTGATGAAAATACCTTTGAATTATTTTTTAAGTTAAATAACCTAACAGCCTCTTTTGAAGGATTTATTTCATTCTTACAAGAATTACATAACCTTCTTACTAACCTTTGTGAAATGATTGATCTTAAACTAGATGAAAGCAAGAATGACTCGATTCCCATATCTCTTAACCTAGTGATTGCTCCTACAGCGCTATTTGTATGAACTGTTGATAGGACTAAGTGACCAGTTAAACTTGATTGAATAGCAATCTGTGCAGTTTCAATATCTCTAATCTCTCCTACCATCATTACATCAGGATCTTGTCTTAGCATTGCTCTTAAACCTTTAGCAAAAGTATAGCCAGTCTTTGTATTTACCTGAGTTTGGCCTATGCCCTTCAATGTATATTCAATAGGATCTTCAACTGTAAGTATATTTTGTGATGAGTCACTTAAATCTCTAAGACCAGCATACAAAGTTGTTGTTTTCCCTGATCCTGTTGGCCCTGTAAAAAGAATAATGCCTTCTGAACTCTTTAGAGATTTTTTATAATTATTTAAAATTGGCTTTGGTAGGCCTAAATCATTTATATTGATCTGAGCTGATTGCTTATCTAGAAGACGTAAAACAATTCTTTCTCCATATGAAGAAGGTAACGTTGAAACTCTGACATCAACACTCTTATCACCTAATGAAAGCGAAACTCTTCCATCTTGAGGCAATCTTCTTTCAGATATATCAAGTCTAGAAATAATCTTTATTCTTGCAATTACTAAGGATGCTATCCTGCTATCCTGAGATAGAACTTCTTTTAAAATTCCATCAACTCTAAATCTAATAATTAGTTGATCCTCATAGGGCTCAAAGTGAATATCGGAAGCTTTTTGTTTTATTGCCTGACTTATAATTCCATTAATTAATTTGATAATTGGTGCATCATTATTTCCATTTAATAAATCTTCAGTTGGAGCAATATTTCCTGCAAAAGATTCAAGATCAAAGTCATCGGATAATTCCTCTGATAAAGAATCAGAGGAATCTTTAGAACCAAATGATTTCGTGAGCATCTCATTAAAATCTTCAGCTGAACATTTATTAACTACAAATGGTTTATTTAAGAATCTTGATAATTCTTGGTATGTTTTTATATTGATAATATTTGGAGAATAAACATTACATTGCTCGTTTTTATCTACAAGTGCAATGATCATTCTTTCTCTAACATAGTCGTAAGGAAGAATATTTAAAATGGTGTCTAAATCATTGGTAGCTAAATCTTCCATATATATTTAATTAGATTTAGTTAAATCAATTAAATTTATCTCTGAATCTCTAGTAAGTTGTCTTGCTTTTATAAAGTTATATTTTTCAGCTGATAATTCATTTATAGAATCTGAATCAATAAGAATTGTTGGTCTTATAAATACAAATAACTTTTTCTTGATTACTTGGGTTGAAGAAGACTGAAATAATTTACCAAGAATAGGAATAGAACCAAGCAATGGAACCTTAGATATATTTTCTTGAATATCTTCATCAATAAGTCCACCTAAGACAATTATTTGGCCATTATCAGCCAAAACTGTTGTTTGTATTGTTCTATTATTTGTAATTAAGTCGACTCCACTAGCATAAGTTCCAGCAACACTTGAAACCTCTTGTTCAATTTTAAGAATAACTGAACTTCCTTCATTTATTTGAGGAGTTACAGTTAACTTAATACCAACTTCCTCTCTTGATGTGGTCCTAAAAGCATTCACATTACTTGAACCCAAACTTTCGCCAGTCGTGATAGGAATTTCTTGTCCAATTAAAAGTTTAGATTCGGTATTATCCATAGCAATAACTGATGGTGTTGAAAGAATATTTGAGTTTTGATCATTGGCAACTGCAGAGAGAATACCTGCAAAATTTCCAGCACCAGTGAAATCTCCTAAGCCTGCAACTAAACCTTGAGACCCTAATAAAGATGATGTTGCAAGCTGGCTTAATGTGGCATCTGCCCCATCAGAAGCTGCTGATCCTGCAATAGCAAGGAGATCTGGACCGGTACCAACATCATAGGAAGTAACACCGATAGGAACATCGCCGTCACCAGTATAAAGAGTTTCTATACCAAGATTTTGAGCAGCTGTTTCAGATAATTCAACAATTATTGCTTCAACTAAGACTTGCGCCCTTCTAATATCAAGTTTAGAAATTAAATTTCTAATTCCTGGTAAATTTGACTCTTCTGATGAAACAACTAAGGAATTTGTTTTTTCATGATGAGTTATAACTGTTTGTATTCCATCAGGACTTGCTGCAAATCTGCCAGAGACACTATTAAGTATGGCTGAGATATCCTCAGCTTTAGAATATTTGAGATAAATAACATCAATAGACTTATCTGCTTTAACATCTGCATCAAGCGAAGCAAGAGTCTTTTCTATGTTAGTCGTTATAGTTGTGTTAGCGGATAGTATTACTGAATTTGATGGGCTGAATGGAATTGCAACAAAATTATTAATGGTTGGATTATTTTGTGCTTTGAGCTTATCCAAAATTCTAACAGCCTCAATGGATGAAAGGTTTTCAAGCTTAATAATAGTTATCTTTGCACTATTATCTTTATCTAAATCCTCTAAAAGAGATCTTATTCTTTTTACATTACTTAATCTGTCTACAATTAAAATTGAATTTATTGAAGGGATGCTTGAAAGATGTGACTGTCTCCCAGTAATTGGCTTTATCATGGGAAGAATTTCAGCAGCAGTTCTATTAACAAGAGGAATGACAGACGTCAGAAAATTTCCATTTTCATCATTAATATCATTTTCATCTCTTGTAGCTTCATTCTCAGGAACAATCCTTACAACTCCATTATCAGCAACAGAGCTAAAACCATTTACTTGGATAGTTCTTAAATACACATCCCAAACCTGATCACTGTTTAAACTTGCATTAGAATAAATAGTAATTTTACCTTTTACTCTAGGATCTAAAATAATTGTCTTTTTCGCAAATCTAGCAATATCTTGGGAAACTTTTTTAATATCTGCGTCTTCATAATTTAAAACAAATGCATCTTGAGAAAGCGCAGATAAAGGTGTTCCAATTAAAAATATATAAAATAATAATTTAAATGATCTATTCATATTTACTTGCCAACTTTATTCTCTAGTTTAAACAGTTTACCTGATCCTTTAAAGATAATTTCGTCCTGACTAATGCTTGTTAACTCATAAGTGTTTTCTAGGATATCACCCTCATACAAAACAAATTCTTTATTACCCTTCTTGACTATTACCGACGAGTTAGAATCACCCACTCTATAACCAATAACTGAGTAATTAAAATCGGCATTATCTGTTACTTTAATCTCTTCGTTTGAACTATCAATTCTATTATTTTTTATCTTATCAAGGTTCGTAAATTTAATATCTTGGATATTAGGTTTACTAAACAGATCTATAAATAACATTCCAAGCAATACTATCAATAGTAAGCCTATAAAAGTGTTAATTAATTTTTTAACTTGTTTAGTATTCATAATAAAAAAGAGCTACATAGTGTAGCCCATTTTTTAAAAATCTTATTAGTTCTTGGTACTTAATTTGTGCAGAAAGTTGCTATAAAAAATAATTATTTTTTGCGCACAGCACAATTGAAGTAATATTAACTAATGCCTGAAATTTTGACAATTTTGTTAAGACGGCCCGATTTCATAATAAGATGAAATTTGTTCCAAAATAATTTAGCCATGATTAATTCTCTAATTTTGTTGATTTTAATGTGACATCTCTGTGACATCTATGTGACATACTATAAACAAGGCAGCTTTAAAAGTAAAGAGTTGTTGTTAAAGTTTACTTAGACTTTGGAATAGTGAACCAAAATATTGATCCAGAGGGTCTCTTCGTGGTTATACCAACCTCGCCATTAAGGCTATTTATTAAGTTTTTAACTATTGCTAAACCAAGCCCACTTCCCTTAGTGTCTGATGCTCTAGCTGAAGCTGTTCTGTAGAATCTATCAAAAATATGCTCTTGATCTTCATCTGAAACTCCAACACCTGAATCCGCAACCATTACTTTGATCATTTTACCTTGATCCATTGTAGATACTTCCACGGATGTGCCCTCATCTGAGTATTTGTATGCGTTATCAAGCAAGTTGTTCATAATTCGTTCAAGAGCTTGTATATCTGCATTCACAAGGCTGTTATGGTCTGGATTATAAATAAGTTCAATAGCTTTCTTTTTAGCAACACTTTTCATCGATAGCAAAAAGGATTCCATAAACTCATTAAAATCAATATCTTTAATATTTAATTTTAGGTCTCCGTATTCAATTCTTGAAAGATCAATTAAATCACTTACCATCGAAGAGAGTCTTTCTGAGTTATGTAAAATTGCTTTAGCAAAGACTTTTGCATCTTTTTTATTATCGAGCGCTCCATCTAAAAGAGTTTCTGAATTGGCCATGATCACACTGACTGGTGTCCTTAACTCATGTGATAAATTTGAAATAAAGTCTCTTCTCATTGAATTCAATTGTCGTAGTTGAGTTATATCATGAACTACTAAAATGTATTCTCCTGTTGTTTTTGATTGATTCATTGAACCTAGAACCCATCTAGTGGATTTATCCTGTAATTCAATTTCAAATTCTATGTCTGCTCTTTTTTTATTTGTAACTCTATTAAATAAATAATTAATAGCAGGTAAATTTAACGAATTTATATTCTGCTTATCTAAATCCTGCGTATTAAGAATAATTAAAGATTGTTCATTGTTATAGACCACATCACCTTGCTGATTAGTAACAAGAATGCCTTCGCCCAGATCATCCAATACGAGACCAAATTGATCCCGTTGTTTTGCGATCATCTTGATTTGATTCTTGAGGTCCTCAGATATTTGAGAGATTGATCTAGCAACAGTCCCAAATTCATCAACTCTTTGAGTTGGCAAAGCTTTAATATTTCTATTTTTGTGATCACCCTCAGCTATATTAGTAGCCGCATCAGCAAGTTCTTCAATATTTGAATAAAGATAATTAGCAGCAACTAGACTAGCAAAAACTGAAACTATAAAAACAACAACGAATAACAATATAACTGAAACTTGAAGTGTGCCAGTTGCACTTTCTAAGTAATTTAGGGGAACTGATATTCTTATAATATTTGGATTATTTTTGTTCTTATCTTGTATAGCAAAATATAACAAATCTTGATTTACAGTATCGCTGTATCTTGATACCCAACCTGAACCTTGCGCTAATGCTTCAATGATTTCAGTCCTATTAGCATGATTGTCGATAGATTTTATCTGCTCTATATTTAAGCTTGAATCTCCTACAACTTTTCCATTATTAAGTATAAGAGTCACTCTTGAATTTGCCGCTTCTCCAAGGCTATTAGCTATAGCGTCAGCCTCTTCAACTGTATTATAGTTACCAATATCATCAATGGATGCCACTAAAAGACCGGCTTGTTTCTCTAACTCATTTACAATTTGTAATTCAAATGCTCTTGTAAGATCACGTTCAGCAATAATATATGAAATACCTATACTTGAAGTTAGCAAGAGAAAGACTAATAGAAAAATCCTAGATCTGATTCCCATTTAATTATTCAGGTGTTCGGGAAAATTTGTAGCCAACACCTCTTATTGTTTGGACATATTTTCCCATAGTGCCCAACTTTTCTCTAAGCCTTTTAATGTGCGTATCGACTGTTCTAGTTGTAACATCTGCACTATATCCCCACACATCAGATAATAATTGATCTCTAGTCTGAACTCTTCCCCGTCTTTCAACTAGCTGATTTAATAATTTAAATTCTAAGGCAGTTAGAATAACCTCCTTATCATCTATAAAAACCTCATGCGATTCAATATCCATTTTAAGAGATCCAAAATTTCTATTAACTTCAATAGGAGTTAATAAAGTTTTGCTATTTCGTTTTAAGATTGCTTTAACTCTAAGAATAAGTTCTCTTACGCTAAAAGGTTTGGTTACATAGTCATCAGCACCTAATTCAAACCCAACAACTTTATCAACCTCATCATCTTTTGCTGTAAGAATAACAATGGGAATATCTTTTGTGGCTCTATCTGATTTAATCTCTTTACATAAATCTAAGCCTGATCCGTCTGGAAGCATTAGATCTAGTAAAATAATTGAGAATTTTGGATCTTCGATCAGTTTTTTAGCTTCTTTAATTGATCCACAGCCAGAAACTTCAAAACCCTCCCTTAATAAATTGTATTCTAGAGTTTTTCTTATATCAGGCTCGTCTTCAATAACGAGTACTTTATGAGACATATTTGATCATTATATAAGTTATGTACTATTGATTTTATACGCTTAATTTAAAAAAAATCAATTTCCAGCAAATAATTTTCTTAATTGTGGTTTATCAAACTTTCCTGATGCGATTTTAGGAAGTGGATCTGTATAGAATCTTATTTCAAAAGGTATTTTGAACTTTGCTATTTTTCCATCAAGAAACTCTTGGATATCCTTTGGTAGCTTTTCAACTCCAGGCTTTAAATGAATTGCTGCTGCAACCTGCTCGCCTAGTCTCTCATCAGGAATACCAATAATACAGGCTTCTAAAACATCACTATGTTCGTAAATTGCTGCTTCTACCTCTATACAAGAAATATTTTCACCACCTCGAATAACTAGATCTTTTACACGATCTACTATGTGTAGGAATGGGCCATCAAAATAACCCAAGTCTCCAGATTTAAACCAACCATCATCATTAAAAACTTCGGCAGTTGCCTCAGGATTTTTCCAATAGCCAACCATATTTCCAGGAGATTTAATGACAACTTCTCCGACTTCACCTTCTTTTAAAGTATTCCAGTTTTCATCAATAATATTGATATCAGTTAATGG
>Ga0209425_10004267_pt1 | contig 14651 bp, 9 predicted proteins | sample COG_05_FD_184749 | JGI IMG/M metagenome (GOLD analysis project Ga0209425, IMG submission 184749) | Pelagic Microbial community sample from North Sea - COGITO 998_met_05 (SPAdes) (version 2) | ecosystem: Environmental > Aquatic > Marine > Neritic zone/Coastal water | place: Helgoland, sampling... | reverse complement strand
TCCGCGGCGACGTCGACGCGCGGCTCCTGCGCGTCGAGGCGTCCCTTCCCCGCGCGGAAGCGGTGCGAGCGATGACGGTGACTTCCACCTACACGGCGAAAAAAACATCGTCCGCGTCGAGTATTCCCCTTCAGTACGTACTCCCCTTCGACGTCGCCGCCGTCTCCGTGGTCACGAAGGAGGACATAGACGGGCTCGCGTGGGCGTGGCTGGCGCGCGCGGCTCGGTGCAGGGCCGACTCGGTCCCCGCAGTCACGGACGCGTGCGCCGAAAACTTTTTTGCCAAAAACTTTCCCTCCGGCGCCTCGACCCTGCCCGTCTCGGCGGGATACAAATTACAGGCGAACCTCGACGGGTGCTGCGACGCGACGGCGGCGTACCACGTCGACGAGTGCGCGTGCGCGCTGGACGTCTTCAGCCCGGCACAGACAGCGTATGGGCAATTAGACGTGAACGAAGAAGTCGGGTACGCGGATGACACACATGGCGGGTTACGCTTTCCGAGCCGTGCCGCGGTGAGTTTATTTTAATACTCGTATGGGCAATTAGAATGAATTAGAAGGACTGATGACGGCGTGTTTTGTTTACAGGCGGACGACGAGCGACGGCTGCTGTCCTCCCTCCGGCGGCTCTGCGACTTCGACGCGGCGACGGACGTCGTGACAGGCGACCTCGAGGGTGCGTCCCCGAGCGTCCGCGTGGGTTCAATCGACTCGTGCGTGGACTCTTCGGTGATCATGAGCGAGGTGGCCACCGCGGCGAGGACGGCGTTGACGCGAGGCGGCGGCGGCGAGGACGCCGAGGACGACGAGGACCTCGCCGCGCAGTCTTCAAAGACGAACGTCGAGGAGGAACCCACTACGCCGCGATTGTTCACCGACGACGACGCGTCGATCGACGCCGGGGATCTGACCGCGTTTCTGTCGTGGCTCGACGCGGGCGTGGACGAGGCGGATGCGCTTTCGTACGGGCAAACAGTCTCCGTTCGGTCGACGACTTCGGTTTCGGTCCCGCCGCCGACTCCCTTTTTTTCGTCACCTCCTCCTCGTCCTCCCTCGATTCCTCCCTCGGTGTCGGTACTAACCCAGGCGGTCGAGGTCAACAACGGAAGTAGTGATGTGTCGGCCGCCGGAGACGCGCCGCGGGAGCGTTGGGAACCCGACAGCGCCTTCTTCAGCATCGTGGTCGTGATACTGGTCATAGCCGGTTTGCTCAGCGCGGTGCTCTGCGTGGTGTGCGTTCGGCGGTACAACCGGTGGAAGGCGAGGATGTACGGTGAGGAGGACGGGGAGGATGACGGGGTGGATGGGCTGCGTGTCGGGGGCGAGTTGTTGCTGGTGCGGCGGAGGGCGACGCCGCATCCCGGAATAGGGGTCGCGTAAACGTAGTTGGAAATTGTTCTTGTATGGCCAAATAGGGGAATTTCTGTATTTATTATTTATCTATTACATGTGACTGGTACACTGTGTAATTTACGAGTTTGTGTCCGATTCCGTGTCTGATTGTCCCCGTCAAAATAACGCGAAAGGTCGCCCCCGAAAGGGTTGACTTTTGTACATCACGTGATAATCCTCACTCTTTCCCGACACGGGCACGAAGACTCACCGACCGATCACCAGCCAACATGTCCGATAAGTGGAGCACCGGCCTCTGCGGCTGCTTCTCCGACTGCGAGACCTGCATGCATGCGTGCTGCCTCCCCGGCGCCATGCTCGGCTCGCAGAACAAGATCATCCACCAAGGCTGTGAGTAATAATTCGACACAATTTGACCCCGATTCGTCATCATCTCCGTTCCGCGCCCCCAACCTCACCGACTCGCGCCGCGTGCTGACCGATCGCGTCTCCCCTATGCCCACACAGCGTTCTTTAGCATCGGCTGCTGCCTCTACTCGGCCACGGGAGCGTCACCCATCGGTACTCTGATCGCCGGCTGCTGCTGCATCGGCCCCAACCAGACCGCGCTCAAGGAGAAGCTCGGGATCACCCAGAGCGACTGCCTCGGCGACGCGTGCTGCTCGGTGGTGTGCCAGTCGTGCGTGATGGCGCGCATGGGCCGCGAGCTGAAGGCGCGCGGTATCTACACCATGGAGCAGCTCTCCGGACAGCTGCCCTCCACCCTCGCGCCCTCCAACATGACCATGATCAAGGCGGCGTAAGCTCCCGTGGGTGTCGCCGACGGAGCTGACGACGGCGACCGACAACAAAAACTGTTTTGTTCCATTGGACGCCGCCGTCGTCGCGCGAGAGAAGTCGGTGCGGAATAAGACGCGTTCGATTCTAGAATACGTCAACTTTAATTTAAACCACGTACCGATGATCACTAATCTCAGCTAGAGCGCCGCGGAGGAGCCGTACGCACCGGCGTTCCCCGCGGACAGCAACCCCTCGGCTTCCTGTTCATCTCCAGACGCTCCGTCTGATGAACCATTCACGCGTTCGAGCCTGCCTCGCCTGGCGGCGACGAGCGCCGCGACGACGACCGCGCACATCACCCCAAACACCGCCACCGCCGCGACCCCATCCTCGCCCCATTGACCCCCGTGCGTCAGCATCGATTTCATCTCGCTCAACGTCGGCCACGTCCACGGCGCGTCCCTCGGGCCCATGTTGTAACCGCCGGGGTACAGCCACACGTGCTTCCCGTGCTTGACCGCCTCTTTGCGCACCGCCCCGTCCGTGCATCCCAGCCCCCCGACGACGGGGTAGTTCCCCTCGGTGTACAGCGCGCAGGTACCAAAGTTCGTGCCCGCTTCCTGGCCGAACGCGAGCCGCGCGTAGCCATCCTCGCCCCATTGATCGCCGTACGTGTTTCGCAAGATCCAGTACCATTTACCCGTGGCGTCGTCGCGGCCCCAGCCGGTGAGCACCGCGGCGTGGTTGATCGCCTTGAGCGGATCATCCGACGCGGGCGGGCAGTCCTCGATGTCCACCACGCCGGACTCGTAGAACTGCAGCGCGTGGACGTTAACGCCGACCGCCACGGGTTGCTGCGCGAGCGCCGCGAGCAGTTGCGTCTCGCTTTGATCGCCGAGCGACGGCAAATCGCAGTACCCATCCGTGCGAACCACTTTGCTCGCCGGGATGGCGCCCAATTTCGCCTTGTCGCACACGCCGCCAGCGCCGCGGCTCGGGTAGGCGTCCATCGTGGGAATGCCCTTTGTGGACGTCTGGATCCACGAGTACGCGGATGCCATGTTCCCGGTGGCGCATCCCCGGTCGAGATCGTCGCAATCGATGAGCGCGTGCGGGCTTAATCGTTCCGTCGTTGCGTCCGCGTCTCCACCGTTCACCCTCGCGTCGATGACGCGCGCGGCTTCGATGACCGCGGCGGTGGAGTACGCCCAGCATCCCGCGCACTTGCCCTGGTGCACGATGTCGCCGAAGTCGACGGTATCGGACCAGTCGAAGTGGACCGGAAGATTCGTGCCCAGCGGCCCGTCGTTTGAACCAGCCCGCGCGTTTCTCTCTCCTCCTCCCGGCGTTCCCATCGGCGAGACGTCATCGATCGGGTGCGCGTTCGCGTATTCGCGATGCGAGTGGTGGCGCGGCTCGTGTTGAGCGGCGCGGGCGTTACGACCGTTACGAGTCGATTCAGTCCGCCGACGCGAATCATGACGATGCGATTCGGTCGAAACGGACCCGAGCGCGGGGAGCATCTTGCCGAATATCCCATCCGACTCCGTCGCTCCCTTCTTTCCCTTGTGTGCCTGGCTGGGGAGGCGCTCGCCCGCCGCCGCCGCCGCGTCCGTCGCGAGCTTCAGCGACATCAACGGGTCATTCGCGTGTCGCATCAAGTACCGTTCCTTCTGCGACTGTGGACTCCGTTCGCCCCGTTTGACATCGGCGTCGAGTTCGAGCTTCCGTTCTTTTTTACCCTCCACTGTCAACAGCGGTGTCTTGTACGTGGCGGCGTTCACGGTGAACTCCTCGGAGGTCATGTCCGCGAACCGCGTCAGGCCTTTCTTCATCAGCGAGCCTGCGTTGAAGTGGATGGGAGTTTGGGAATTCGTCAGTGTTGGCTTTGGAGATTTTTGTTCGATTTGGTTCGTGTGGTTGGGTGTCCGTGGTCGATGGGTGGGTGGTTGGTACGTACCCGAGCGCCTGTTGTGTTCCTCGATGTGCCGCGCGTTTATCCTCCACACCGCCTCGCGCCTGAGGGACTCGGCGCACGGAACGGATCCGTCGGGGCAGTACTCCGGGAGCTTCCCGTACCTCTGCGCCCACGCGAGAAACTCGGCGGAGTGCGTCTGCGCGGGCGTCGTCGATGCCGGCATCCCGGCCGCGTGCGACGTCGCGGGCGGCGGGACCGTGTGCGCGCGATCTCCCACGGACGGAATCGTCGACCCCGCGCGCTGGACGATCGTGCTCGGGCGCGCGGTCGCCGCGAGCGCCGCCTTGAATCCGCCGAGCGACGCGGCGGTGGGCCGCGGCGCGCCCGAGGCCGCGGCACCTCCCATGCATGCAGCCATGAGCACCGCCAGGGACGCGAGGACCTTCGGGGGGTGAAGCGTCGCCCGCCGGGGTGCCCCGGCGTTCCGACGCGAGCTCCGCATCGCGTCGCGGGGTTCGCGCGCGCGTGTGCGGCTCGACGCGGGACGGCGTGTCCGCGCGTTGAGAGTGTGCCGGAAACTGTAACCGCTGGTGGAAGAAGAAGAAAAAGGTGCCGGTTTGGGCCGGAATGACTGAATGCCTATGCTTGTACGATGTGAATTAGGTAAATACGGAGTGACACCACAGACAAATCTGCAGAACAAATACGCCATCGACATTTTATTTGCTCACTCACGAATTTGCAAATCGTTATCGCCTCCACCAAAAAGCTCCGGTTGACGTGGCCATCGAAAAGGATATCCCTCCTTCGCCGGCCGGGTACACACACACAACGAACGACGCCCGACACGATGTCGACGTCCCTAGCAGCGGCCACCCGCCGCCCCGCGGTGCGCCTCGACGCAGATCGCCGGCTATCCTCCTGCTCCCGCGCGTCCACGTCCACGACGAGGCCGGCGCGGTCCCACACGATCATCACGAAGGTTCATCCCAAGGGTACCGCCCACCAATCGTCGTGCGATGAGGCGACGACCGCCGCGACGCCCGTTAAGAGCCGCCGCGACGTCCTGGCGCTCGCCGCGCTCCTCGCGAACACCACCCCGCTCGCCGCGCTCGCCGCGGATGACGACGACGACCTGGACGATGACGCCGCGCAGGCCGCCGTCGAGGCCAGCATGAAGGACGTCCTCTCCAAGAACAGCGGCGAGATATCGTACCCTCGACGCGCCGCGTTCGACGGCGCGTTCGGGGTCGACGGCGTCAAGGCTGCCTCCTTCGAGGTCTCCAACCTGTGGGACGTCGCACCAGTCGTCCAGGACGTCACCGGAGAAAGCGGGTTCCCGGCGACGGCGAGATGGGGCGAGATCGTCGATCCCGTGAACGGCAAAGTCGCCGTCGAAGCTCGCGTCTTTGTCACCAAAGGATTCCCGAAACAATCGATAGCGGACCTCGGTAAGCCCGAGAACGTGCCCGTCGCCAAGGCACTCGGCCTGGACAAGTACGACGACTCGTACAGGCGCGCGGACATGCTCGGGAGCTACAAACGCGTGGATAAAAACGACGGCGACAGGGTGTACTACGACTGGGAGATGGTCGCGTCGCCGCCGTCGAAAGAATGCCCGAGCGCGGTGGGGTGCCTGTACCCTGCGCACATCTACCTCATGTCCGCCACCGTCGTCGACGGCGACCTGTACGTGCTGTCGTTGGACGCGTTCCCGGAGAACTGGAGACAGACGGGGAACTCGCTCAAGCGCATACGCAGCTCATTCACGGTCAGCACGCCGGAGATTGTGGTACCGGTGGACCCCAACGAGGTCATGCTCGGGGAAGTTCCCGTGGGCGCCATGTCGTGAGCGTGGTCTATCAAGGAGAGAGCGATGAGCGCACGTTATTAATACGACACGTTCATGCGGGTCATCGTCGTGACAGTACAAGTATCGTATCGCGCGGTGTTTGAATTGAAACGGCACAGCGTGCGTCTATCCCCGTGTGAAAGTAAAGCGTCCCATCTATCATCCCCCGTCTCTAAAACATTTTTTCTCGACTGAAACTCAAGCGTCGGTGACGTCGAGCCAGGAGAAATCCATCCCCAGGTAAAACCCGTGCTCCCTCGCCTTCGCGAGCGCCTTCAGGTACGTCTCCTTACTGCCCGTGCTGCCTCGGCCGCGCTTGGGCCTCGCCTTGAGCCACTCCTTCTCCGAGCGAGCCGCCAACTTGGCATTCTCCGAGTCTAGCCACGACACGAATTGTTCTTCGCTCGCGATGCCGAAGCGGGCGACAACCTCCGCGGCGAAGAGCTCCTCGCGGAGGACATCGAGGTGGACGTTCGGCACCTTGCATCGCTCCGAGGTGCTGAACATGGCGGGGTACCGTTCCTTGAGTCGTTGCGCGGCACCCTCCAGCATCCACTTCACGTCGGGAGCCGCGACGCCGGGCATGTCCACGAACCGAACAGGCTGTTAACAAAAACACAAATTTAGTATGGGCAAACAGTTGGAGAACAAAATAAACTCACCTGCGCCGCGTTGATCTCGGTGAAGATCTCACCCGCGCGGGTATCGTCGACGTCTTCGAAGACCTCCACTAGGACGTCATGCGTCGGGGCGATGATCCCTTGGCTCAACAAGATCTCCAGCGCACCCACGCGGTGTTGGCCGTCGAGGATGTGCGCTCCGGTTTTCGACGCGCCGAAGAGGAGCGATTTTTTAGCCTTTTTCCCCCGCACCGGTGCGGTGCCCTCGGCCAAGGTGACCACTCCCGGGAGGGAGAAGACGAGTTCCTTAGCCTTCTCCGCCGCGATGACCTGCGACCGCTCGGCTCGAAACGCCCTCTGCTGGTCGTAGATGCCCACCTTGTCCTTGGCCACGAGGTTCGCCGCGGGCATTGCGTAGATTTTCTTGTAGCCGAAGTCTCGGAGCATCGAGCCGTAGAGGGGATGCTGGACGACCGGCGCGGACGTCGCGAGTTTAGCCTGCGCGTCCATGAGCGCAGCCTCGAGCCCGCGGGACTTGGCCTCCGCCGCATCGAGCTTGGCAACCTTGCACTCCACGGACGCCAACAGAGAGGCTCTTTTATCCTCCATTGATTCGCGCAAGGCTTCAAACTCCGCCTTGGCTCGCGCCGTGACGTCGGCGACGGCTTCATCTTTGACGTCGACGATGCGCACCGCGAGGTCCTGCTCGCGCCTCATCGATAGCTTCAGGTCCTCACGGACGGCGTTCAGCGCGACTCGCGCGTCCGCGGCGTCCTGGTTAGCCTGCCACAGCTGCGTCTTGAGAAGCTGCATCTGATCCGAGTCGCTCCACGTCTTTCCCTCGAGCTTCGTGACGGACGCGCGGAGGTTCGCGGTGGCGGACTCGAGGTCGGCGACGCGGTCGAGGGCTGCGTCGCGCTCGCGGCGGACGGCGGCGACGGCGGCGTGCGCGTCGATGTCGTGAACGCCGGACGCGGCGAAGCCCTGGATCTGTCCCTGATGCGTCAAGAGAGCCGCGCGCTGCGCCGGGGTCAGCGCGACGTCCAGGATGGCACCGACGAACCGGGCGAAGAATGGGAGCTCGGCGGAGGACGTTGACGCGGGCGACACGTGCGTCGATGGGAGTCCGAGGTTGAGCGCCTGCGCGGCCTTATCCTTGATGCCGGACGTGTGCAGCGGTCGCGATGTGAGGGCGCGGAGCGCCCGGGTACGCATGGGTCCGCCACCGCTCATGGTTCCGTGCGTTTTATTTCTTTTGGACTCTTTCCCCTCTTCCGAGAACGCGAGATCCCGCGGGTGAGTGCGGATACGTCGACGACGGCGATGCGCTGACACTCGCGATGGACGGATACCCCCACGGAGAGTTCCAATACGAGCGATACAGGCGGCGGAGATGCCTCGCGCGCGACCGAGAGTGCTCCTTCACCTTACCCCTCCTCCGAGATTTTGATATTCCATTTTTCGCGCGAGACTTCGCACGAAACAACTTTTTTTTCTCCCTTCGGTAATTTGCAAAAGTCAAAGACTAACTGTACACTCACAACGTATCGAGGATTGAAATAACGTTATGCAGATGCGTGTTGACCCGGATGTGACGTTATGCGGAGGAACGAAGGATGCGGAAGGCTCTCGGGCTCACTTGGCAGCCTCGAGGGCGGCGGAAACCTTACCCAGCGCTTCGATCATGGGAGCGTACGTGTTGTCCCAGTAACCGGTCCACTGGCAGATCTTACCCGCGTCGTCGTACTTGAGCACGAATGACAACTTGTTGTCGATCAGATGTGCCACGCCGAGCTTGCCGTCGATGTTGATGACCAGGCGGCCGAACATGATGATCTTGCGATTGCTGGTGTCCACGATCGTGTCGGGGGACCAGAGGAAGTTGCTGACCATGAACCCCCAGGACTTCGCGAACTGCTCGAAGCACTCCGACGGGGTCTTCTCACCGGCGAACCCGTCACTCCATTCAACATCGACCTTCTCACTGAACATGCCAGCCAAGGTCTCGGCGTGGTTGTTGGCGGCGAAACCCGCGGCGAAGGCGGCGTGGAACTTGGCGGCCTCGGCCTCGCCGGTCTCGATGGTGAAGTCGGTCATGCTGTGTGCGTGGGTGGGTGGTTGTCGTGCGTGCGTGCGAGGGCGTGTGTTCAGATTCCGAATGAGGAAAACCGACGTCTCAAGAAAGGCTGCCGACGAAAAACTCGTCACTCGGGGCTGATTTTGTAATAATGATGAGTGGTCTTATGCGCTCACACGCAACTTCTACCTACGCGGTTCCCGCCGGGGGCAGCACGGTCACGTCCGCGTGCGTCCTGAGCCACTCCATGCTCTTCCGCGCCTCGATCGCCTCCCCAGCCTGCTCCACCAGCCGCTGCACGTCGTACTCGGTGCCGTACGCCTCGAACTCCTCCTTCGCCGCCATGACCTCGGACTTGAACTCATCCTCCGTCACCTCGATGTTCTCCAGACGGAACAGCTCCTCGCACGCGATGGTCCTTCGCACGACGAGCTCGATGTCAGCCTTGTCCGTCTCGAGGAACTTCTCGACCATCTCCGGCGACGCGAGCTGGTTGACGACGTCCATGCTGAGGCCGCTGCCCACCTGCATCTCCAGCATCTTCTGCGAGTACATCTGTCGGCCGGTTTCCTCGACGATGGACGGTGGGAGCGGGGCGTCGCAGATGGCGGCGAGGGCGTCCACGAGCGCCTCGTTCGTCGCCTGCTCCAAATACTCCGCGGTCTGCGCCTTCTGCGACTCCAGAATCTTCGCCTTGGCTTCGTCGATCGTGGAGGCGTCGGGGTAGATTTGCGACGCGATTTCGTCGGTTGGCTCGGGGACGTCATTCTGGAAGAGCTCCTTGAGGGCGATCGTGAAGTTGGCCTCCACGCCGCGGATGAACGCCTGCGGCCAGTCCTGCGGCATCGTGATCTTGATCTCGCGCGTCTCCCCAGTCTTCATGCCGACGATGCCGTCGACGAGTCCGGGGAGGTTAAGTCGCGCGGCGCCGGTGTCGAGGTTGAACTTTTCCTGCTTGATGCCCTCGATCTCCTCGCCGGTGGACGCGTTGACCGCGGAGAGGTCCATGACGACCTGGTCGCCCACCTCGAGCCCGCGATCCACGACGACGCGCATGGTCCCAAGGTTACGAAGCGCGGCGTTGAAGATGGAGTCAGCCTCCGCCGCGTCGGTGACGTCGTCGCCCGGGGACTGCACCGAAACCGCGAGCTTGCGGTAGTCGCCGGTCCACTTGATCGTGGGGACGACCTCGACGCCGATGGAGTAGGTGAGATCGCCGACGGGAAGGCAGTCCTCACCGCCGAAGGCTAGTTTGAGGTCGTCGAACGCGGTCTCGATGCGTTCGGAGTCCTGCAGCGCGGTGGCTGAGACAGTCTCCATGGCGACCGGGATTGACACCTGGAGCATCTCTTCGACGCACGCGGAGGCGAACTCTTTCGCGCCGACGAAGTTGACGATGACGGACGCGGGCGGCAGCTTGCCGTCGCCCTTCTTACGTCCGCCGCCTTTCTTGTAGTTGAAGCCCGGGATCTGGCACTTCTCGGCGAAGCCCTCCAGGCAGGCGTCGTACGCCTCCTTCTGGACGGAGACTGGCACGGCGACTTCGAGTCGAACCTTGCAGTCGCCGAGGTCGTGCTGCTTGACGGTCACCTCGTCCGCGGCCGCGGCGACGGTGACGGTGGGGTACGCCTGTGAAAATGATCGTGGTGGGTGGATACGTGAGTCAGTCGTCGACGCGTGATGGATGGACCATTCATGATGGGAGGGTACGATTTGCCCTAAACCCTGTGGAAATCGGCACGGAAAGATTGGAGGATGGGATTGGGTCGCGCACGCACCGAGCGGACGGCGCGGAGGGGCTTGGCGCCGCGCTTGGGGGCGACCGGGCGCGACACGATCGCCGCGCGCGCCGAGGACATGACCGCGGAGGCCATCTTGCTTGGTGGTGAGGTAGGTGCGACGGGGCGCGACCTGTTGTGAACGGTCATCGGCCGCTTTTTGGATAAAGTTAGGAGGATGTCGGCGGCGAGCATTTACGAAGAGTTTGTTTGATTCTGCACTTTGTGACTGGCCTCCATACACATATTAACACTAATTAGTCATATAAATTACCGTAATCGTATGCAAATGCAGTCAAGACCTTCGAAGTAGAGAAACTCTCACGATGAGCTTCAATCCCATTTTGGACCAATCCTTCGCCAAAGAGGAAACACTCGGAGGAGGCGCATAGCTCCCGCCGGGTCGATATGCCCCCGAAGAAGAAGGATCCCAAGGGCGGCGGCGATGACGACAAGCCCCCGCCCCCGCCCGAGCTCCCCGAGCTCACCCCGCACCAGCTCGAGATGAACGAGCGCGCGCTGGTCGCCGAGAAGCTCACGCATTCGCTCGCAGCCTTTCGCACACGGACGGCGTCGCTGGAGCGAACCAACGCGGCGCTGCGGACCGCGCTGGGGGACACGACGCGGGACGCGAATGAGGTGGAGACGTACCTCACGTGGGAGCTCGCCGCGAGGCAGGAGATCGTCGACGAGCTGCGCACGCGCGTCGACGCGAAGACGGCCGAGGTGGACGGGGAGACGAAAGGGCTGGACGCCCGGGTCCAATCCGCGCGAGCCGCGGCCGAGGCGGAGACCGCGACGCTCACCGAACGCGTCACCACGCTGCGCGACACGGAGGCGGACATCACGCGCAGGCGCGACGACAAGACACGCATCCTCGACGGACTCGCCGAGGTCTCCGAGACGGTCGCGAAAGAACTCCACGAGATGAAGGCGAACCTGCACGAGCTCGAATCGTCCCTCTTCCGCGACCGCGAGCGCTTACGACGGGAGTCCGCGATGCGCGTCAAAGCCACGCGCCTGTCCCTCATGCGACTCACGGATGACCAGCTGGAGACCACCACCAAGCGAGTCATCGCGCAGAACGAGCGCGCGAGTTCGGAGCTGGCGGACATCTCAAAAGACGCCAACGATTTGATCGACAAGACGGATCAACTCTCGGCGGAGCACTCGACGTTCGGGCGCGAGCTCACGCTCCAGCGGCTTCTGGTGCGGAACACGGAGGCACGGGAGAAGGACTTAAGGCGGTGCGTGGACGCGCTGGCGAGGGAGGTGAGTCGGAGTGACATCGCGAAGGCTTCCGCGAACGAAGGCGTAAATTCGGCTCAATCGGCGGAGGACGCGAGTCGGGGGTTCGACTTTGACGACGCGGTGAGCGTGACCGCGGGGTTGGAACGCGAGACCGAGGCGTTGGCAAGTGGAATCGCGAGGCACACGGCGGCGATGGAGGGGCTGGCGCGCAGGGCGCGCGCGTTCGGGGCGGGTTTAGGCGGCGGCGTTTGGAATGCCGCGGGAAACGATGATGCCGGTGAAGGATCGATTAGATTTGACGAACCGGCGTTGGAGACTGTGTACGGAACGCTCCGTAGGTTCGTCGACGAGCTGGACGGCGGTGAAGTGGCGCTGGTGGACCTGGACGCGTCGCACAGGGCGCGCGCGCTCGAGGTTCTACACGACGAGTTGGAGAGAGCGGCGGGCGAGATGAATGTTGACGCGGAGAAAGCGAATACACAGCCGGCGGCGGGTACGAGTACGAGTACACAGCCGGCGGGCGGGTCGGAGGGTGCTCGGGGGAAGCGGCGGTACGCGCCGTCGCCTGTCGCGGGTGCGCCGAAGTGGACGTGACGAGCGCGTCTCGTTTGTAATGCGCATCAGTAGGCTCGGTGATAGTGCTAATACAAGTACGCTCCCGGGTGTTCAAATGCGTTCTGAAAGTTGACAATGGAGATGGTTCAACCGGGTCGTCGTTCAGTTCGAGGCGCCGCGCGCGATGGTGGCGGCACCGCCGGCGCTCCGTGACGCCGCGGATGTCGCGCGTGACATCCGCGCGGAGACTACCGCGGCGTCGTCATCCGTCGATGCCCTCCGCGCTGACCTCGCGGCCGCCGTCTCGTCGGCGACACGCGGGTCATCCGAGAATGACGAATTCGGGGCGTCGGGCGACCGCGAGGACGCTGACGCGCGCTCGCTGGTCGCCAGGTTCCGCGCGATGAACGACGCGCGCGAGATGCTCGCGCGGGTCACCCGCGCGGAAGCCGCGCTCCACGACGCGTCCGCATCCACCAGGTCCACGCATCCGTCCACCGCGACGCCCGCGGATCTCGGGCGACTGCGCGAGGCTTCCGTGACGTTGCTCGGCGCGGCGCGGTCCTTGCGCGACGCCCTCGACGCCGACGATGTTCACGACGAGGGAAAGGGAAAGGGAAAGGGCGGCATCGCATCGGGCAAGGACCCGCGGCGCAAACCCGACCCGAACGACGCCGCGGTACGCGCGCGCTTCGCAGGATCCCTCGCCATTCGCCTCGCCGTCGAGTGCGATCGCCTACGAGACGTCGCGGGTAAACTCGCGGTGGACGCCGCGGGACGCACCGGGTGGCCGCCCGCGATCAACCCCGCCGCGGTGGACGCCTTCGAGTGGGCCATCGACCCGGAGACGGGCGACGAGGCGGGGTCCGCGGCCGGGGACTTACTCGAAGCGTGCGCCGCGATCGCGTCTCTCCAAGCCGCGAGCGAAGCGTGCGACGAATGCGTCGATGATGTTAACAACAACGACGCGGACGTGTCCACGTCACCCTCGTGGATCGCGGAGGCGCTGGCGACGCCCCTCCGCGACGCCATCGCGCGTCACTTCACCGGCGACGGTGCCGCGTCCGATCCGCACAGACCCGAGCGGCTCTTCGCGTGCGCGTCGACGCTCACGAATCGATTGAGCCCCATCTTCGCAAATGCCCTCTCCGGATACCTCTCCGGGTACCTCACGGCCACGGGCGACGACGATGGAAGTAGGCCATCGATCACGAGTCGGTCATCGACCTCCCCGACGACGTCCGCGGCATCGCTCGCACGTGGGCTCGCGCTGGCCATCTCTCGAGGCGTCGGTGACGTGATCGAAGGCCACTCGGCGCCCGCGATTGAATTAGCCGAGGAGGAAGACGCGTACGTGGGCGCCAGGGCGTACTCCAGGGACGACGCACGGCGCGCGGACACGCGTTGGCTGCACCTCGCGGACGAGTGCGAGCGGTACGATGCGGCGTTACGTAAACTGTTGGTCCCAGGTTCGAACCCGGGATGGAAGGGAAACTCCGCGGTGGAGATTCCAGCCGGGTGTTCCGCGACTGGCAGGCTGGCGTCGTCGAGCCGCGATCGGGCCGGCCGGTGGATGCGCGCCGAGCTCGCGGATTGCGTTCGGGAGATCGAGAGCGTCGCGATGGGCGCGCGCGGGTGGTCGCCCAGCGCCGTGGGTGTCGGGTACGAAGAAGGAGAGCCGGACCCGGCGTTGGACGGCGTTGAAGGGGATGAAGTGGATGAAGCAAACGAAGACGGTCAGCTCTGTTTCCCGCCCGTGGCTGAGAAGGTTGTGGAGTGCTTCACGCGATCCGTGAACCGCGCGATGTCCATCCCGCGTCGGTGCGTCGTCCCGGACAACTCACACGAGGGATGGAACCGCGACTCGCCGATGTACGAGCCGGGAATGGGCGCCCGGGTCGCGTACCTCGCCAACGTGTCAGCGGAGACGATCAACGAATTCGTGTCAAAGACGTTGACGCCGCGGGTTAAAGGGACGGATTCGTATCACGCGATGATCGCGTCGGCGTCCGGCCGGAGCGCGCGTGGTGCTGTACACGTCGGCAACTGCGTCGCCGTCGCGCGGCGCATCGCGAGCGCGCTGCGTGAGCGCGGTGAGTCCGACGCGGGTCTCCTCGCGTTGGGTACCGATCTTTTCCGGGACCAGGCGGTTTGTCTGGACGCGTTCGTGGATGAGTGGACTGGGAAGATCGCGGACACGTGCGTGGATGCGTTTAACCGATCCGCGGCGATGTACTTCGGCGGCGTGCACCTCATGGAACGCTTCGGAAAGGACCGCGACAAGCTGACTCCCGGCGGTGACGGAGAGGGAGAGGCGAAAAAACAAGATTCGAGGGGCGATGGCGCCGATGCCGACGCGTCACCGCTGCTGCTGAACCCGCTCGGCGTCCTCCGCGACGGACTCAACGTCATTCGCGCCGCGCTCATCGCCGCGGACGGGACGAGCGACGGCGCGTCGTCGTGCG
>Ga0209425_10004254_pt1 | contig 14689 bp, 12 predicted proteins | sample COG_05_FD_184749 | JGI IMG/M metagenome (GOLD analysis project Ga0209425, IMG submission 184749) | Pelagic Microbial community sample from North Sea - COGITO 998_met_05 (SPAdes) (version 2) | ecosystem: Environmental > Aquatic > Marine > Neritic zone/Coastal water | place: Helgoland, sampling... | reverse complement strand
AAGAACCTTCTGTCTTTATGAAGATATTGAAAAATTAAAAGAAATGGGACTAGCTAAAGGTGGATCTCTTGATAATGCAGTAGTTGTAAAAAAAGAACAAATATTAAATGATGGTGGGTTAAGAAATAGCAAAGAGTTTGTAAACCATAAAATCTTGGATTGCATGGGAGATTTATATTTAGCTGGCTATAAAGTAATTGGAAAAATTATTTGTTCACAGGGTGGTCATAAACTTACAAATGATTTACTTAGAAAAGTTTTTGGAAATGAAGAAAATTTTTCATTACTTGAAATTAGAGAAAAAAACCTACCGTATGCTTTTGTTAATAAAAGACATCTAAGATCAATAGCTTAAAACTATAAATTTCCTAAAAAATCTGTTAAAGACTTTGTATGCAAATTGTAAAAAAGCTAATTATATGCTCATTAATAGTTTTGAATTCTTGCTCAGATGCTAACAAAGATATTTCAACCATCATCGAAGGAGATAGTCTGGAAACTCAAATGATAGAATCTTACAATGAGGGTTTAAGAGCTATGGAGAGGCAAGATGTTTTTTATGCAGCAAAAAAATTTAATGAAGCAGAATTACTTTTTCCACAATCTCCTTGGGCGTCAAAAGCAGCACTAATGACTGCTTACGCATGGTGGACGCAAGGATATTATTCAACCGCTATAGATGAATTAAAAAGATTCTTAAAATTGTATCCAAATAATAAAAACTTAGACTACGCATATTATCTTTTAGCAATGAGTTATTATGATAGCATAATTGATGAGAAGAAGGATTTAAAGCCACTAATTGGTGCAAAAGAATATTTTGATATATTGGTTGAAAAATTTCCAAATACTGATTATTCACTCGATGCAAAATATAAACTTGAATTAATACATGATAATCTTGCAGCGAAAGAGATGTATATTGCAAAACATTATATTAAAAAACAGAGATGGATTGCAGCTATAAAAAGACTTCAAAATATAATAACATATTATGAAACAACAGTTTATGTTGAAGAAGCTCTACATAGATTAGTTGAGGTATATTATATATTGGGTTTAGAGTCTGAGTCAAAAAAATATGCACAAACTTTAGGTTATAATTATAAATCAAGTGAGTGGTACAAGGAATCTTATCGTGTTTTTAACAAAGACTATAAAATTAAAAAAGAGCAAAAAAAATCAAAAAGAAAAATTCTTACAGATAAAATTAAATCCTTTTTTTAAAAATGCAAGAATCTGCTATTAAAAAAATTTATTCTAAAAAAATTCAAGAGTATAAGAAAAATAGTAAATTTTATTACGTTGATAGTAATCCAAAAATAAGTGATTCTGAATTTGATATTTTAAAAAAAGAAATTTTAGATCTTGAAGTAAAATATTTATTTTTAAAGAGCAAAGACTCTCCATCAAATTCAATTGGTCACAAACCTTCAAAAAATTTTGAAAAAGTTAAACACAAAATTCCAATGCTTTCTTTAAGCAACGCCTTTAACGAAGAAGATTTAGTGAATTTTGAAAAGAAAATATTAAATTTTTTAAAATTAAGCATAGATAAAGATATTGAATATAGTGCTGAACCTAAGATAGACGGTATATCAGCATCTATAATATATGAAAAAGGTAAATTTATTAGGGGACTTTCTCGAGGAGATGGGAAAGAAGGTGAGGATATAACTCAAAATTTGAAAACAATAGAAGATATACCTAAATCAATAAGTCTAAAAAATTTTCCAAAAATAATTGAGATAAGAGGAGAAGTTTTCATTGAAAATAATGACTTCGAAAAAATAAAAGAAAATTTTGCAAACCCTAGAAATGCAGCATCTGGATCGTTAAGACAAAAGGATCCAAATGTTACAAAAAATATTCCATTAAAATTTATTGCCTATACCTATGGTTATACAGAAGGAATGAGTATTAAAAATCAATCAGATTTTTTAGATAATTTAAAATCTTGGGGTTTTAAAATCAATCCATTCAATAAAAAAATTACAGGTATAAAAAATTTAATTCTTAATCATAAAAACTTAGAACAAAAGAGAAAAGAAATACCCTTTGATGTAGATGGAGTCGTTTATAAGGTAAATGATTTTGATTTACAAAAAAGATTAGGTTTTGCGGCTAATGCACCAAGGTGGGCTATAGCACATAAGTTTTCAGCAAATAATTCTATTTCAGAAATAATTAATATTGAAATTCAATTGGGAAGAACTGGAGCACTTACACCAGTAGCTAAAATAAAACCAGTAAATATTGGTGGTGTCTTAGTATCAAATGCAACACTTCATAATGAAGATGAAATTTTAAGAAAAGATATAAGAATTGGCGATACGGTTACAGTCGAAAGAGCAGGTGATGTAATTCCACATGTAGTTTCGGTTAATTTAAAAAAAAGAAGTAAAAATTCAAAAAAATTTACTTTTCCAATAAAGTGCCCATCGTGTGGGAGCAAAACTATAAAAGACTATAACGAAACCACAAGAAAACAAGATGCTGTAAGAAGATGCACTAGTGAAGGCTATGACTGTGATAAAATTGCAATTGAAAAAATTAAACATTTTGTTTCAAAGGATGCTCTTAATATAGATGGCTTTGGAAAAAAAATAGTAGAAAATTTTTGGAACTTGAAACTTATAAAATTCCCACAAGATATTTTTAAGTTAGATTACAACATAATACGATACCTGGAGGGCTGGGGAAATTTATCTGTCATAAACTTAGAATATGCAATAAATGCAAAAAAGAAAATTTCACTTGAAAAGTTTATTTATTCATTAGGTATTAGACACATAGGACAAGAAAATGCCAAGTTGATAGCAAGACATTTGAAATCTTCAACAAATTTTTTAAAATTGTTTGAAAAAAAAAATATTGAAAATTTATCAAATATCGATGGAATTGGACCAACACAAGTTAACTCAATTAAAAACTTTTTTTTAAATAATACAAATTTAAAAGTTTTATCTGAACTTAATAAAATTCTTTCAGTAGCAAACATAGTTACTTTTAATAATAATGGTATATTAAAAGATAAAACTTTTATGCTCACTGGAAAATTAGATAAAATTAGTCGAGCTGAAGCAAAATCTTTAATTGAACAAAACTCCGGTAAAATTATTAGCAATGTGAATAAAAAACTTGACTATTTGATTACAGGAGCAAAACCAACAAACAAAAAAATTATAGCAGCAAAAGAGTTAGAAATTAAAATTATAAATGAAAATGATTTGATGAAAATGTTAAATAAGGCTGGCTAACCATTTTCTTTCTTTTTTATTCAACAATTTTGAATATTCTGCATAAATCTTTAAATGATATTTGAATAAATAATCTTTTTCTTCTTTATTAAGTAAATTATGATTAATCAAATCTTTTTCAATTGGGGCAAGTGTTAAGTTTTCAAAATGTAAATTATTATTAGTTTTTTTTACAAAAACTAAATTTTCAATTCTAATTCCATAATCATTTTTTGAATAAAATCCAGGTTCATTACTTAAAATCATTCCTTGCTGCATTTTTATAGAATTATATTTTGATATGGATTGAGGACCCTCATGCACATTGAGAAAAAATCCTACACCATGTCCAGTACCATGAGAATAATCCAAACCGTCTTTTTTTAAATATTTTCTAGCTCTTAAATCGATTTTCTTTCCGGTATTATCTTTATTAAGATCTGTGAGAGCTACAGCTATATGACCTTTTAATACTTTGGTATAAATATTCTTAATATATTGTTTTTGTTTTGAGAAACATATTGTTCTTGTCACATCTGTTGTTCCATAATTGTATTGACCACCAGAGTCACATAAAAATATATCTTTTTTATCAATTTTTTTAGTATTTTGTGGAGTTGCTCTGTAGTGAACAATTGCACCATTTGCACCAGTACCAGCTATAGTATTGAAGCTAGGATACAAATAACTTTTATGGTCTTTTCGAAATTTTTCTAATTTATTTTGTGCATCAACCTCAGTGATGATTTTTTTATTAATATTTTTAATCCAATAAATAAACCTTGTTAATGCTAAACCATCTTTTTTATGTGTTTCAATCATATGCTTAATTTCAGAAAAATTTTTGATAGCTTTTAGTTTATAGATGGGATCTTTTTTTGATAAAATTTTAAATTTTGATTTAATGATATTTTCAGCAAAAATTGAACATGATTGATCATCAATACTAAAGGTAGAACCTTTTAATTGATTAATAAAATTTTCAAATTTATCAAAATCAAATACTTGATTCCTTTTTATTTTTTTTTCTTTTACAATTTTTTGAATCTTATTTTTTTTAGCAAACAAAAATAACTTTTTATTTTTATTAATAATAAGTCGAGAATTAGGTATAGGACTTGTGGGATTATCATAGCCCCTAATATTTAATAACCAAGCAACATTTTCTGGTGCACTAATGAAAATGTTATCAATTTTGTTTAATTTGAGATAATTTACAATTTTGTTTATTTTCGATTGATGTGACTCCCCAGATATCTTATTAGCAATTGAAAAAAAGGGTTTAGTATTTTTTGTTTTATTTTTAAAGATTTTATCTATTAAGTTTTCATTGATCGAAATTAAATTTATTTTTTTTGAAAAGTAGTATTTCAATTTTTTTGATGTAAATAAACGTGGGTCGTAACCTAATTTACAATTTTTAAGTATATTGTGGGGTAATTTTTTATGGACTTCAATAATCTTAAAATTTTTAGCTGATTCTTTTTGAGCTTGAATAGTATATCTTCCATCAACAAATAAATAATTATTCTTTATAGAAATAATAGCCAAACCTGCTGAACCTGTAAAATTTGAAATATTCTTTAATCTATTATTTTCAGAGTATTCAGAAAAAAAAGCATCATTTTTTGGGACGATATATCCATCGATATTTAAAAATTTAAATTTTTTTATTAGTATTTTAATTCTATCTTTAATCATTTGATACGTTTTAAATATCTATCCCATCCAGGACTTCTAGCACTCTCATCAATTTCAAAATCTTGATTAAATTCAAAATCATTATTTTCGTCTTTATTTTCATCAAAAAATGAATTTTTTTCTATAAATTTTTCAGGCAGTTCTTCAATAAATCTTGATGCCATACTATCAATCCAATTACCTTGATAAAACCTGTTCATAGAAAAAGATATTAGGGCATTTTTTTTTGCTCTAGTTATTCCAACATATGCCAATCTTCTTTCTTCTTCGAGCCCACTTTGGCCTTTTTCTTCAATTGATTTTTGATGGGGAAAAAGACCCTCTTCCCAACCAGGTAGAAAGACAATATCAAATTCAAGGCCTTTAGAGCCATGTATAGTCATCATATTAATTTTTTCTCCCTCCCAGTCTTGATCGATCGATGTTGCTAAAGCAACATGCTCTAAAAAATTTTCTAAACTATCAAATTCTTTCATGGCACTTAAAAGTTCTTTGATATTTTCTAATTTACTTTCATTATCTATATCTTTTTTATTTTTAAGCATTGATGAATATCCAGACTCATCCAAAACTATTTGTAATAGCTTAATATGATTTATCTTTTTTATATTTATGTCGTTTCTCCATTTGTCCATTAAAGATAAAAATGAACTTAAACCTATTTTTGTTTTAGGTTTAATCAAATTTTCTTCAATCAATTGTTTAGAAGAAACTTCTAAACTTAAATTTTTTTTTTTTGAAAACTCATGTATTAATTTTATAGTGCTTTCTCCAATAGATCTTTTAGGGTTGTTTATTATTCTATCAAAAGCCAAATCATCTTTTGGTTGGTGAATCAATCTCAAGTAGGCAATACAATCTTTAATTTCAGCCCTTTCATAGAATTTAGTACCACCTAATATTCTATAAGGTATTCCAACTTTTAAAAATCTTTCTTCAAACTCTCTAGTTTGAAATATAGCTCTAACCAAAATAGCCATGTTATTAAATGAATAATCTTTTTTTAATTTTTGCTCTATCTCATCAGAAATTCCTGTTGCTTCATCTTTTCCATTTTTGAAGCAATTTAATTTGACTAGTTCACCTTCTTCCATTGTTGTTTTTAAATTTTTTCCAACTCTATTTTGATTATTTGCAATAAGGTTGGATGCAACAGATAAAATATTTTGTGATGATCTATAATTTTCTTCAAGCCTTATAATCTTTGAATTTTTATAAACTTGATCAAATTCTAAAAAGTTTTTGATTTCTGCACCTCTCCAACTATAAATAGATTGGTCATCGTCCCCAACACAACATATGTTTTTATATTTTTCAGATAATAAATATAACCATCTACTTTGAATGTAATTTGTATCCTGATATTCATCCACAAGTATATATTTAAAATTATTTGAATAAATTTTTCTTATATCTAAATTTTTTTCTAAAATTTTTACTACATGTAAAATTAAATCACCAAAATCGCATGCATTTAAATCTAATAATTTTTGTTGGTATATTTTATAAAGCGGTAAAACAGTTTTTTCATAAATATCATTCTTATTTATTATTACTTCATCAGGATAGAATCCTTTGTTTTTCCATCTATCAATAATTGATAAAATATATTTGGGTGCTAATTGTTTAATATCTATATTTTCAGCTTTACATATATTTTTAGTTAATCGTACTTGGTCATCTGAATCTATAATTGTGAAATTTGATGATAAACCAACAGCCGACGCATGTTTTCTTAATAATTTTGCACAAATGGAGTGAAAGGTTCCAAGCCAAGTTAAACCTATTGCTTCTGAATTAAGTATTGAGCTAACTCTATTCTGCATTTCCTTAGCTGCTTTATTTGTAAAAGTTACAGATAGTATTTGATTGGGAAATGCTTTTTTTTCTTTAATAATATGAGCAATTCTAGATGTAAGTACTTTAGTTTTACCAGAACCAGCGCCAGCAACTATTAATAAAGGGCCCTCTAAATGTAAAACAGCTTCTTTTTGAGCATTATTTAGGTTAGTTAAATATTCAGAGTTTATCATTTTTAAATTTTCTTTATAAGTCTACTAAATTTCATGAAAAATATTAAACAAATTAAAAATAGACTTTATCAATATTTTAAATCTTTAATAAAAAAAATATTAGTGAAGCAGATTAATAAAATAAATAATTTTATTCACAAATATAATGAAACTATTAAACATTTTAATCTTACAATTAAAAAAATATTAATCAAACGATATAATAAAATAAAAAATTATTTTCTTGATAATTATAAATTAAATAAAAAAAAAAAAATCAGCATATTCAACAAATGTTTAATTTCATTTATAGCATTATTGTTCATTTATATGTTCTACTTGTTAATACCTACTTTATACGACAAAACTTGGGTACAAAATAATATTGAAAACAAACTTCTTAATGAATTCAAAATCAAATTCAGTTTTTCATCTGAAATTTCGTATGAAATTTTACCATCACCAAACTTTACAATAGAAAATGTAAAGATTATGTCTAATAAGGAAAACGATCCAAATGAAATAGCTGATATAAAAAAGCTAAAAGTATTTATATCTCAAGAAAATTTTTTTAAGCAAAAAAAATTAAAGATTAAAAAAATATTGATTAAAGATGCAAACTTTAAAGTTGTAGTTGAAGATAAAAGTTTTTATAAAAAATTTTTCAATAATAAATTTTCTGAAAAAAAAATCATAATAAAAAATAGTAATATTTTTTTAAAAAGATATGATGATGAAATAATTTCAATATTTAGAATATCTAAAATTAAATTATTTCATGATAAGTTAAATCTAGCAAATAAATTTGATGTCAATGGTAAAGGTTTCAAGGTACCTTTTAACTTTCAATTAGAAAAATTTTTTTTACCCAATTTGACTCAAACTATTTCAAATATTCAAATAAAAAAACTTAAACTAAATATTGAAAATGAATTAAACGAAAGTTTGGTTGAAAACCAAAAAATCATTGAGGGTATGAACTTGATTTCAACTCTAAATTTGAAGTTAGCAACTGTTTATGACATAAAGAAAAATTCAATTTCTTTTGCATCTGATCAATCAAAGTTAACAAATAATAATTTTAATTACGAAGGTGAATTAAGTTTAAAACCATTTAATTTAGATTTAGATATAAATTTTGATAAATACAAAATAATTAAATTAATAGATTCAAACACCCCATATTTTGAACTTTTTAAAACAAACTTGCTATTTAATGAAAATATAAGTGCCAACATTAAAATAGATATAAATAATGATTTGAGTAATAGATTATTTAATAGCACAAAGGTCTTACTTAATATCAATAATGGAAAAATTAATTTTAATGAGTCAGAATTTTTGAGTAATAAAGTTGGTTTATTAAAAATTAGAGATAGTGACTTATTTTTTGAAAACGATAATTTAATCTTAAGAAGTAATTTTGTTTTTGATATAAAAAATTATGAAAATTTTTATTCTTTTTTTCAAACTTCTAAAAAATATAGAAAACCAATAAAAAAAATCTTTTTAAGTTTAGATTATAATTTTTTTGAAGATGGAATAACTATTAATAATTTTAAAATCGATGATCACAAAATAAGTCAAAGAAACTCAGAAATAATAAGCAGTTTTAATGATTTAGAAAAAAATAATTTTAATAATTTTATTAAAAATAAAAATTTTCTCAATAGATTATTAGTTAATTATGATGGGTAAATCATTTTTTTTGGATCAACTATAAATTCGTAATCTTTTTCATTAATAAGACCAGTTTTTAAAGCCTCATGTTTTAATGTAGTACCTTTTTTTAAAGCTGTTTTTGCAATTTTTGCAGCGTTATCGTATCCAATTTTTGGTGCCAAAGCAGTCACAAGCATTAAAGAATTATCTAAATGTTCTCTAATTTTTCTTTTATTTGCTTTGATACCTTTTACACAATAATTTGCAAAATTTGCTGCACTATCTGCAATGAGATCTATCGATTGTAAAACATTATGTGCAATTACTGGTTTAAACACGTTGAGTTCAAAATGACCATGTGTCCCAGCCAAGGTAATGCCAGTGTGATTGCCTATTACTTTAACACAGACCATTGTAACAGCCTCACACTGTGTTGGATTAACTTTTCCTGGCATAATAGAAGATCCAGGTTCATTTTCAGGAAGTATTAATTCACCATAACCGGCTCTTGGACCAGAACCTAAAAATCTTATGTCGTTTGAAATTTTCATTAACGCTACAGCGCATGTATTGAGAGTACCCGAAAAATTTACAATAGAATCGTGAGCAGCCAATTCTGCAAATTTATTAATAGCTGGTTTGAACGGAATTTTAGTATATTTTGCTATTTCTTTAACTATCTTTTTATCAAAGCCTTTTTTAGAATTTATACCTGTTCCAACCGCCGTTCCTCCTTGTGCAAGTGAGTATATTTCTTTGAGAGCAAATTCTATTCTTTCAATACATCTTTTTAATTGTACTTGATAGCCTGAAAACTCTTGACCTAGGGACAAAGGAGTAGCATCTTGTAAATGAGTTCTTCCAATTTTTATTATATTTTTAAATTCTTTAGATTTTTTATTTAATTCTCTTTCTAAAACATTTAGGCTTGGCAAAAGTTTATGAATAGTTTCCTGAGCTATAGATATATGCATAGCAGTTGGAAAAACATCATTTGTAGACTGAGATTTATTTACATGATCATTAGGGTGAACAGGTTTTTTTGAACCCTTTTTTCCTCCCAGAATTTCAATTGCCCTATTAGCAATTACCTCATTAACATTCATATTTGTTTGAGTACCAGAGCCTGTTTGCCAAACTTTTAAAGGAAAATTTTTATTAAGCTTTTCTTTAATTACTTCTTCAGAAGCTTTAACTATCGAATTTGTTATTTTTTTATCAATTTGTTTGTTTTTAAGATGAACTATGGCTGCAGATCTTTTAATAATTGCAATAGATTTGATTATTGAAATATTTACTAAAATTTTTCCTATATTAAAAAATTTATTGGATCTTTGAGTGGAAGCTCCCCAATATTTATCATCAGGTACATTGATGCTTCCAATACTGTCAAATTCTTTTCTTAATTTCATTGATTAATATATAATTAATAATTTATTATACTTATACATTAAATTTAAAAAACTTATAGGAACTAAATGTCAAATTTTAATAAAGTAAAGATCTTCATGGAAACTTTTGGACAAGAAGTTAAAGATAAACCTTCTTTTGGTGACGATAAAATCAATAAGCTTAGATATGATTTAATTAAAGAAGAACTAGACGAACTTAAAGAAGCAATGAAAAATAAGGATCTTTTAGAGGTTGCAGATGCTTTAACTGATATATTGTATGTAACTTATGGTGCTGGGCATGCTTTTGGTATTAACCTTGATAAATGTTTTGATGAAGTACAAAATTCAAACATGAGCAAATTAGGAAATGATAAAAAACCAATTTATAATGATAGTGGCAAAGTAATGAAAGGACCTAATTATTTTAAGCCCAACTTACTTAAGTTTTTAGATTAATTAAAATTTATATTTCCTTTTAATATAAGCTAAAATTCTATTAGTAAAAATGATTGAATATAAAAAATTATAAATTCTTTTAAGTGAGTTAGAAACTATATATTTATTATAAAAATTTTTAAAATTTTTAATTTCATTATCATTAAACTTAAATTCCATATAACAATTTCTACCTTTACACTCCGATGTAATGTCTTCGGTAACTTTAAAGATAGAAGATATGTTTTTCTTAACCTCTTTCATAAAGTCAATATCATCAAATAAAATTTTTATATAGCCTTCTTTTTTAATCTGCAAACAAAGTAAAATTTCTTTAGCAATAACAAATGGTGAATGACTTCCATCAATATGAAATAAATCAAAATCTTCTTTAATATCTTTTAATAATTTAATGCTGTTACCTTTTATAAAGTTTATCTCAGCAAGCTTAAAATTTTCTTTTAAATATTCGACAGCTGGTAGGGAATAGCAGCTCTCTATGTCAATACAGGTAATTTTTAATTTAGGGTTTGCCAATAGCATTATCAAAAGAGAATGCCCCATATACACACCAACTTCTAGAACACTTGTATTTTTTTTAGCAAGATTGAAAATAAGTTTCTGTTTTTCCAACATTCTTGAGTCATATATATAGTTGTGTCCGTTAAATAAATAAGACCCCCACCCAACATGAAAACTATTTCCACATTTTTTATAAATTTCATTAAAATGAAAAATTAACTCATTCTTTTTATCTTCAAAATTATTATTCATTTATTTTTTTAAAATTCATGATTAAACGAAAAAGTATGTTTAGCAATGAACTTTAATTATAGGAAAATGAGTGTGGTTAACGAAAACCTTTTATAAGGGGCGTTCTGTTACCCGGTGCCCCAGACCGTGCTTCTATAATTTTTATTTTGCAACAGATTTGAGATGATAAAATCATATATTTAATAATGAATTTGACCCTATTCTGACCTTTTTATTTGTGCTACAGTTTGGTTTATGAAGAAGTTTTTAAAGATCATATTCCTTGGTTTATTATTAAGCTTGCCACTAGCTTCAATTAGTCAGGCTGCTGATCCTTTTATTGGAACTGGAGAAATAAAACTATCTTATAATGTTATTAGGAATTTTAAAGAATACGTAAGAAATAATAATAAAAAACCGTCTGTTTTTATAATAACTGCAGATGGAACTGGAAGTTATTATATTTATTGTCCACATGGGCAATGCCAACCTCCCAGAAAACAATATCGCATAGACGAATGTGAGAGACATTACAATGGTAAAGAATGTAAAATATTTGCAATGAGAAGAACTGTAAAATGGAAAAATGGAATTAATACAGGAAAAGCGAAACAATCTAAATTTAAATATAATTTATCAGATGTAGAATTTGATGCTAAACTTAAAGAGTTAGGTTTTACTGGTACAACTACATCTTCAACAACAAGTGAATCTAAAATAACAAAAAAGAAAAAAGTACAAAGTTCCGACATAGTAAAAAGTTTATCTGATCTAAAAAAACTTTTAGATGATGACATTATTACTCAAGAGGAGTTTGAAATAGCTAAAAAGAAACTTTTGAATTAAAGATATCTATTAAACCTTAATTTATCTAACATTATAAAATCACCAAATTAAATGAAAAAATCGATAATAATTTTTGTTCTAGTTATCCTAAATATTAATATTGCTTTGACTGATAACGACAAAAAAATTGAAAAATTAAACAAACTTAATGATGCTTACAAATCTGGACTTATTACTAAAGAAATTTTTGAGTCCTCAAAAAAAAGAATTATTAATAGTTTAGGTGATAATAAAAAAGTTAAAAAAAAAGTTAAAAAAAAATATTCAGATAGTGGAAAAAAACCAATAGCAATTAGCTGGACAGGATATTCAGATTTAATAGCAGGTGAAATAACTTTTGAAGAAAAAAACTATGAAGGTTCTTTATCTCTAGATTTACCTAATAATGATGGAAACTGCAAAGGTAGATATTCTTTATTACTTAATGGTATTGGAACATGGCACATAACATGCTCTAATAATATGGCTGCGCATGGGACTCTAAAGTGGGTTAAAAACAATGCAGCCACAGGAATTGGAAAAGATCTAAATAAACAAAACGTCAAATTTACTGTCAGTAAATAACAAATTTTAAGTTTGACCATACTATGGGCACAATGGTAAAGTTTTTATAATGAAAAGACTTTTGGGAATTATGGTTCTGTGCTTGACATTAAGCAGTTGTGCTAGCACTATGTCTGGAAACTCACAAAATATAACGATAGCATCAAATGTAAATGGTGCAACGTGTTCCTTACAAAATGAAAAAGGTAATTGGAGTGTTCAAACTCCTGGAAGTTCGGTTGTTACTAATTCAAGAGAAAATTTAACTGTTAGATGTCAAAAGAATGGTTATGAAACTGCAGTTGTCAGCGTTCCATCTAAACATAAAGACTCAGCAACATGGGGTAATGTTTTATTAGGTGGAGGCGTTGGTTATATTTGGGACAGAAAAACAGGAGCAGCTTATGTCTATCCATCAACAATAAATCTAACATTAATTAAAAGTAGTTCATCAACTGAAAGTACTGATGTTAAACTTTCAGGCAGCTCTACTTCAGAACAACTTCAGCAATTAAATGAACTATTCAAATCTGGTGTATTAACACAAGAAGAGTTCACTCAAGCAAAAAAGAAACTTCTAAATTAAAGAAAATTTTTGATTATCATAAAAAAATATTTAGGGATCGTGGTTCTGAGTTTGTTGTTTAGTTGGAATGTTTGTGCTGCATCATCATATAAATGGAACAAGATTTATCAAGGTGGAGAATATAAACTAAATAGAATAAACTTTAATTTACCAGAAGGTAATTGGTTATTATTATCAGTTAATGACTGGGACATTAAGGGAATAAGTTTAAGAGAAATTGTTTATGTAAAAGAAAAAAACAATCTATTCACTGATATTTATGAAGTTAGCGTCCTAAATAGTTATGGTCAATTTATATCATCTATAGATAGCTGGATGTACGAAGTTTTTTTTTCAAGAAACCAAGCAGATGGATGTTTTGAAAAAGATGAATACTATATTCTTAAAAGATTGAAACAAGGTGCATCACTTAATTGCTTTGCAGTTTATCACGATAACGTTAATAAAGAAATCTGGCATCCAGAATCAAACCCAAATGGTTTAATTAAGTCATTTAATAATAGTTGGGTTAGAAAGTGGGTTTCAGATAAAAAAATTATAATACCAAAAACAATGCTCACAAGGTCGCACGCTTTTTATCATAAAAGTTCTGGAATGCACATTGTCTTAAACTCTCATTCTATTAATCCAGAATTTTATGGAGCTCAAAAAACAAAATTTCAAAGGGAAGAAGAATCTGAATATCATAAATTTAATATTGAAAAATATCCAGAAGCTAAAAAATATATGGAAAATTTTATAAAGAAAGCAGCCATTAAACACAAGCAATTTGAAAATAATGCTAAAGCAAAAGAATATTTTAAATTAGATCTAAGTGAATTTAATATTTACAAAAAAGAAAAAAGTGAAGTTGCTGAAACCAGCAACATTGGTAAACAATTGGAAACCCTAAGTGAATTGTATAAGTCTGGTATCTTAACAAAGGAAGAGTTTGCAAAAGCTAAAAAGAAACTTTTAAACTAAAAATCCCGCTACTAGCCCGACAAAAAGCAATCTAAACCTTAATCAGCATTATAAATAAAGAGAAGTAAGAGAGTGGTAAGGGGCGTTCTGTTGCCTGGCATTTAAAGATATTTGTTGCAAATACTAGTGTTTTAAAAAACTTCGTGTAAAACTTCGTGTAGTAAATTCATCATTTTAAGGATTTATTGACTTTCAACTGCGCATATTATTATAATTTTTAATATGAGAATTTTATTAATATTTTTATTCAGTTTCTTAATAAATTTACCTACCCAAGCAAAACACCAAAACGAACCTTATGAACCTCATATTTGGGATAAATTCAAAGTAATAGGTTCTGATAACTATCGTAATTTTCAATCTGAATTGATTGAAGATAAAGATGTTAAAAAAGAAATAAAAAATAGTAAAAAAACTGGATTGATTAGTTATTTATTATTTGAAGATAACAAAATCAAGATAGATGAAGAAAATTTACCAGAATACATAAAGAGTAATAATGGAATTATGCCATCCCATTCAGTTGGAAAAAGTTTGGTTTCCTATGTTTTGGGA
>Ga0209425_10004249_pt1 | contig 14695 bp, 9 predicted proteins | sample COG_05_FD_184749 | JGI IMG/M metagenome (GOLD analysis project Ga0209425, IMG submission 184749) | Pelagic Microbial community sample from North Sea - COGITO 998_met_05 (SPAdes) (version 2) | ecosystem: Environmental > Aquatic > Marine > Neritic zone/Coastal water | place: Helgoland, sampling... | reverse complement strand
CTTCAACAATCATAAAACCAAGATTGATTGTAGAACTTTGATTTGAATAATCAACCTCAATTGTAAACCTGCTATCGTTGCTTATCTGTGTTCTTTGTGTTGAAAAGTACATCTTTCCCTCCCCTAAAGATCCTTTAAGCTTTGATGACTGATTGCCATCTAGAATAGTATCAGCTGCAAATGGATGAAATGATGGAAAAAATATTTCACCGTTTACTAAATTGACGATATTGGGATTTGTTAAGTCTATTTTTTGATCTGCTGTACGTAAACCGCTCTCATTCAAACTATCCAAGCCAAACAGTGTAATATACGGATTGCCTTGTGCGTCAAGGTGGCTTGGAACAGTAAGTCGGTCGTTTACTATTCGTAAATCAAATCCATCTTTATTAATATTGTTCGTGCCAAGGTAATACACATTTTTAAACATTAATGACCACACCGGATGACTAGGATTGAGATTTCTTGGTTTAAGCATTTTTAGTTTTAGTGCTTCATTTGTTTGAGAAATACCTTCACCAATCACATAGAGCGTATCTCCAGTAATACGATCCGCTATAACATATGTACAACCTATTACTTCGTCGGTTGCTTTTTGACGCAAACGTATAAATCCAAGATCCTCACTTAGCGTATAATCTTGACCCTGCTCTAACCTTTTAAAATTCCCTGTTTGATCATTGCTCTCTTCTGATAATTGTAAATTAGCATATGCAGTTCCGGGGTTTGTTTCAGAGCTCGTTGACTGATCAAGCTGATACAATTCAAAATTTCTAATTACAATATTTCCAATTTGATGCAATCCTTCTTTGAGTGGATAAAATGGAGGAATTTGAATTGGTGCCCCATTTATAATTGTTTGGGTTCCATTTCTGAACCACTCGTGCACGAAAAAATACTGATTTTTCACATAATTATAGTCTTTAATTTGCTGTGTTTGTGCTTCGCTTGTTCCTTTATACTGTTCAGATTTTTTTTCTGTGTTTACAACCGAAGCAATAGCAGTTACATCCATTGGTCCAAACTTAGAAGTGGTTTTTACTCCGAAAAGTCCTTGATGATTGGCTGAGCCCATCAATGATTGCGACCCAGGGAGGGATAAAGAAACATTTCCAGCATCAACCGATTGGATAATATCATCTTCTTTACCATTATAATTTATGCGAATATTATTTTCCCAGTTAAAATCTCGCTCTGAATCATGATCAACATTAACTGAAATTCTTTCACCAACTTTTCCTTCAACACTGATTCTCTGCATTTGATCAAACTTTAAATGCGTATTTCTAGTTTCGCTTACTTTTGAACGAATCAGTTCTTGATCCTGAAAAACTAAATTTCCTTTTACAGTAACGTTTCCTCTAGCTGAAAGAGATACTCTTCCTAATTGACCAACATTTACGCCAATTACCTCAACACCCCTCCCTCTGTTATCTTGCAAAAATTGAGATGGTGCCCCCAAAGAGCGAGTTGTATCATTTATAACCCTAGTAAGGGCTATCTTTCTATTTATCTGAATTTTTTTAACAAAATACCATTCCAGGGGAGCAATAAAAGGAACGGAATACGACCTTCCTTGGATTTTACCTTTTAACTCTATAGTTGACCAATCCTTAGCTATATCTGTTTTCTTAATAAGAATGAATGGTAGTTTAATTAAATTTCTATTTTGATAAGCCGATGAATCAGAAGGTATAATTATGTTACTGGAGGTTATTTCAAATGGTTTTATTACATATTTTGATACTGGAAACCAGTAAGATGGGATATTTATGACAGACGAATCTTGTTGGCCGTATAATGTAAAAGAGACGGTCATGCAAAATAATAAGCTGAATTGTAGGGTCTTTCTAATCAAAAGACCTACCTCCTATAATTAATTGTTAACAATTGCCTAATGGCGCATTTTTATATTCTAATTTGAATTTAATCCGTTAACGTTTTTACTATAGTCAGCTCCTTATATTTTAACATTTTTATTGTTTCTTTGTTTTTCGAGTATTTTGCAGAAGTTACGTAAAGCTTTACCACGATGTGAAATACTATTCTTTTCGTCTTTTTTTAGCTCTGCAAATGTTTTTCTAAGGCTTAGACAATAAAAAATAGGGTCATAGCCAAATCCATTTTTTCCAATCATTTTATCAGTTATTAAGCCTTCAACAGAACCTTCGCAATGAAATTTTTTATCTTTTCCTACAAAAGCAATCACGGTGCGAAACCTTGCTGTTCGATCATTGGTTTTGGTTCCACCTAATTCACTTAACACTTTAGCGCAATTTTCATGATAGGATGCATTCTCTCCAGCATATCGCGCAGAAAAAACACCTGGCTCTCCCCTAAGTGCATCAATCTCTAGCCCTGAATCATCTGCCAGCGCAGATATTCCGGTTTCTCTATAGACAGTCTCTGCTTTAATAAATGCATTCTCAGTTAAAGTTTTCCCTGTTTCAGGTATTTCATTGATATGAGGGAAGTCATCAAGGGTAGATAACTCCACAGATATACCCATAAAGGCATACTGCATCTCTAAAATTTTCCCAGCGTTATGAGTTGCTAAAACTAGTTTCAATTTATACCTCGAAAATTGAGAAAGAAACTATAAGAAAATGACATAAAAACAAAATGTTCTAGTCATTTTGCGCTTTATGAATCATTGCTAGCTGAACATACTTCTTAGCCCATTTTACGTTCTTATCGTATGTATCATCTGGCAACGTCTTGATTACTTTTCCTGGTATTCCCACCACTAACCCTAAATCAGGAACACGCATATTCTCTGTAACTATTGCACCAGCACCAATAACAGCACCTCTTCCAACAGTTGCGCCATTCATTATTATTGAACCCATTCCAATTAACGCTCCATCTTTAATTGTGCATCCATGTATTATGGCATTATGGCCAATAGTTACATCATTGCCAATTATTACCCCTTGGTCATTTTCAAGATGCAATACGCTATTGTCTTGAATATTAGAACGTTCTCCAACAATAATTTGGTTAATGTCCGCCCTAACAACGGTATTATACCAAACAGAGCATTCGGGTTTCATGATAACGTCACCAATGACTCTAGCTCCAACTGCAATGAAAGCAGATGTGTGAATTCGAGGCGGTTTAATTGTGACATTATTCTTGAGTTCAAATTTTTCCATATTTTATCCTAATTTCTTGTAAGAATATCTCAAATATAATGTTTGAGATAAGCCAGCAAAGACAAAAACATTCACCGCCCAATATATTCCTGGAAAGGTAGCAATATGCGTTCCAATCCACAACCCAATAATGGCTATTATTGCATAAACTAATACGGCGTAACTAATTCCATTTGTCTGATTTTTATTTACTAAAAGCCCGCTATACCATGCTTGATATGCCTGGTATCCTGGCATAAAAAAAGCAAACATTAGTGTAGTAGAAGATATATAGGCGAGCTCTTTAGATAGACCTGCTACGTATAAAAACCAATAATTCCCAAGAGGGCTTAAAGCTAATAAAGCTAAAAACGCGATGGTTGAAATTGCTAAAATTCGGGTAAATCTTAAAAGCTCTAATTTTCCGTTTGGCATAGGTAATAGAGCAACAACAACTTCATTAAATGCAAAACCTAAAGATCTAGTTATAAAAACCAATCCATAGACCACCGGCCATGCTGCCAATGATGGTAGCGCTTCCGGCATACGACTCATCCCTGCTGCACCTACTGGATGGATTAATAAAGAGGCGAGCGGAGTAATTGCTAGCGGTAAATAAAATTTTGTAAAGCTTTTTCGCGTAATCTCATCTGAAATACTTTCTTTTGAAAGTATTTTTATTAAAATACCCTTAACGGCTAAATGTGCATAAATAGCTTCTGCTGTTACTGCTAAAGCAACTGCTGATGAACCAACAACTATTCCCGAAAGATTGGAAAACCATTTTCCATACGAAAGTACAAGAACCAGTGTAATCAATCGAATTAATGTTCCAATAGCAACCATATTTGAACTACCGTGCTTAATCATAACTCCTTGATTAAGCCTCCTCCATGCAATCATTACGGTCCAAGGTGTCATTATTTGTAGTCCTATTTTTCCAGGCTCCAATAGTGACTTTGGTACGTTCATTAAATCTTCAGCAACAAAAAAGAATAATGGTGTAAAAGCAATTAAAATATGGACAAGAGAAAGAATTAAAGACATACTCAACATGTATTTAAATAATTTTTTATAAGACGGCAAATCTTTAGCAAGTGCAGTGCTAGCGGTAAGCAGCATGATAATTGGTCCCTCAACTACAAGAGAAATTGGGTACACTAAAGATCCCCAAGTTGCTAATGTTATTTCTGGAGACACCATCCTCGCAACAAAAGCAGCTAACATAGGCGACTCAATTCCCATTAAAAGCCAACTACCAGCCAGTGGAAGCCATAACTTAAAAACGTCTTTTAGGGATATAGGTTTAGAATGGGACATAAATCAAAAAATCATGTCTTATAAATTAGATAAATCTAATTACCTGTCATAATCATAATAGTTTGAATTAGATTACTATCACATTATAGACATCTAGATATTTCAAAAGGAGTTAAATCATATGATTGATCGAAGAAAATTTATTAAATCTATTTCTGCGCTAGGCCTATCCCTACCAGCACTAAACTCTAATTTGCTAGCTAAAAAAAGCGCATCTGTTAAAAATAACCCGATAATACTCTGCAGTCGCGGAGAAAAGTGGGGGAAAAAAGTATTAAGACCAGGTTGGGAAATTTTAAGAAAAGATGGTTCACTTTTAGATGCAATTGAGCTTTCGGCCAACGTAACTGAACTAGACCCAAATGACACTTCTGTTGGATACGGTGGTCTACCGAACATGAATGGCATAGTTCAATTAGATGCTTCTATAATGAATGGATCAGATCATAATTGCGGATCGGTGGCGTGCATTGAAGGCGTCAAAACTCCAAGCTCTGTTGCTCGATTGGTAATGGAAAGAACCGATCATATCCATCTAATGGGTAAAGGAGCTCAAGATTTTGCAATAATGCATGGTTTTAAAATTGAAAATTTACTAACTGAAAAGACTAGAAAAATTTGGGTTAAATGGCGGGAAAACCTATCTAATAAAGATGATTATCTTCCTCCAAAAAATACTGACAGCTCTGGAAAAAGAACTACGGGTACAATTAATGTTCTAGGTCTAAATAGCGATGGGAATATTGCAGGTATTACAACAACTAGTGGGCTTGCATGGAAAATTCCCGGAAGAGTTGGTGACTCTCCAATAATTGGAGCAGGCCTTTATGTTGATAATGAAGTAGGAGCCGTGGGAGCTACTGGCAGGGGAGAAGAAATGATTAGATCCTGTGGGTCTTTTTTAGGGGTAGAATTAATGCGAAACGGCAGAAGTCCGCAAGAGGCCTGTGAAGAGGTTTGTAAGCGAATTGTTGATATTAATGGAGGATCGTCAAAGGTTGACTTTAATGATAAAATTGTCGCTCTTGGAAAAAATGGCGATGTTGGATGTGCTTCAATTCGAGAAAGAAAAGGGAACAATCCTCAAATAGCTACCTGGTCGAAGAAGGGTTTTAAAGTTACTAAAGGTACTTACCTTATTGAGGAAAAGTGAAGCGGTATTTAAAGTGCATTTATCAGTTTGAACATTAGTGAAAAAAATAAAATTATCTTCCTCCTTCATTTCAAATATTAATATTGTTGATCGGGGTGGTTTTGTAACCAATCAAGGTACTGGTGAGAAGTATTTTATAAGCCACGTCTTTTTAAAAGGTGCTTTAGATAGAGACACGGTTAAAATTAGCTTAATTGAAACAAAGCAAAATCAAACAAAGGCTAAGGTTGATAGAGTATTAAGAAGAAATAAAAATATATTTATTGCTAAAGTTTTTGCAAAAAAAAGTCATCTAGCAGCATCATTGTATCCTTTTCAATCAAAGCCAATTACTATTAAAGAAAATAAAGTTAAAGCCAACATAGGTGATGTTGTAAAAATAAAAATTTTTGATTGGCGTGAAAACCATAAAACTGCTTACGCAAAAACCATATCTTTAATTTCTGCTGAAAATGATGTTAATACTGACTTTTTATTTATTTCAGGAAGATATGAACTAAATAGCTTGCATGAGGTTGGACTAAAAAAGGTTAATTATGCATTCTATGAATCGATACTAAAAAAAGATCAAGAACATAGAGTTGATTTAACTAATATAGAAACAATCACAATAGATCCTGATAAGGCTGGTGATTTTGATGATGCAGTGAGTGTCGTTAAAAAAAAATATGGCTATAATTTATTCATACATATTGCTGATGTATCAGCTTTTGTAAAGGAGGGTGATCCTGTGGATATCGCAGCTAGAGAAAAAGCAAATAGTTATTATTTCCCAGAAAAAAATTTTCATATGCTACCTGAGTTTCTATCAACTGATATATGCTCACTAAAATCTAATAGAAACAGATTGGCGCTAACTTTAAAGATAAAAATGAATGAAAATTGCTCGGTAATAAAGTATTCTTTTTTCGAATCAATTGTTAAGAGCAACAAAAGGTTTACGTACAGTGAGGCTTCAAGCATAATTAAAAAATTATCTACAAGCCCGTTTGCGGGTTCATTAAATATTTTAAATAAAATAACTAAAATCTTAAAAAACAAACGTCTAAAAAATAATGGATTAAACTTAGATCACCATAAAGATTTTTATAGCCCAAGTTTTAATGATAGTTCTACCTCACATATGAAAAAAGAAACAGGGAAATCCCATAGAATTATTGAAGAATGCATGTTAATTGCCAATAAAATTGCAGCAAAAAAACTAATTAACATGTATAAAAATTCTTTTCGAATAGGTCTTTTCAGAAACCATGATATTCCAACACAAAAGAGTGAGAATTATATAAAAGATCTTATAGCAAAGTTTTCTAAGGTAGAATCAGTTTCAAAAAACCTTAGTGCAAAATCAATAAATAGCTTTTTAAAAAAAATTGATGATTCAAATTCTCGTAATGTTTTATCACTGCTATTAATAAGGAAAATGAAAAAAGCATTTTACTCATCCAAAAATATTGGGCATTATGGACTAGGTTTTGATGAATATACACATTTTACGAGTCCTATTAGGAGGTATTCAGATCTAATAGTCCACAGAATGCTAAAAAAACAAATCAAAAATTATAATAATATTCCAGAGTCTGTTGATCTTTGTAACAGAGGAGAAATAAGATCTAAAATGGCGCATAGAGATTACATAAAATTAAAAGGATTGCGCTGGCTTAAATCTCAAAAAGAGAAAAACCTTCAGGGAATTATTGTTAATTTAAAAACATCGCACATTTCTATCTGCGAAACTTCAACTGAAACAATGGGATATATCGATATTAATACGCTTCCTAGGGATCTGTATGTATTGGCATCAAATAAAATGGCTCTTTTTGGAAAAAATTCAAAAAAAAGATATGATATAGGTAACGTACTAAATGTTAAAGTCGATAAAGTTGATATGATAAATCAAGATGTTAAATTTAAAATTGTATAAAATTACCAGATAAATGAGTCGAACAGTTCGTCATAGCGCTTAATAATACTTTTCCAATCGTAAGGGGTGAATATTTTTTTTTGTGAAAATTTTCTCGTTCCATTAATATCCAATAGACACTTCTTTAATTTACTATATAATTCATCATCGCTATTGTAGATATGTTTTAAATGTAATGGTTTAGGTAGCAATTCTGGGTAGGTAAGTCTGTTGGGTAAAAGCGGATATGTATCACAATACATAGACTCAACAACGCTACCACCAAAAAAATCTTGATTGCTAGTTACAGGTAAAATGTCTGCGGCCCAAACCCATTTTGCGTATTCTGAAAATTCATTACAATAACCATAATGAACTATTTGATTTTTAAGTCTATTTTTTGCTTCTTCAAATATGCCAGGTTTTGAACTGAAGCTCTCTCCAAGTAAAGCGACTTTAAAATCAATACCTTCATCCTTAAGCTTAAATAAATTTCTAAAAAATGGCTCTGGATTTTTATCATACTCCCATCTATGATTCCATAAGATAAGTGGATTACTTTTTTTAACATTTTGATATTTATCAAATCTAGATAGATCCATTCCAAGATAAAGCACTTGGCTTTTTTTTTGAATTTTATCCATCACATCAAGTTCGTTATTGTCAGGAAAATTCTTTAGGAATCTTAATCCTTCACTTTGAAAGGATTCATTATGATAATTTGAATTAAACAATACATGATCTGCGGCTAACGCTGATGAGATATTTATAAACCCATAATGACGATCACGTTTTGTTTGCAAAGCTTTAGTGTTTTTGGATAAGGGATATGAAAGTTGGTTTTCATGAAAATAAATGGCGAATGGTAATTTCGAAGAGCGTTCTCTTGTAAGACTTAGGAAGGTTGTAAGGTCTAACATATCAGTTGTAAGCACAAGGTCAGGACTGTAGCCTATTTCCATGAATTTATTTGCTAATGTTATAGCGCCGCCCCTCATTCTCCATTTCCAAAATTTACCAGGCAAAGAAATAATTTCAATTTTATGCTTACTGTATAACTTTAGCCCTGAAGCCCATGATTCATGAGAACCAGAAAAATAAGGCTCTATCAAAACTATTTTCATAGAACAGATAAATTAAGCTTTAAAATCAAAAGATAAATTGTAGCGTTTTTTTAAGATAGGTAATATTGATATTTTTGAATTATTAAAATTATTTAATCCAATATTTTCGATAAAGTTAAGTTTTTGTAGGGTTTTTTCTACTCTCAAATCAATTCCAGAAATAAAAACTTCTATATTTTTTTTCATAGAGTTTTTTATTAAATCTTCTAATGCATAAGCACCCGTTAAATCAACCATGGAAACATTACTTAAATCAACAATCAAGATTTCATGGTCATCTGCTAAGCTATATGATTTGATCATTGATTCTATGTTTCCAAAAAACAAGGGGCCTTTTGGTTTTAAAATTCTTACAGGCAAATTATTAAGGTGCTTTTTATCACAATTTTTTGGGGCAAATTCTGTTTCTGCTAAACCACTTACAAAGTTTTTAGAGCTAAAATTAAAAACTGATTTCATTTCATTACTTGAGCTAACAATAGCAAAAATTGTACCGATTGCTATAGCAACCATTAAGTCTTCAAAAATCGTAACTAGTAACACAGTAATAAATACTAATAAATCTGTAGTAGGGATTTTTTTAAGAACCGGTAATATTCTATAGTCCATAATTTCAATACCCACTTTGAATAAAATAGCAGCTAAGCAAGCGGTTGGTATTATGGCTACCAATGAACCTAGGCCTAGCAAAATAGCTAAAAGTGTTAAGCCATGAACAATTGACGCAAGAGGAGTTTTGGCTCCGAATTTAATGTTTGCAACAGTTCGCATCGTTGCTGTAGCAGTGGTTACTCCCCCAAAAAGACCAGCTACCATATTTGCCATACCTTGACCAAATGTTTCACGGTCACTACTGTGGCGCGTACTTGTTAAATTATCTGCAACCTTACAGCTAAGCAAGCTATCTAAAATAGCCAAACCTGCTAAAGCAAGCGCTGGGAAGAAAAATTCTTTAATTCTGCTAAAGTCTGGAATATAAAAACTAAAAACTTTACTCTCTGAAGCGCTACCCATTTTATCTCCAATATAGGGTATGTTTAAATTCATAAAATATGCAATACTAGTTCCCACAATTAATGCTGCCAATGGAGATGGAATGGTTCCAAGGCGCTCTATTTTTTTTACGATAAAAGGCCATAAAAACAGTATAAGTAAGCATGGCAAGGACACCATTAGAGCTTCTGTATTATAATTTTGAAATGTATAGCTCATATTTAAAATTACATTATGAATATTTGACTGAACTTCAAGACCAACAAAGGAATTTAATTGAGTTAATATGACTATGACCCCTATACCGCACATGAATCCAGCTATAACGGGATAAGGAGTATAGTGAATGAATCTAGAGATTTTTAAAAGTGAAACACCTACAAGAATTAAGCCGCTTAAAAATATAATTGAAAAGGCAGCAACAAGGTCAGGATTATTTAATTCACCAATAACAAAAAAGCTCATAAATGCAGCAATTTGCGCAGCTTTAGGGGCAGTTGGACCACTTACCCCAACCATACATCCTCCAAAAAGACCGCCTACTAAACCCCCTGCTATAGCGCCCCAAATACCAGCAATGGGCCCCAGTCGTGAAATTTCTCCAAATGCTAAAGCTAGCGGTAGCGCAATAATACCAACAGTTATTCCTGCCAGTATGTCTCCTTTTACATTAATGCCCAAAGAGCTAATGTTGGAACGTGGATTGATTTCTTCTAAATTGCTTTTTAGAAAAAATAATATTCTATTCATAAAAAAATTTACACCACAAAAAGATTTCTACATAAAGGACAATTGGGCTTGAATCACAATTATCTTTTGTGCTTATTTTTTAAAATAAAGTTTTTCAGATAACTCAGGATTTGGGTACACTCGAGAGGCATCTTTTCCACTATAAACCACTCCATTTTTAACCACGTATTCAATAGATCTAGTATTTCGTATGTTTTCAAGAGGGTTTTCTTGCATAATAACAAAATCTGCGAGCTTTCCAGGTTCTATTGAGCCAAGCATATGATCTAAGCCGTGATGTTTAAATCCATTGATTGTTGCTATCTCGATAGCATCATAATTTGAAAAACCTCCATGGGTAAATAACTCCATCTCCCAATGTGCACCTAACCCCATCATATTTCCATGAGCCCCCATTTGCATCGTTATTCCTCTATCGTATAATTTTTTCATTGTAACGCCCATTTGAGCAGCATAGTGATCATCAGGCCAATAGAAAGTTGGTCGACGCAACCTAATCAATTCATCCTTTCTAAAAAAATTCAATAATTTTTTATCTTCCCAAAGTCTTTCTGATTGATGAAAATATGTTTCTCCCGATGGCCCGTTATAAACAACTATAAGCGTTGGAGTGATTCCTAGATTGGTACTTTTTAACAATTGAATAACATCTTCATATATAGGCTCTAAACCTAAAGTATGCTCAAGTCCAGTAAAGCCATCAACAATTTGTGTTAAATTCATATGCGGATTTGAGAAAGATTCGCTAACAATATTAATCCCTAATTGCCTAGAAGCTTCAACTAGGTGTTGGCGCGCTATTCGATTATGATTTGAATAATCTTTTACTGCTGTTGCTCCATGATCTTTATTGAATTGCACATGCTCAATTGCATCGCTTAATGTTTTAATTGGTCTATACATTTTGGTGCGATATTTTGTAACAAAAATTGGATCACCCACAGAGAATATTCGCGGTCCATCGATATCGCCTTTTTGAATCATATCAGAAACCCAAAAATCTTTTTGCGTTGTTCCATAAACATCATACATGGTAGTAACCCCGTAAGCAAGATTAGCTTTAAGTCCGTATAAATTCTGCTCGATAACATTCAAAGCAGAAATCGGACTCCCGTAATGACCATGCGCATCAAACATTCCAGGCATTATAGTTCTACCTTCCATGTCGAAAACTTTTGCTGATTCTGGAATCCTTAGATTATCTCCAACAGAGATAATTTTATTATTTCTTACCAGTATTGTTACACCCTCTAAAATATCTTTATCCTTGTTCATGGTCAAGACTCTGACATTCTTAAATACTGTCGTAGTTGTTGGCTTATCTATATTATATGAAAATGATATATCTTTCTTTGTTAGCTTGGGTTTTTGTTCAATAATCGCATTCAAAGATTTCTCGTAATGGTATTTTCCTCGAGACCACATTAAAGACTTACTATCTAAAGACCACAGCATAAAGTCTCCGTCATATTTTTTATCTACGCGCTGCGTGAAACCGAGATTATCCTCCGCACTGATCGAGGTAGCTTTACCAAAGTATTCAAAGGGTGTCACAAAACTTCTATGGTATTCTCTAAAAGCAATCCATTCCATATCCGGCGAAATAATAGCTCTTGTTGCATGGGGGAATTTGTACACCTCTTTCTCATCAAGTCCTAATCTTGAGATTGATTTCAAAGTCAATACGTCTCCAACATAATCTGAATAATATATATTATTATTTTTTCCAAAATAAATAGTAGGCGGTCTTTTTGCGTATCTATTTCCAGTCCAAACAATTGAAGCAATTACTTTTTCAGAGCCCCCTTCATTTAATACTAATTCAAAATCTTTTTGTCTTTCAAGATGGTTTCCGTTTACTAATGAACCAGCTCCTCTGAAATAAGCTATAACCCCATCATCGGAAACTGTAATTGATCCATACTGACTAGAGGTTTTTGTAATTTTCCTCTTCTTATTACCGCTAAGGTCCATTTGATACACAGCGCCCATTTCTCTATCATTCCAGGTAGCATAATAAACTTTTCTGGATTTAGAGTCATAAAACGGACTCGTCTCATGATCGTTAGTGTTAGAAATATTTTTAATTTTAGACCCGTTTTTTAAGTAAATATCTCCCATAGCCTCGAAAAGTATTCCAGCTGGGGTTTTCTGTGACCAGCGATGAGACCTAGTTGATGCTATATCTCTTGGAAGGTCAACTTTGAAACGAACGGTCTCTTTAATTTGCCTTTTAACTCTTGCAGTAAATTTTATTTTTTTGGCTTTTAATGTCATTATGTTAACTGAATGGATTCCTCCCCCATAAGAAACAAAAATTTCTTTATTATTTGGATGCCAGCTCATGTTTGTATAGGAACCATAGAAGCTTCCACTGTCCATTCTATCATAATCAAGATCTGTGCTCACAATTTTTTCTTCATTCGTTTCAATATCCCTTACAACTAAAACCGTCTGTCTATCATCGCGATGAATATACGCTAGGAGCTTGCCGTCTTTAGACAGCTTGGGGGCTCCAGCTCCACCCGGCCTATCAATATAAATTTCAATTTCACCATTTCTCATATTGTATGTTTTAATTCTATCACCGCTACGATAAAGACTACCATCTCCTTGCGTAAAATATAGTAAACCATTTGAGGGGTGCATTTCAAAATGAGTTACAGGTGCCCTTGATCCAGGAGGTATGATTTCTTGCTTGTCTCCAAACATGTTAAACCTAAAAACCGGATGACGAACTTTCATATTAAGACCGGTTCCAAATACGTGTTTCCCGTCGAATGACCATGTTCCCTGGTGAACGGGTATATCCATTTTACTCACATTTTTCATACTACCGGTTTTAATGTTTTGAACCCAGAGATCATCGCTTCCGCTTCTATCAGAGGTAAAAAGTATTTTTTCTCCATTTGGACTAAATCTAGGGAGCATATTCCATGAGCTTCCCTTTGTTATAGCTTCAGCCTTGCCACCATTAGAAGGCATTAAGTAAATATGGCCTAGTAAATCAAAAGCTATTGTTTTCCCGTTAGGTGAAACATCTACGCTTATTAGCGTACCTTCTGACGTTTCAAAAGAAAGTGTCGTGTCATTTTCATTTGCAGATATCAAGACCGTTAAAACAGTCAAACTCAAAAACCAACTTTTCATTTTTACTCCTTATTATACTAAACCGCTGCACAAACTAACTATTTATTAAACAAATACCTTAAGAAGTGGTATTTTTAATTATGAAACAAATAGTTACTTATGAAATTTAGCTATCTCATATTGTTCAATTTATTAGTAACGCATGTATTCAGCCAAGAAGTGATTTCTTTTAACAGTTCTAGTCCTTTTGGCTTTAAAGATGTGATTACAAACTTGGATGCTCAGCAAAATCAAGAGGTTAGCGCTACGCTAAGACTTCCTAAGGGCGAAGGCCCTTTTGCTCTTGTAATTGGCGTGGCAGGTAGCCTCGATTGGGGGTCGCATCACCTTAAATATCTTGAGATGTTTAGGTCGTCTGGAATTGCAACAATGGAGCTTCAGAGCTTTTCAAGTAGAGGTGTTAAATCTACCGTTGGATCACAGGTCGAAGTCACTACAGCTACAATGGTAGTAGATGCTTATCGCGCACTTGATAAAATATCTTCTCATTCAAAAATTGATAAGGATCGAATCGCAATTATGGGTTGGAGTCTTGGGGGCGGAGTTGCTTTATTTTCAGGCTGGACGCCATTAGTAGAAAAAATAAATTCACAAAATTCATTCGCTGCCCACTTATCTATTTACCCTCCTTGTATAGCTCAACCTCAAAATCCAATTTTTACAAAATCCCCGATGCATATTCTTATTGGTGAACTTGATAGCTGGGTTCCTGCAGCTGCATGCAACGAACTTTCTGAGAAAGCACAAAAAGTGGGATCAAAAATAGGGGTCACTGTTTACCCGGATTCTCATCACTCTTTCGATAGAGAAAGTCCTGTAGCAATTAAAGAAAATGCATACAAAACTGTTGATTGTAGATTTGAAATTCGAGATGATGGTGCAGTATTAATGGGCTTTTTCAATATTCCCATGACAACACCCCTTAGACAAAAAATTGGCTTGGCGCTATGTGCAGGAAAAGGTCCTACAATGGGAGGAAATCCAAAATACAGAAAAGCTTCTTTTGATTTTGCTAATCAATTTATGCGTAAACATTTATTGTCACAATAATCAAGCTACCTCGTTTGTGATGTTCCTACATATATTTACAGCAATAAAATAAATAAAAAAAATACTTATGAATAAAATTAAACGAATAACTGCCTATCAAGTAGACCTTCCATTGAAGGAG
>Ga0209425_10004248_pt1 | contig 14696 bp, 16 predicted proteins | sample COG_05_FD_184749 | JGI IMG/M metagenome (GOLD analysis project Ga0209425, IMG submission 184749) | Pelagic Microbial community sample from North Sea - COGITO 998_met_05 (SPAdes) (version 2) | ecosystem: Environmental > Aquatic > Marine > Neritic zone/Coastal water | place: Helgoland, sampling... | reverse complement strand
TTTAATACATTTAATATAATTAAATTAAGAAAAAGATTTTCTCAATTTATTATAACTAACTATACTATGCCTTATTGTTCAATTGATGAAGCTTGGGGACAAGGATTTTTAAGTAATAAAAATCAACCAAAAAAATTTAAAAAAATTGTTCCAGAATTTATACCTCCAAATAAATTAGGATATAGTTCTATCGATTATTCTAATTCTAAAAATATTAATATATTTAGTAAAAATAAAAAATGTAAAACTAAAAGAAAACGTTCGTTTTCAAGAACATATAATAAATTACCAGAACATTCTGGTGTTAAATCCAGACTTCCTACAAATGATATTATAAAAAAAATATCATTTAAAAATAAAAAAAATAAAAAAAATAAAAAAAATAAATATTATAAAAATAAAATAGATAAATCTATAAATAATTATAATGATAATTATATAGAAGATGATTCTGATAATGAATCAGAATCCGAATCAGAATCGGAATCAGAAGATGAATTAGATTCCAATATAAATGAAAAATTTACTAATAATTCAGATTATATTAATAATATATTAAACGAAAATCGGAAATTACGTAATATAATTGAAAGATTTGAATCTAAAAAAAATGAAACTGATAGTATATTTGATTTGGTGATTTTTATATCAACTGGGATATTTATAATTTTTTTATTAGATATGATATCTAAAGGAATACGAAAATTTTAATAAGTAATTTTTTTTATTTCATTTCCACCTTTTCCCCCTATACGTTTTAAAAAATTTTTAGATACATTATAATCTTCTATAACTCTATAATTTGGAGTATCTGTAATTGATTTCTCTTTTTTTAAATCGTATTTTATTTTTGGATTTTTAAATTCACTTGGAATATGTTCCCATGATATAAATATTAAATTTGGATATGTATATAAAACTTTAAAACCATTTTGTCTTAATTTATTTACAATATATTTCGCACAATTTAATGTATCATATTTAGGAATTCCATATATATATTCTGGAACAACAAAAAATCCAAAACTATCACCCTTTTTTGATATTGTTTTAATTCTATTATGACACTTTTTTAAAACTCTTCTATATATTTGATATCTATTTATTTCCTTTTGGTCTCTAACATTATTTAAATTATAAATATTTATCATTAAATTAATGTTAGATTTTATAAAAAATAATTAATATTTGATGTTATAAAACTATGATTTAAAATTTAATTAATAATAATTTATAATGTTAGATTTTATAAAAAATAATTAATATTTGATGTTATAAAACTATGATTTAAAATTTAATTAATAATAATTTATAATGTATACAAATTTTGTATTTAGCGGAGGTGGAACACAATGTGTTTCTTATATTGGAATACTTAAATATTTTGAAGAAATAGATTATTTAAAAAATTTAAAAAAAATAGCAGCTACATCCGGTGGATCATTATTTGCTTTAATATTAGTTTTAGGTTATAGTTATAAAGATATCAAAAATATTGTTTTAGGACTCGAATTTAATACTATTCAAGATATAACTACTGAAAATTTATTAGATTTTTTTAAAAATTATGGAATTGATACTGGAAAAAAATTAGAATATTTAATTAAATTACTACTTAAAAAAAAACAATTTAATGAAAATATAACATTTTTGGAATTATTTAAAATAACTAAAATTGAAATTACTATTACTGGGACTTGTTTAAATAAAAAATGTACTGAATATTTTAATTATATTAATACACCAGATATGAAAATATATTTAGCTATAAGAATTTCATGTGCAATTCCAATTATTTTTAATTGTGTAAAATATAATGATTTGATTTACATTGATGGTGGATTGTTAGATAATTATCCTATAGATTTTTTTAAAGATGATATTAAATCTACTCTTGGATTTAATATTCATAATAAAAATAAACTTTCTAATATTAATAGTCTAGATAAATACATTTTTAATATATTAATTTCATTAACAAATAAAATAAATTGTAAAATTAAAAATAAATATATTAAAAATACAGTTATTATAAATTGTGATTATGATTCCATTAATTTTAATATATCTGATATACAAAAAAAAAATACTATAGAAAACGGATATTTATCAATTAAAAAATTTATGACTCGAAAACGTATTGAAAATCAAATTGAAAATATTATTGACACTATTATTAATACTATAGATTTTAATTGATATCTGATTAATTTTGATTAATTTTTATTAATTTTTATTAATTTAGATAATACTATTTAATCTATTTAATCATTTAATCCTACTTTAGCAAACATAAATTAATTTCTGAATATATAATATATAAATATGGATACTATTTTAAAGAAAATAAAAGCAAATATTGATATTAAAAGATTAACTTCTAACCCAATGTTATATGGTTTATTATCAATGTTTTTATCGATGTATGGACCACGATTAAGTCCCAAATTACCACCTGTTGTTAAAGATATGTTTAATAATAAATATTTTAGATTTTGCATTATATTATTAATAACTTACTTAACTTCCAAAAATTTACAATTAGCATTAATTGTATCTATTGGATTTTGCTTAATTACATCATATACTAATTCTAAAGATGTAGAAGAAACATTTTTAAGTGAAATTCGAGAAAATTATTCAGATTTTGATACAATACGTGATATAAATGAAAATTTTAATATACAAGAAGAAAATATAGATGAAGAAAATGATATGAATTCCGATAATGAACAAAATGATATGAATTCCGATAATGAACAAAATGATATGAATTCAGATAATGAACAAAATGATATGAATTCAGATAATGAAGAAAATGATATGAATTCAGATAATGAAGAAAATGATATGAATGGTAATAAAGCTGTTATGCATCTTACATATAATGATATTAAAACTGGTAATAAAAAATCCATTAAATTAAATTGCAATGCAAAAGAAAATTTTAGTAATATGAAAAATGTTTCAAATAAAATTATAAATTCTGTAAATAAATATAAAAACCCATTAAATTAATTTTAATCTTTATATAGATTATGATTGAAAAAATATTATTTATTTTATTATTACTTCTTATTAACCAGTATTTTAAAAATTTAATTTTTAGTATTTTAATTTCATTTGGAATTATAATACTCTTTAAATATTCAGGATATTTTTGTATAATTAGAAGATTGTTAGGAATAAAAATAAAATCAGATTCTACAATTAATTAAAAATATTATTTTATTTATATATAATATAAATGGTTGAATTAGTAAAGAGTTTAAAAAAAATGCTTAATCCTGAATATTTAGTACAAAATAGTTATTTGTTTGCTGTTTTATCTATATTTTTAGTTATGTATGGTCCAAGATTACATCCAAAATTACCCGAATCGTTAAAAAATCTTTTTAATAATCCAGTTTTTAGAGCTATTATTTTATTTTTAATTTCATTTTTAGCATCTAAAAATTTCCAATCATCTATTGTTATAACTGTAATATTTTTAGTAACTATGAATATTCTTCATACAAATCAAGTATTCAATAGTTTTAAAAATTATGAAAATTTTACCAATAATGGACCTCCCGTTTCAACATGTTCTTCATATAATAATATAAAATCAAATGGAACCGCTTTTTATCCACTTAATGATAATAATCAAGAAAAAGATTTATAAATTATTAAATTATTGTTAATTCACTTATCAAATATTCATAAATAATTAATATTATTTATATATATTGCTTATAATAGCTGTCTTTTTAACCAACTCATAATTCCTCGTTCATTTCTTTCACCTTCATAGTCTATTACATTACCATTATTATTTAATTTAATTGTTGGATATGTTTTAATATTAGCTTTTGCTGCTTTTTCTACCTCTTTTTCACAATCAACCATTTCAATATTTACATTCTTTCCTAAAATAGTTTTATTTCCTACAAGTTTTTCAAAATGTGGCTTAGCCTCAACACAGTGAGGACACCAATCAACATAATACATAGTTAATCTAATATTATCTGTATTAAATTGTTCAGCAATTCTTTCTTTATTATTCTGTATATTAACAAGTTGTTTTCTATTCCATAAACAATATCCTAAACTTATTATAAATATTATAAATAATACTATAGATATTTTTTTAAATAATGTCATGTTTTTCAATGTATTCAAATTAATCATTATATTATATATATTAATAAAGATTTTTTTATTAATATCTATTTTTAAATTTTTATAAGTTTATCTTTACTTTATAAGTTTATCTTTACTTTGTTTATTTATCTTTACTTTGTTTATTTATCTTTACTTTGTTTATTTATCTTTACTTTTATATCTTTACTTTGTTTTTAAATTTTTATAACTTTTCGATTTATTATATCCATAATTTTTTTGTAAATTAAGTTCTTGTTTCATTATTTCATTTAAATTAAGTATAACTTTATCTCCACTTGTAGTTTCTATTATTATAAATTTTTTTTTATTTTTTAAAATTGGGGTTTTAATTGCGTTTCTATATTCGCTTAGTGTTCTTACTTGTATATTATTAACTTTATGAATAAGTGAACCTTTTGATATAGTATTATATTCTGATATTTTTGAATTTTCAAATATATGTGTTATAACTAAATAGGGTCTATAAATTTGTTCGTTAATAACCAAATGTACTAAATACTCAAATTCATTTATAATATGATCCAGATTTAATGACATAACCAACAAACCAGCAAATACTTCAAAATCTAATTTTTCAATATGTGTAAAAATCTGTCTCACTGGATAAATTTCATTAAATCCTCTTAATTTAATTTTTTTTGTTTTATTTACTTTATCACGAATACTATATATAACAACATCTATACATCCCTTTGGACTAGCTCTTTTAATTAAATATGTTAGCGGTACTTTTCCATCTTCCCATTCTACACTAACTTCTCCATAATAATCTATTTTATAATTATCAACTTTACATAAAATATCGCCTAGTTCCGCAAAACCATTGAATGGTGATTTATTTAAAATATTTTTTATAATTTGACCTTCTTTACATTCGCCTTGTATATCATACATTTCATTATAATTATCATTGCCATTTACTAATAATATTCCTAATACATTTTTATGAATAATTTTATGTTTGGATTTTAACATAGCATTTTTAACACTTAAAAATGAATTTATTGGAACTACTAATGAACTATCCTCACTATTTGATAAAACTGCGGAATTTACACCAACTACTTCATTTAATTTGTTTAATAATGGACCTCCCGAATTTCCCGGGTTAATTGGAGTATCTGTTTGTATATAATCATTTCTTCTACCACTTATAGTTCCAGTTGTTCTCATTGGATATTCGGAATTATTGGGATAACCTAATGCATATACACTTTCTCCTAATTCTAATGTGTCCGAATTTCCTAATTTTAAAAAATAAGAGTTTTTAAAATCAATAGCTTTTATTATTGCTAAATCAAAATCTGGATATACACATATTATTTCTCCTTTAAATATCTTTTTACCAAATTTGGGTATTCTTAACCATATGTCTATTGTATTTTTAACTACATGCGCTGCTGTTAATATATGACTATCATTATCAATAAAAAAACCTGCACCAACACTTTTATTTTGATTTTTAATATTATATGGAATAAGATTATCAAATTCAACCATTGTTGTAATAATTTTAACAATACTATTATAAATTTTTTTTTGTTCCAGTTTTTCAGGTTTTATATTTTTTGGAATACTATGACTCAATTCATCTAACTTTTTAAATGTTTCTAATCCTTCTAAATTTTTTAAACTCATATATTTATTTATATAAATTTAGATATTATTCCATTTTTATTATTCCATTTTTATTATTCCATTTTTAATTTATAATAGTATAAATCAATGTGTAAATCAATATAAAAAAATAATTATATTGATTTAAAAATTATTATTATAAAATTGTACTATTAATTTAACAGATAATTTCTTTAATATTTTCAGGCAATGGTTCAATTTCCGTTTGGTAAAATTCAATAATACCTTGAAGATGTTGATATTCCTTTTCTGTTACAAAATTAATAGCAATTCCTTTCCTACCATACCTGCCACTTCTTCCAATTCTATGAATATATACTTCTCTATATCGTGGAATATCATAATTAATTACAATAGATACTTGTTGTACATCTATACCTCGGGCAATAATATCAGTGCTAATTAAAATTCTCAATTTACCTGATCTGAAATTACTCATAATTGTATCCCTATCCGTTTGTGCCATCTCACCATGAATACAATGAACTGTATAATTTTGCTCTTCAAGTTGTTCTTTAATATATTCTGCTTTCCTTCGCGAATTTGCAAATATAATTGATTGAGAGATAGAAAGTCTATCATATAAATCATATAGAGTTGCAATTTTCCAACTTTCCTGTTCTACACCCAAATAATATTGTTTAATACCTTCAAGAGTTAGTTGTTCCTTTTTTACAAGAATTTTTACTGGATTTGTCATAAATTTATCAGTCATTTCCAATGCCATTTCAGGCATTGTTGCACTAAATAGACATACTTGTGATTCTTTAGGAATATATTGGAAAATTTCATAAATTTGGTCTTTAAATCCACGGGATAACATTTCATCTGCCTCATCCATTATAAATGATTTAATTTTTTTAGTCTTAAGAGCATATCTTTTAATCATATCAAATACTCTTCCCGGAGTTCCTACGATAAATTGTACTCCTTTATCTAGAGTCTTAAAATTTTCATCTACTCTTGTTCCACCAATTATCAAAGCATTTGTAATACCCATATATGTACTCAAACCTGTCATTACATTGTAAATTTGAGTCGCCAATTCACGATTCGGAGCAAGAACTAGAATTTGAGGACAATTTATTTTTTTATCAATTCTTGTCAATGAACCAAGCAAAAATGTTGCCGTTTTACCAGTCCCTGACTGCGATTGAGCTATAATATCATAACCAAGAGATAATGGTTTAATTGCCCTAGATTGAATACTCGATGGTCTTTCATAACCATAAGCATAAATTCCTCGAAGTAACTTATCATCCAGATCCATATCATCAAAAGATGAATATTCTACCATTTGATATTTTTTCAATTTAGATTTATCATTTACACTGCTTGTATTTGGGATATTTTGTTGAATAGTTTCCATGTTAATTGTATTTTACTGATTTATCTTTAAATGAATGTAATAATTTTTATATCAAATTTTTTTTATAAGTTAATTAATTTTAATTAATTTATTAAGATAAGATAAATTAAGATAAATAGTATGGAACATTTATGTGAACAATTACCAACTACAATTAATTATATACTCTCTAAAATAGAAAGTCAAAATATCAAAATAACTAATTTAAATAAAATTTTAAATATAAAAAATGATATAATTAATATTAATGATAAACTTATAAAAACACTTTTTGAAATATACTATAAAGATCTTAATAATTTTGTTAAGCCATATATTCAACAAACTAAAGATGAAATAAAATATTATAAAGACGAAATAAAATATTATAAAGATGAAATAAAATATTATAAAGGTAGAACTAAATGTAAAGTATGTTATTCTAATGAAATTAATATTTTATTTAACTCGTGTGGTCACATGTGCTGTTGCGAATCATGTTTTAATCAAATTTCACTAAATAATAACTTATGTCCTATTTGCTTATCATATATCAATACCATGCAAAAAATAATTCTACCATTTTAATTTATAACCATTTGTTTTACATCTTCTATAAATCCATTTTTATATATTTTGGGAATATGGTTACTCGTGCAAGTCATATAATTTCTTTGACATTTGAAATCTGGACATAATTTATTAGAACTAGGAAAATTAGTTGTCTTATTCTTTAAAAAATTATCATAAGTTTTAATATTTGATTCAGTAGAAGACTTAAAAATTCTATCTTTGCCCCTGTTATCAATAATAGGATTTCCCTTTTTATCTAAATTAGAATAATAATCACCCAAATCTTCATAATTATATGCTATGTAAGATTTAAATTTTTTATGTTTATTATTATCCATTTCTATAGTATTTTTTATATTTTGAGCATATTCAAGAAGTTGTTTATCTATAATAGTATTCGAATAATATCTATCTCTCATGATTTGTGTTTGGTTAAATGGATATTTTTTACTAAGTTTTTTTTGAACTTTTTTTAATAAGTTTTTTATTATTTTTAAATCTATATTTTTTTTTTCATGAGAATATCTAGAATTTGAAAAATGTTCTATTTTTGTCAAATTATCTTCTACTTTTGTCAAATTATCTTCTACTTTTGTCAAATTATCTTCTACTTTTGTCAAATTATCTTCTACTCTTACATATTTTGGGTTTTTTAAAACATTCATTTTTTCAAATGTTGGAACATGATCTAATTTAGATTTTAATTTATAATTAACCAAATTTGATACTATTAAATATAAATATCCAAATACTAATAGTATAATAAATATTAATTTAATATATTTAAATTTAAAATTTTTCAATATTTTCATATTAATATATTATAATTTAATAAATTAATTTATAAAGATATATTAATATATGTTCAAATCTACATGCACTAAAGGAATTAAACAATCTCCTATTAATATAATAAGATCAAAAACTAAAAAATGTAATTCTAATTGTATTTTATCATTTGATTATAAAATATCTAAATGTAATTTAATTAATTTAAATACAAATTTAATTATCGATTACGACGAAGGAAGTAGTGTTAATTTTAATCATAATATTTATGAATTATATAAAATATCATTTACAGCACCCTCTTCTCATAAAATTGATAATAAAAATTATCCATTAGAAATGCATCTTAATCATAGATGTAATAGTAATGGGACTATTTTAATTATTGCTGTATTTATTGAAATTAATGAAGATAATTCTGTATCTAAAGATTTTTTTGATAAATTTAAAGATTCTATACCATTAAAAATAAATGATCAAGTTACTAAAAATATATCCAATTGGAATATATATAATGCTATTCCTGAAAATAAAGCTTTCTTTTTTTATGAAGGGTCATTACCAAGAACGCCATGTACCGAAAATATAACTTGGATTATAATGGATAAACCTATAAATTGTAGCACATTATTTTATAAAAATATAAAAAAAATTATTAATGTTAATGCAAGACCAGTTCAGAAAATAAATAATAGAAATATTTATTATAATGATAATGATTATGAAAAAAATAATAATGAATATATTAATTATCATAATCAAACTAAATTACTAAAAGGATATTCTGATAAGGTTTTTAAAAATACTAATGAATATATCAATTATCATAACCAACCTAAATTATTAAAAGAATATTCTGATACAGTTTTACAAAAATATAATGTTAATACTACCAAATTTAGCTTAAAATATATTATTCTAACTATATTCATTATTATTTGTGTTTGTTTAATATTATTTGCTATTTGGGCGTTTGAAAATAAACGTATTAAATTTTCTATACCGTCATTTAAAAATCTATTAATTAAAAATAAATTAATTAATAATTAAAATTTAGTATAAATTAATTAATAATTAAAATTTAGTATAAATTTTTTTTTATTTAAAATATAATAATGAACAATAAAAGATTTATAAATAATACATCTAGTTTTATGTCAATCAATGGCAAGGTAATTGAAGATAAAGAAGAAACGACTTACATTTATAATAATAATGGTCAATATATTAAAAAAAACTTTGGTAAAATAATTAATAATAAAAAATTAAATAAAAAAGAAATAGATGCATACATTGAACAACAAAAACCTGGATTTTATATGTCAAATGAAATATTTAATATTGCCACTGATATTCTTTCAGAATGGTCAAATTTTACCAATGCTCCTCGAGATTTACATGAAATACAACCCGGTATAGAAAAAAATACACAAATACAACCTATAAATAGTAAAGTAAATAATACACAAATACAACCTGTAAATGGTAAAGTAAATAATAAAAGTATTAAAAAACAAAGACATAAAAGATGTTTTGAGATAGAAGCTGAATATCCTGAATTGCAAAATAGACAAAATGGGCAAAATAAACAAATTATGAAAAAAATGTACAAAAAAAACGCTCTTAAATACCATCCAGATAAATGTAGCAGAAAAGAATGTAAAGGTTTATTTCAAAAGTTAAATACAAATTATAGTGATTATATGAATCCAAATTATTATTGTTAAAATTAATTGTTAAAATTAAAAATTCGGATTTATATATTTATATTATTATTAAATATATGAAAATCAAACTATTATTATTTGGACTCAATTATAAAAATACTAATCATGAATTAAATGGCTGTATTAATGATACATTGTTAATGAAAAATTGTTTAGAAAAATATTTAGAAATTGATCAAAATGAAATATTATTATTAACAGATGATACTGATATTAAACCTACAAAAAATAATATAATTAATAGTATTAATCAATCTATAGAAGAAGTCAATAATGGAAAATATGATACATTATGGGTTCATTATTCTGGACATGGAACGTATATTAAAGATACTAATAATGATGAAAATAAAGAAAATGACGGAAATATTGCTAAAGATGAAGCATTATATACATTGGATGATGATATTATCATAGATGATGAATTAAATGAAATTTTCTCTAAATTAAACAGTAATAAAAAATTAATATGTATATTTGATTGTTGTCATAGTGGTACTGCTTTAGACTTACCATTTAAATACAATTATATGAAAAATCAATTTTTAAATGATTCTAAATTAAATAAAATTAAATGTAATGCTGTTTTATTATCCGGCTGTAAAGATACACAATATTCAGAAGATGTTTATAAAATTTCAGATAAATATGACTATAATGGAGCTTTTACTGTTGCATTTATAAAATCGTGTCAAGCTAGCTATACTGTATCTCTTAAAACTATAATTAAAAATGCATTTAAATTTCTTAAAAATAATAATTTTAAACAAATACCACAATTATCTTGTAATTTTAAATCTGATATAAATCAACCTTTTTTAGTATCCAAAAAACGTAAATTTGTTATTGAAAAAATTAAAAAAATAAAATATATAATTAGTATTTTTCAATTTTATTATTCTATTAATAAAAACTCTATTTATATGAATTATATTAATAAACTTAAAAATTTATTAAATAAATTTACAATTGTTTAATTTTATCTATTTTATTTATTTATCTAGAGTTATTTTGAATTACCTCGTCTAATTACCTCATATAATTACCGCGAGTTTTCTTTTATATGTGAAGTTAATTTATTTATTTGACGTTTTTGCATTTCTATTTGTTTTTGAAGTTGCGCCTCCTTACTCATTATACTAAAAAAAACTGTCTCAAATGCTGGTTCTTCATCCTCTGTTTTTTCCCAATGATATCTCTGCACTGACCATGTGAAATTTCCATTTGATAGAATTACATATTTACTATGTATTTTCTTTAATAAACCACCAAGACAAAATCTCTGTTTTCCATTTTTTAATGTTACATATCTCACATGAGTATTTAAGGATATATCATCTATAGTATCTACTCTTTTATAATTTTCAAGTTTTTCTTCCATTTTAGCCTTTGTTTGTAATGTATCTGTTATTGTTTGCGTTGGACGTGTATAATTCGTTTTTGCCAATCTTCTAGTTTTAGGCTCGCATTTTATTGATGATAAACAATTTTGTAAATCCATATCTATAATATAATAATATATAGATAACAATTTTTTAAATATATATATTAATCGTCTTATCTTTTTAAATAAAATAATATAATATAGTAATAATGGGTATAGGATATTTTCAATTGACGGTAGTTAGTGAAAGTGATAAATATATTGTCGGTAATCCTCAAATGACATTTTTTAAAGCTATATATAAAAGACATACAAATTTTGCATTTGAAAATTTTATATTAAATTTTACTGGTGAAACTTTTATGAATAAAAATTCTAATTTAGGTAAAAAAATGTATGCCACAATTCCTAAAAATGGAGATCTGGTTCATAAAATGTATTTAGTTATTGATTTAGAAGATACATTTAATATAGAAGGAGCAAATGAAAATGAAAAAAAAATAAATTTTAAAGAACAAATTTCAGTATTGGGACTTTCTCTTATAGATTATATAGAAATACGTATAGGTGACCAATTAATAGATAAACATACCGGTGAATGGTTACATATTTATAATGAATTATTTAATGATTCTTCTAAAAATAACCTTTATTGTGAAATGACAAATACTCACATTAATTCTAGAGATGGACGTATATATATCCCCTTACAATTTTGGTTTAATAGAAATCCGGGTTTATCATTACCATTACTTGCACTACAATATAGTGATGTTAAAATTAATATTAAACTTAATTCAAGAAATAAAATTAAAAATGATAACTCTAAATCAAGTACATTACAAATAAATAAAGTTCAACTTCTCGCTCAATATATTCATTTAGATAAAGAAGAAAAAACACTTTTCGCATCTAATTCACATGAATATTTAATTGAACAAGTCCAATCTAACTTAAGAAATGTTATCCCTTTATTGAAAAATGTTAAAGATAAAGATTATGAACAATATCAACATAAATTTGAATTAGCTCTGAATCATCCTATTAAAGAATTAATTTGGGCAATACAGGATATCAGCTCCTGTAAAGATTCGCAAAATGTAAATTATTGCGACAGTCTTGGTAATGTAAATAGAACCAATAGTGGTAATAATATATTTAATTTTTGGAGAAATTTAGACTATCTTAATAGTTCTGAACAAATTATAGATGCTACTATCGCTTTGAATGGAAAACAAATTTTTGAACCTCTTAATTCTAATTATTTTCAATCTATACAAAAATATCAACATCATTCTGGTTTTGGCTATCAAAATATGACAGATGAAAATAGTATTACTAATTATTTTTCTAATATGAACTATAAAAATAGTTCTGGATTTTATACATATTCATTTGCACTTAATCCTGAAAATCATCAACCTTCTGGTTCATTAAATTTTTCTAAATTAGATAAAGCTGAACTACGATTAAGAATAAGAAGAGATAAATATACTAATTCTTGGCCTGATACATTTACTATTCGTGAAAAATTATTAAAAGTATATGCTATTAATTACAATATATTGCGAATAGTGTCTGGTCATGGTGGATTAGTATTTCAAAACTAAAATTTATATTCTATGTTTTTTATATGTTAATAAAATATATATAATAATAAATGTCTGGTGCAAAAATACATTTAAATGCTTTAGGTCCACAGGATATATTTTTAACACATAAACCAGAAAATTCTTATTTTAAAAAAGCATATAGAAAACATACTAATTTTGCTAACTCATTAATTTATATAGAACCAAGCGATTTATCAAATGATAAAAAAAATTTTAAATTTGGAGAAAAAATTTCTTTTAATATTGAAAAAGTATCTGATTTACTTAATAGACTTACGATAGAAGTCAAAATTGAAGGTGATAATTGGAGTAACAAACTTAATATTGTTCCTGAAACTTTATATGGACTTATTGAATATATAGAAATTACTGTTGGTGATAAAGTTTTACAAAATTTGTCTGGTGAGTGGATGTATATATGGCATCAATTATTAGAACCTACCGAAAAAACATATATTTCCAAAAGTGCATTTGCTTCTAAATATAATAAAACAAATACGATTGATGAATTAGAACAACCTGATAAACATACACTTATGCTTCCTTTACCATTTTATTTTTATAATAATCCTGGATTATCTATTCCATTATGGGCAATACAACATCAAAATATTAATGTAAATTTAAAATTTAGAAATTTTAGTTGTATCGCAAATGAAAATCAATTGTCTTCCGACTATATAATAAAGAGTGTAAAATTAATAGGCGAATTTATAGAATTAGAACAAGATGAAAAAAGAATTTTTAAAGATACTGCATTAGAATATTGTATAAATCAAACTATTTTTTGTGGAGAGGAAATTATAGATGTTAAAAATAATCAATCATCTAGAAAAAAAATTAAAATTAATCAACAAGATTTAGTAAAAGAGTTAATTTGGGTTTTTAAAAGTCGAAATAATGATTTTAAACCTGAAAATTTCTTTAATTATTGGCTAAATCACGATGGTGAAAATAGAAATGACCATGCCACTGAAACATCTATTTTATTAAATGGTAGGATAATAAATCCCCGATTTAAATCCAGTTATTATAAAAATGTTAATCGCTGGGAATCACATAGCGGAAGTAACATTATAAATAATGATCTTACAGAATCTAATAGTATAGGTATGAATAGTATATATATGTATTCATTTTGTCTTAATCCCGATTTAATTAAATCTACTGGAATTTTAAGTATGAATAAATTTAATAATATTGAAATGGATTTAAAAATTAATGGCACTAATGATACAAGAACTATTCTCATATTTATTAATAAACTTAACATTATTAGAATTAATAATGGTTATTTGGACATTTTAAAATAATCTTGTTTCTATATAATTTTAGTCTTTTTTGATATTTTTTTTTGTATTAAAATTAAAAAAAAAATCTCAATATATAGTATAATCTAAAATGGGTGGTGGTTTAATGCAATTAGTAGCCTATGGTGCTCAAGATATTTATTTAACAGG
>Ga0209425_10004243_pt1 | contig 14704 bp, 17 predicted proteins | sample COG_05_FD_184749 | JGI IMG/M metagenome (GOLD analysis project Ga0209425, IMG submission 184749) | Pelagic Microbial community sample from North Sea - COGITO 998_met_05 (SPAdes) (version 2) | ecosystem: Environmental > Aquatic > Marine > Neritic zone/Coastal water | place: Helgoland, sampling... | reverse complement strand
GCTCTCCAGCATCATCGCTTAAAATATGTGCTCCAATTACTTTTTGTGATTTTTTCTCAACAACAAGCTTATAAAAAGTATCTTTAATATTCGTTTTAAAACTTTTTTTCATAGATTTAAATTCAGTTTTTAATTCGTAACATTCCATTCTATTTAATCTTGCCGCATCCAATGTTAGTCCGACACTAGCTAGCTGAGGAGATGAAAAAACTGCCGTGGGAACATTTTTAAAATCATATTCTAAAATTTTTTTATTAAAAATTTTTTCAGAGATATAATGCCCTTGCCTTATAGCCATAGGTGTAAGATTTAAATAATTTAAAACATCTCCAATAGCATAAATATTTTCATTTGTTGTTTGAAAATCTCTATTTGCTTTTATTGAACCATCATCATTAATTTGAACTTTAGCTTCGGAAAGGTTTAATTTATCAACATTAGGTTCTCTACCTATAGCTGATAAAATATAGTTACTTTTAATTTTTTTATTATTTGTTTTGATAATAAGATTTTTTTTATCTAACTTAGTAATTTCTTTGATTCCCACTTCAAGGTGTATCTTAATTTTTGAATTTTTCATATTTTCCTGAAGTTTTTCAGTTAAATCCCGATCAAATTCTTTTAGTATTTGATTTCCTCTGTAGAGAAGATCGACCTTGACTCCTAAATTTGAAAAAATGCATGCAAATTCAACAGCTATGTATCCTCCTCCTAGTATCGACATTCTTTCAGGCAACGTAGGTATTTTAAAAATATCATCACTAGAGTGAACGAATTTTTGAAAGTTATTTAAAACTCTAGGCTTACTACCGGTAGCAATAATAAATTTTTTAGATTTAAATTTTTTATTTCCTACTTTCACAGTATTTTTGTCTATAAAACTAGCAAATCCATTTATGATCGTAACTTTATTTTTAACAAGTAAATTCTTATAAATGTTATTTAATCGATTGATTTCATTGTCTTTTTTAGTAATAAATTTTTTCCAGTTTAATTTCTTTTGTTTTATACTCCATCCATAAGAGGCGTAATTATCTAGATCTTTATTGAATTGAGAGACGTAATAAAAAAGTTTTTTTGGTACGCAACCTAAATTCACACATGTGCCCCCAAACTTACTCCCTTCTATTATTGCAACCTTAGCTCCATGCGTGGCAGCTATTCTTGCAGATCTAACTCCACCCGAACCAGCACCAATTACAATTAAATCATAAATCATTTTAAAAATTCATTTCTTTAGTCTATAAAGTCATAAATGTCTTGGAAGTCAATTTCAAATTCTAATTACAGTGTATTGTTAGGAAATCTATTAATGCAAATGGATGGGAATAATCCTGTATTTAAAACTATCGTTTTAGATAAACATTTGAATTCGGCTAATTATGCACATGGTGGTTTCCTAATGTCATTATTAGATAACACTATGGGTAATGCTTCTTATTTAGCTTTTGAAAAAAACCCTTGTGTTACTATTTCCATGACTACTCATTTCATTAAAGCGGCATCAAATGGAGATGAGTTAATTATTAAGCCCATAGTTGAGAAAAAAACAAATTCTCTATGTTTTATGAAAGCAGAAGTTCTCTGTAATAATCAAATTATTGCCTCTGGAAATGGTATTTGGAAGGTTATGAATAAGAAACTACCTAAATCTGTTTCACAAAAACTAAAAGATGATGATGGTGGATGGTAAAAATTATTGAAAACTGCAATTATTTTTGGATCAACAGGACTAATTGGTAGCCAATTACTAAATATTTTACTTCAAGATAATGAATACTCAACGATCAAAGCAGTAGTAAGATCTCGCTTGTCAGTAAGTCATAAAAAACTGGAAGTTATAATTAATGATTTAACTAATATCAGCACATTAGAAAAAAATATTTCAGGGGATAGTTGTTTTTTTTGTATTGGTACGACAAAGTCACAAACACCAAATAAAAATGAATACAGAAGAATAGAATATGATATTCCAGTTCAAATAGCGTCTATAGCAAAAAAAAATAATGTTAATTGTTTTCTATACATTTCATCTTTAGGTTCAAATCCTAATACAAATAATACTTATTTAAAAAATAAGGGAGAAGTTGAAGAAAATTTAAAAGATTTGAATTTTAAGCAATTATCTATTGTGAAACCATCAATACTTTTAGGAAAACGCTCGAAATTTAGAATGGGTGAGTTCTTGAGTCAAAGAGTATTTGTCTTCTTATCTTTTCTTTTTGTAGGACCTTTAAAAAAGTTTAAACCTATTAACTCAAAGCAAGTTGCAAAAGCTATGGCATTTATTTCAAAAAATGGTAACTCACAAATAATTTATGAGTCAGATGTATTGCAAAATTTTTAATTAGAACTTTTTATAATAAAAAAATTGCCTATTAAAATTAAAAGACCTCCAAATATTAGAGTATATGTCCATTCTAGATTTTCAAAATAAGTAGAAATTATTAAAGCCATTAATGGCATGATAACAGAAATGTAGGAACCATTATTTGGTCCAATATTTTTAATCAGCGTTAAATAAAAACTAAAACCTAAAACACTTCCGAAAATAGATAGATAAAGCAAAGAAGTGATATAGGGAGTCGTAATTTCAAAATTAAAGTTTGATTTTGTAATTAATAGGAAAATAAATAAAGAAATTGAACCATAAAGCATGGCTAATGCATTGACTGATATTACATTAAGTTTGTCTCTAGAGTTTTTGATAGAAACGATATTACCAAGAGAAGCAATATAAGTTGCTATTAATCCAACTAAAATACCAAAGGATGTTCCAGTTTTATAATCAAAATTAAATATTTCTTTATTAAATATTATAACTAAACCAATTAATCCAAATGAACTTCCAAACACGGTCATAAGAGAGGGTTTTTCTTTATAGAAGATAAAATAATTAAAAATATTCATAATTAGAAGCGCAGAAAAACACAAACAAACTAAACCGCTAATGAGATATTGGGTAGAAATATAAAAAAGAACATAGTTAATATTGAAGAGTAAAACTCCTAATAAACATATATAAAAATGATTTTTTAGAGAAAATTTAAATTGTATATTTTTAAAATAACAAAAAATAATTAAAATAATTGCAGCAAGGAAAAAGCGATAGAAAACAGAAACCAAAGGATCTACAACTCCTAATTGAAATTTAATTATATACCAAGTTGGTGACCAACAAAAAAGTGTTGCTAAAAAGAGAAAAATGGTATTATTCATTGATATGCCTTCTTTCGATGTAGTTTCAAAACCCGATTTACAAGAAATTGATAATGCCATTAATAATACAAAAAGAGAAGTTGATAATAGATTTGATTTTAAAAATTCAAATTCAACTATAGAGCGAAAAGAATTTCTTATAACAATGGATACGGCTGATATGACTAAGTTAAGTCAGTTCAATGATATTCTAAAAAATAATATTGTACGTCGTAAAATTGATCCTAAATTTATTCATATTAAAGATACTGAAACATCATCAGGTAATAGGATCAGACAGCATATAGAAATACTAAATGGTATCTCTAAAGAGGATGCGAAATTAGTTACAAATCTTGTTAAATCTTCAAAGCTTAAATTACAATCATCTATACAAGGTGATGAAGTCAGAATCACTGGAAAAAAAATTGATGATTTACAGAATATGATTGATGTGCTCAAATCTGCAGATATTAAATTACCTCTACAATATATAAACTTTAGAGATTAATTAATTCATAACTATCAAAATCAATTACATGAAGGGTATGAATCTCTTGTATAAATTTTATAAAATCTGACGTTTCTAATTGAATAGTTTTAGTATTAATCAATGGATGAAAATTACACAAATTTTCATTTAAAATATTTTTATCTATATAAAAATTAACATCTTTTTCATGATTATTTATTAATGCATAAGGACTTACTGATCCGGGCTTAACGCCCAGTTTGTCATTTAGAAGTTCAGGACTACCAAATGAAAGATTACCTTGGGCAGGAATAATATTTTTTAAAATTTTTAAATCAACATCAGTATTATCCATACATGATAGTAAAAATATTTTTCTTTTTTTATCTCTAAGAAAAAGATTTTTAGTGTGAGCTCCTTTTAAATCAAGATCAGATTTAAGTTTGCTAGACTCATCTACTGTATAAAAAGCCTCATGCTCAAATAGCTTATAATCAATGTTTAAGTGTGATAATTTGTCAAATAATTGCTGAATACTAACCTGCATATTAATATAGTATATATACATATGGATATAAATATTCAAATACTACTAATGTGTTTATTTTTAATGAGCTCTTGTACCTTTAGTTTTAAAGATAATTCAGTTAGTTTTTTAAAGAATATAAAAATTTATGAAAACAGTTAAAATAAATAGAAGAAATTTTCTAAAAAAAGCAACTATTCCTGTTGTGGCATCAGCTTTAGTTTCTCATCCAGCCGTATTAAGCGCTAAGACTAAAGTGGAATTGAGCCTTGTTACTTCTTGGCCTTCAAATTTTCCTGGTATTGGTCTTGGAGCTAATAGATTAGCTAATAGAATTCAATCACTTTCTAATAATGAAATTAATATCAATGTTTACTCTGCTGGAGAGTTAGTCCCACCATTTGGTGTTTTTGACGCTACATCATCAGGTACTGCTGACATGTACCATTCTGCAGATTTCTATTGGACTGGAAAAAACAAAGCTTATCCCTTTTTTGCATCAGTCCCATTTGGTATGACCGCCGATGAATTTAACTCATGGATATACGCTAATGAAGGACAACAATTGTGGAATGAGCTTGGCAAAAAATTTAATATGAAACACTTTCTTGTAGGCAACACTGGAACAACACTATTTGGATGGTTTAAAGATGAATTTAAAAACTTAGAAGATTTTTCTAAGATTAAAATAAGAAGTCCAGGTTTTGGTGGAGAGCTTTTAAAAACTTTAGGCGCAACTCCAGTAAGCCTACCTGGCGGAGAAATATTACCTTCTTTAACCAGTGGTGCTATAGATGCTGCAGACTGGTCTAATCCTGTCATGGATTTAGCTTTTGGCTTTTATAAGGTAGCTAAATATTGTTATTATCCTGATTTTAAAAAGCCAACAGTTTCAATTTCACTTGGTTTTAATCTTGATAAATGGAATTCTCTTTCTTCTCAACACCAATCAATTATTCAAACTGCTTGTCAGGCAGAGAATCAAGAAATGTTATCTGATTTTATGAATAAAGAAGTATTTGCTATCGAAAAACTCAAATCTCTTGGTGTTATTTTTAAAAAAGTTCCTGACGAAATAACTGAAGAAGCTAGCAAAAATGTTAAGTCTGTTATCGATAATTACGCGGTAGATGACATTTCTACCAGAGTTAGAAATAGTTATTTTACCTTTCTTAACAAAAGGAAATCATTTAGTGATTTTGATATTTCTAACTATTTAAATTCAAGAAAAATCTAGCGCTTATTTAATCTAAAAAAAGAAAGTAATTTTTCAATGCCAGAAAAATTGGACTCTAATCTAGCGTAAACACTATCAATCTTATTAATGTGGTCATTTAATCTAGAATACAGTTTATCTATTTTTTTTTCTAAATGAGCGATCCTAATGTTTTGTTCTGAAGATTTTTTTGGTTTAGGGGAAACCTTTTTAGGTATTTTTTTTTTCTTTACAGGCATTTATGAGATTAACTTATAGAAAAAATTTTAAAATGAAACTGGGATTAAGTATATTTTGCATTTATTTCTGGTATCCATTGTTGTAATTTTTTAATTCTATTGCCTGGAGTAGGGTGTGTTGAAAGGAATTCTGGTGGTGTTCTACTTTTACTTGCTTCTTGCATTCTCTCCCATACTCCAATAGACGCAGTATTATCGTATCCAGCTAAAGTCATGAAGATGAGTCCTAGATAATCAGCCTCTGATTCTTGAAGTCTTCCAAAAGGAAGATTAATACCTAGTTGGACCACATAATCATCAACTCTAGAAGCACTTAGAGCACCATCTAAGACACTATCTAATATTGTAGAGCCAATGTTGAGTAATACGGCCTGACTTGCTCTTTCAACTGAATGTTTGGCAACGGCGTGAGCTATTTCATGGCCCATTACTGCGGCCATACCGTCCTCGTTTTTAGTTATATCTAATATTCCTGTATAAAATGCAATTTTACCACCGGGCATGCACCAAGCATTAAGACTATCATCCTCAATTAATATGAATTCCCAGTCAAAGTTATCTAAAGATTCTTTTTTACCAATATTTTCAAAATATATTTGTACTGCTTTCGTGATTCTTGTACCAACTGTGTTTAATTGACGATTATGTAACTTATTTATACTCAGCTTAGTTTCTTTTTTTATATTTTGGTAAGCATTATGAGCATTTTGATTAATGACAGACTCTGGATATATAGACAATTGATTTCTTTCAGTTATGGCCACTTGAGTGCAAGAGTGTAGAAGAAATGGAGCGCAACAGGTGCATCCTAATGTTTTTAAAAAAGCTCTTCTATTTTGATTCACAATTGTAGTATATTCCAAACAAATCAATTATGGCAACCTGTTATCTCAATGGAAAATACTTACCTTTATCTAAAGCTAAAATTAGTGTTACTGACAGAGGCTTTCAATTTTCAGACGGTGTTTATGAAGTAATAGCTAGTTATGATGGAACTTTAATAGATATAGACTTACATCTTAAAAGATTAAAAAAGTCTCTAAAAGAAATTGATATTAAAATTAATCTTTCGATTGAAGAGATACTAAAAATATCAAAAGAAATTCAATCAAAGGATAATCTAAAAACTGGAATAATTTACATACAAGTTACAAGAGGAAATCAAAACCCAAGAGATCATAAATATACTAATAACTTAAAACCAAATATAATTATCTATTCCATTCAAAAAGATTTAAAAGCCAATGACCAATTATCTAAAAAGGGTGTTCCGGTTATAACATATCCAGATATTAGATGGCTAAGAGCAGATATTAAAAGTATTTCTCTTTTAGGCAATGTTATGGCTGTAAATAAAGCAAAAGATATGAAATGCCATGAGGCAATACTTATTGATCAAAATAGTAATGTCACAGAAGGAAATTCATCTAGCATTTGGATTATTAAAGGAAATAAATGTATCACTCACCCTTTAACTAATAAAATATTGAATGGCGTTACTAGAAAAAAACTAATTTCAATCATTAAAAAAAATGATTTGATTTTTGAAGAAAAAATTTTTAAAAAAGAATTACTCTTTAAAGCTAATGAGGTATTTATGACCAATGCAACAAACTTTATAATGCCTATAATAAAAGTCGATAAAATCAAAATTGGAAAAGGTTTACCTGGAGTAATTTCACTATTACTTCGTAAGCAGTATTTACAAGCTATTAAATGAGATTGTTTATTTTATTAATTATCTTTTTATGTGCATTCAATGCTAATGCAGAGGAAAAGAAAATATATCTTGCAGGAGGGTGTTTTTGGTGTTTAGAGGAGGCTTATCAAGATGTAGATGGGGTCATATCTGCTATATCTGGTTACTCGGGCGGACATACAACAAATCCAACTTATGAAAAAATTTCAACTGGCAAAACTGGTCACATAGAGGCTTTAGAAATAATCTACGATGATGAAATAATTAACTCAGATAGTATTTTAAATATATTTTTCAAAAACATAGATCCCTTCGACGAGAATGGACAATTTTGTGATAAAGGATATCAATACCAAAGTGCTATATTTCTGAACAGTAATATAAACCAAACCTTAGTTAATAAGTATATTTCAATTATTGAAAACAATTATGAAAAAAAAGTTAAAACTTTAGTATTAGAATTTGATAAATTTTACGAAGCAGAAGATTACCACCAAGATTTTTATATTAAAAACCCAATTCGATATAATTACTATAAAAAAGGATGCGGTAGGGTGAAGAGACTTAAACAATTATCTATGATATTTAATGAGTAAAATTTTTATAATACTTTTTTGCAGTCTTTTAATTTTTTATTTTGTATTTGGTGGCAAATTGGGACCTAAAAGTAAGAGGAGTGTTATTATCGCTTTCATTGCGATAATTGGTTTTTTTCTTATTTTTAGTGGCAAGTTAAATTTTCTTCCTGTTGCCCTAGCTCCAGCATTATTATTTTTTAGAAGAATTACAGGACTCTTAAGTATTTTTAATTTTTTAACTAAATCATCATTTGGTAGAAGTTTTAGTCCTAACTTTTCTACTTCTTATTTAAATTTTAAGATAAATTTAAAATCTAAAATTGTTACTATTGAAATCCTGAAAGGATCATTTTCTGGAAAGAACTATTCATCATTATCTCAAAACAATAAGGATTTACTTATGGAGGAACTAAAATCTCAAGATCCTAAAGGCTACAATTTAATCAAGATGATAATTTCTCAGTCTAGTTTTGCACACAATCCATCTTCTAATAATTATGAATTAACTGAAACAAACGCTTACTCTATTTTAGGTCTTAATGAGGGCGCTTCAAAAGAGGATATAAAAAAAGCATATTATAGCTTGATGAAGAAGTTTCATCCTGATAAAGATGGTAATAATTATCTAGCAAACTTAATTACTGAAGCTAAAAATACATTAATAAACAAAAATTAGAAAAGAGACCTTAACTCATATGTCATTACAAGAAATACGTAATATAGCTATTATTGCACACGTTGATCACGGAAAAACAACATTAATTGATAATATCATGAAGCAAAGTGGTATGTTCAGAGACAATCAGGAAACATCAGAGAGAATGATGGATTCTAATGATCTAGAAAAAGAACGTGGCATTACAATTTTAGCAAAACCAACTTCTATTATTTGGAATGAAACTCGAATTAATATCATTGATACGCCAGGTCATGCTGATTTTGGTGGCGAAGTTGAGAGAGTATTATCAATGGCAGATGGAGTAATTCTTCTTACCGATGCTGCTGAAGGCCCAATGCCACAAACTAAGTTTGTTTTAGGTAAAGCTCTTAAACAAGGATTAAAGCCAGTTGTTATTATCAATAAAGTGGATAAGTCTGACAGCAGGCCTGAACAGGTAGTAGACGAAGTATTTGATTTATTTGTTTCCCTTGAAGCTTCTACTGAACAACTAGATTTTCCAATATTATATGCTTCAGGAAGAAATGGTTGGTGTGTAAATGAGCTTGAAAATGATAGAAAAAATTTATCTCCATTATTAGACCTAATTCTTAAGCATGTCCCAAAACCTACTGTCGACACTACTAAACCTTTTGCTATGTTAGCAACTCTTCTTGAGTCTGATCCTTATATAGGCCGATGTTTAATTGGAAGAGTAGAGCAAGGTTCTGCTAAGATTAATGATCCAGTAAAAGCCATTAACTTAGATGGTAAAATTATTGAGACAGGCAGACTTACAAAGTTATTAAAATTTGAAGGTACAAAAAAAATTGTTGTTGATGAAGTAAATACAGGTGATATCGTTTGTATTGCTGGATTAACAGATGCATCTGTTGCAGATACAATTTGTTCTACTGAGGTCGATCAACCTATTCCTTCCACACCTATTGATCCTCCAACTATGTCAGTTACCATTATGGTTAATGACTCACCGTTTGCAGGTACAGAAGGTAAGAAAGTTACCTCAACGGTTATTAGAAATAGACTATTGGCTGAAGCTGAGACTAATGTAGCTATAACATTTAATGAAAATAAAAATAAAGATGCTTTTGAAATTGGTGGAAGAGGGGAGCTTCAATTAGGAGTATTGATAGAAACTATGAGAAGAGAAGGTTTTGAAGTTACCGTTTCAAGACCAAAGGTACTCTTTCAGCAGGATGAAAATGGCAATAAGACTGAACCTTTCGAAGAAGTAACAATTGACGTTGACGAAGAATATTCTAGCTCTGTAATTGACGGTATGAACCAAAGAAAATGCGAAATGCTAGATATGAAAGCAGCTGGTGCAGGTAAAACAAGAATTATTTTTTTAGCACCTTCAAGAGGATTAATAGGTTATCAAAATAAATTTTTAACTGAAACAAGAGGTACTGGTGTTCTTAATCGTGTATTTCACTCTTATGCACCTTTTAAAGGCGATATAACTGGAAGAAGAAGTGGTGCTTTAATTTCTACAGGCTCAGGTAAGGCGGTTGCTTATGCGATATGGAAATTACAGGAAAGGGGAATTATGTTTGTAGAGCACAATTCACCCGTTTATGTCGGAATGATCGTAGGTGAGCATAACAGAGATAATGATTTAGAAATTAATGTATTAAAAGGAAAACAACTAACAAATGTTAGGGCTTCTGGTACTGACGATGCTGTTACTTTAGCTCCACCAAAGATTATGTCTTTGGAGGAAATGATGACTTACATTAACCCGGATGAATTACTTGAAGTAACTCCTAAGAGTTTAAGATTGAGAAAAAAATTTCTAGACGCTAACGAAAGAAAAAAACACTCTAAATCTCTAGAATAGAAATTCTATTTAAATTATTATATTGATAATTCTTGCCTACGCTAACTTAGTAATAATTAGTTTTTTAGCAGCAACAATATTACCTTTCTCTTCTGAGATTTTTTTATCTGTGATGATTTTATCAAAGAAATATGAATTAGGACTATTGCTTTTTTTTGCCAGTTTTGGAAATATCTGTGGTTCGATTGTAAATTGGTATCTTGGAAAAAAAATTTTAATCTTTCAAAGTAAAAAATGGTTTCCCGTAAACTCAAATCAATTAGATAAAAGTCAAAAAATATTTAATAAATATGGATCTTGGTCAATTTTATTTGCTTGGATACCTATCATTGGAGATCCTATTACAGTTTTGTCTGGAGTGTTAAACGTGAATTTTCTTAAGTTTGTAATTCTTGTGACAATATCTAAGGTATCTAGGTATATATTTTTAATTTATTTGATTAATTAAATAATATTTTACTTCAGAGACTCTTTTTTAATTTTTTCAATAATTCCTTTTTCTTCATATTTTTCAAAAGGCATATGAATCCAAGGTGAGTCTTTGTAATGATCAACATAATAGTCAGGTTTAAATGTAGAAACTTCTTTATAAAATAATACTGCAGATCTCATTGGTTCATCAAAATAAAAGCCATAAAAATGCTCTAACCATTTTTTGCTCTTATGAAGTGTTACTCCGGAGTCAGCTAAATCATCAACAAGTAAAGCTCTAGAACCAATATTTGGTGTTGTTTTAGCCAGATCTCTTGAAAATGTTATAGAACCTCTTTTATTTTTTACTCCATCACCTTTGTAAGACTCCACTGAAAGAATTGCTAAAGGTACATCAAAAATTCTAGCAAGAACATCTCCAACTCTTAGACCACCTTTAGCAATACAAATAACTTGATTAAAATCCCAGCCATCGTCATAAAGCTTGATCGCTAACTGTTCAATTTTCTGATTGTATTCTTCTGTTGAAATAAAGATATCTGACATAGTTTTTTAATAAAGGTTATTTAGTGCCCTGTCAATCAACAGGGCACTATTAAGTTAATAATTACTGAGGTACTTGATCTTCTATTCCCTGAACATAAAACATCATACCAGCAAGCATTCCATCATCAGCTACTGAACCTTCAGGGACTACCAATTCACCTTCTTGATTATAAATGGGTCCTGCAAATGAATGAAGAGTTCCATCTATAATTCCAGCTTCCATTGCTTTAGCTTCGGCAATCAAATCTGCTGGTAGAATTTTGGTATTATAATCAGACATAACAACATGCCCTTCTTTCATACCAGCCCAAGTATCTTGAGAAGCCCAACTACCATCAACCAGAGCCTTAGCTCTTTCAGCATAATAAGGTCCCCAAACATCCTCTATAGCAGTCATATGCGCATTTGGACAAAATTGCTCTTGATTAGAGGCTTGACCAAAAGCTAATACTCCAGCTTTTTCAGCAGCTTGACAGGGTGCAAATGTATCGGTGTGCTGAACTATAATATCCGCTCCTTGATTAATTAATGTATTGGCAGCATCAGCTTCTTTGGCAGGATCATACCAAGTGTAAGCCCAAATTACTTTTATCTTAATATCGGGATTAACCTTAGATGCCGCTAAATAAAATGAATTGATTCCTCTGATAACTTCGGGAATAGGGAAGGATGCTATATAACCAATTGTATTGGTTTTAGTCATTTTACCTGCGATATGACCAATTATAGTTCTACCTTCATAAAATCTAGAGTTATATGTAGCTACGTTGTCAGCTCTTTTATAACCAGTGGCATGTTCAAATTTTATATCAGGGAAGTCCTTAGCTACTTCAAGTGTTTGATCCATGTAATTAAATGAAGTTGTAAATATTAAATCGTGACCAGATTCAGCTAATTTTCTTATAGCTCTGACAGCATCCGCATTTTCCGGTACATTTTCGATGTAAGTCGTAGTAATGCTATCTCCAAGCTCTGCTTCCATAGTTTGTCTGCCTTGATCGTGCATATAAGTCCATCCATGATCACCTGGAGGGCCGATATAAATAAATCCAATTTTTTTCTGATCTGAAGCCGTATCTTGAACATTATTTTGATTAGAAATAAAAAAGCCGCCAGCTCCAAGTAAAACAGCTAAGATTATAATAATGGGTAGAGTGTTTTTTTTCATAATATTTTCCTTTTAATGATTATTATTTATAACAAAAAAAAAATAGATTCGTCGAAGTTAAAATTAATAAATAGTGGATAACCTACTGATTTTTATTAAACGGTAATGTTAAGCATGCAGGGGCTGATAATTTAATTCTTAATTTATTACCTGAGATTATTACTAAAACTAAAATTGTAACTAGATAAGGCATCATATTGAAAAATTGACCCGGAAACTTAACGCCAAAAGCTTGCAAATTCATTTGCATAATTGCTACTCCTCCAAATATATAAGCTCCTAAAAGTATCCTTTCTGGCTTCCATGTTGCAAATACAACTAAAGCAAGAGCTATCCAACCTCTACCGGCAATCATTCCTTCCTGCCACATTGGAGCATAACAAATTGAAAAATAAAAACCTGCTAATGCACTCATTGCTCCACCAAATAATATTGATATAAATCTAATTTTTATGACATTAAAGCCTAATGAGTGAGCAGAGTGATGAGACTCTCCAACAGCTTTGACTATTAAACCTAATTTTGTTTTCTTAAAAAAATATCCAATAAAAATAACGACTAAAAATGAAATTATAATCAAAAAATACGGACTTAATCCATCTATAGGAGTTCCAACATATTTTTTACCAATCATCGAGCTAATGCCTATGCCAAATATCGTAAGTGCTAAACCCGTTGCTACTTGATTAGCCATTAAATAAAGAACTAAAAAAGCAAATAATCCTGACATCACTAGTCCTGAAATTAAAGAAACAATAAGTGCTGCAAGATAACTGTCCGTAAGAACTAATGTTACAAAAGCAGAAACAGCTCCTACCAACATCATACCCTCTAAACCTAGATTAAGTACTCCTGATTTTTCAACTACCAATTCTCCAATTGCAGCAAATACTAAAGGAGTAGTTCCTATAAGAATGATATTAACTATTCCAAAAATCATATTCGTATCCATTTAATTGTTTAACCTTAATTTAAAATTAACAAGTAAATCGCTACCAAGAAGAAAAAATAGAACAAGTCCCTGAAAAACAAATCCAACAGCAGCTGGTATTTGAAGAAATAACTGTGCGTCCTCCGCGCCCAAATAAGTTAGAGCAATAACTAGTGAAGCAAAAATTATACCTAGAGGATGTAACCTCCCTAAGAAGCAAACAATAATAGCTGTAAATCCATAATTAGGAGAAATGTCTCTATATATTAGACCAATAGGACCAGAAACTTCGCCCACGCCAGCTAAACCTGCAAAAGCACCACTTATAGCAAAGGCAGAAAATATCAAAAAATTTTTATTAAATCCTGCAAATCTTGCTGCCTTTGGACTGAATCCTGAAACTTTTAATTGAAAACCAAATATAGTTTTTGAATAAATAAACCAAGAAAATGCTATTAAAATTAAAGTAATAATTAAACCAAAATGAATTCTTAAGCCTTGAAATAAAATTGGCATCCTTCCAGACTCTCCAAAAGGTCTTGTTTTTGGAAAATTAAAACCATCGGGATCTCTCCATGGACCAACAACTAAATAATCTAAAATTAAGAGAGCGATGTAAGCTAACATTAAACTTGTTAGAATTTCATTAGTATTAAATTTTGTTTTGAGAAGGGCGGGTATCATTGCCCATAATGCGCCACCTAATGCTCCGGCAATTATCATTCCAGGTAATATTAAAACAGAGCTAATGTCATAAAAATAAATTCCTACTCCGCCCCCAAAAATTGCACCCATAGTGAGTTGACCTTCAGCTCCAATATTGTAAATATTATTTTTAAAGCAAAAAGATAGTCCCATTGCAATTAAGGCTAGGGGAGTTGCCTTTACCAAAAGTTCGGATATTCCATATGCATTAGAAATAGGAGATATAAAAAAAATCTTAAGGGCATTTGAAGGATTATATCCCATCAAAAAAAAGATAATTGACCCTGTAAGGAGTGTAAGGAAAATAGCAAAAATTGGTGCCAATATAAACATAGATTGAGAACTACTACCTCTAGGAACAAGTTTAATCAATTTCTCCACCCATCATAATTCCAAGTTTTTCAATATTTAAATTTTTAGTTTCAAAAGGCTCAGATAATTTTCCTTTTGAGATTACAGAAACTGAATGTGTAAT
>Ga0209425_10004239_pt1 | contig 14710 bp, 16 predicted proteins | sample COG_05_FD_184749 | JGI IMG/M metagenome (GOLD analysis project Ga0209425, IMG submission 184749) | Pelagic Microbial community sample from North Sea - COGITO 998_met_05 (SPAdes) (version 2) | ecosystem: Environmental > Aquatic > Marine > Neritic zone/Coastal water | place: Helgoland, sampling... | reverse complement strand
TTTGCTTTTTCTTATACGGTTAATTTGAGTTTGTTTTTTAACTCTTCTTACTCGTCTTATAGCTGATTTAGTATTGGGCATTTTTAAATTGTATATATGGGCAAATTATGTGGGTCAACTTTATTATTTCTGACATTTCGAACAGAAAAAAGTTGACCGGTTAGAGATTGTAGATCTAATAATTTTATTTTTACAATTTTTATTAGAACAAAGCTCATCTTTTTTTCCGTAAACCTTAAAATGTTGCTGAAATGAACCTTTTTTTCCATTACTACTAGAAAAATCCTTAATTGAAGATCCTCCTAACTTTATAGAGCTTTTTAAAACACTTTTTGTAAATTTGATAATCTTTTTTAACTCACAATCTTTAAGTGTTTCAACTTTACGAGTGGGTTTTACTTTGCTTAAAAAAAGAACTTCATTTGCATAAATATTACCTATTCCAGAAACAAATTTCTGATCCATTATAATATCTTTAATCGCTCTATTTCTACCTGTTATATATTTCTTAAAATAAGTATAATTAAATTCCTGGCCTAGAGGTTCTGGTCCTAAATTATTAAGATGAATGTTATTGTTTATATTCTTATTATTAAAAAACTTTATAAAACCAAACTTTCTTACATCATTATAAATAAGTTTCTGATTTTTATTAAAAAAAAAAATCACACGATCATGTTTTTTATCTTTTTCATTATTAATATCGTAATAAAAACTTGTTTTAAATTTAGTGTCTTTTTTGTTTATGAAAAAGAATTTACCTGTCATTCCTAAATGTACCAACATTGTGACATCTTTGTTAAAAAAAAATAATAAAAATTTTGATCTTCTCTTAATTTTTTTTAACTTCAGTCCAACAATTTTTCTTATTTGATTTTTATTTATAGGATATCTTAATCTATGATCGTTAATTTTTACCTCTTTTATAATTAAATTTTGAATTTTATTAGTAAGAGACCTTTTAACAACTTCAACTTCTGGTAATTCTGGCATATAATTCTATTATGAAAAGCACTATTCAAGATAAAACAAAGTTAGTCAATTCAGTATTTTCTAAAGTTTATAAAAAATATGATTTAATGAATGATATTATGTCTTTTGGCATTCACCGAATTTGGAAAGAAAAGTTTATTAACTGGATGAGTCCTCATATTAATTCAAATTTAATCGATGTTGCATCAGGTACTGGTGATATTGCAAAATTATTTTCAAAACAGAATAATAATACCTCTAAAATTACATGCGTTGAACCTAATAATGAAATGTTTCAAGAAGGAAAAAATACCCTAAAAGAATACAAAAATATTAATTGGATAAAAGCTCAAGCAGAAAAAATACCAGTAAAAGATAACTCGTACGATTATTATTCAATAAGTTACGGAATAAGAAATGTTACTGACATCAATAAAGCCTTAAAAGAAGCATATAGAGTTCTAAAACCTGGAGGCCGATTTATGTGTTTAGAATTTTCTAAGATTGATAATGAAATTCTTGAATTTTTTTATAAACAATATTCAAAAGCTATACCAACAATTGGAAAATATATTGTAGGTGCTTCAGAACCTTATGAGTACTTAATAAAGAGCATTGACCAATTCTATACTCAAAATGAACTTATAAAATTAATGAATAATAATGGTTTTTCTTATTCAGAATACCGAAATTTATCTAACGGCGTTTCGGCTATACACTCTGGATGGAAGATTTAAATGTTTAAAAGAGTTTTTAGATTATTTCAAATCGCAAGAAAGCTATCAACATCTGGTGCTGTTAATACTATTAATCAAATACACGAGATACCATTATCTGTTAATTTATTTTTTAATTTTATTTCATTAGGCTCAAAAAACAACCATTTACACAGTCAAAAAAAACCAGGAGAAAAACTTTGTTTAGCGCTTCAAGGTATGGGGACTACATTTATAAAACTTGGGCAATTTCTTGCTACTAGACCAGATATAATTGGAGAAGAAATGGCTAAAGACTTAGAAAAACTTCAAGATAAAGTTCCTGCCTTTGATTTATACGAAGCTAAAAAAATAATAAAAAGAGAAATCGGTGAAAAACAATTTAGCAATATTATTGAAATTAGCGAACCAATAGCGGCTGCCTCAATAGCTCAAGTTCATATCGCAAAAATAAAAAATGAAAATCAAGAAAAACATGTGGCTATTAAAATTTTACGACCTGATATTGAAAAATTTTTTAATGAAGAATTAGATGCTTTAATGTTATTTGCTTACATTATTGAAAACTCAATTTCAAAAGCTAAAAGATTAAAATTAATTGAAGTAGTCCATCTTCTTCGTGAAATTACAAATATTGAAATGGATTTAAGGTTTGAAGCTGCCGCTGCAAATGAACTATATGAAAATACTAAACAAGACTCTGGTTTTAATGTACCCAAGATTTACTGGAACTACACGACCAAAAAAATATTAACATTGGATAAAGTTGAGGGTTTATCAATTAGAGAACATAATAAGTTGAAGGCGTCAGGTGTTGATTTAAAAAATTTGGCTGAAAATCTAATTCAACATTTTTTAAAACAAGTGGTTCGAGATGGTTTTTTTCATGGAGATATGCATCAAGGAAATTTATTTGTAGATGAAAAGGGAAACATAATTCCTGTTGATTTTGGTATTATGGGAAGGTTGGATAAAAATAATAGAAAATTTCTAGCTGAAATTTTATACGGATTTATAAAAAGAGATTATGTCAAAGTTGCAGAAGTTCATTTTCAAGCAGGTTTGGTTCCTCAGGATGCTTCGAAAGAAGAATTTGCTCAAGCTTTAAGATCCGTTGGTGAACCAATATTTGGTCAATCAATTAAGGATATTTCGGGTGGAAATCTATTAGCTCAATTATTCGAAATCACAGAAAAATTTAATATGGCTACTCAACCATCATTATTGTTACTGCAAAAAACTATGGTTGTTGTTGAGGGTGTAGCACGAAAGATATGTCCAGAAACTAATATTTGGGAAGTTTCTAGACCAGTATTAGAAGATTGGCTAAAAAATATTAAAAGTCCAAAATCTACAATCGATACCGCCTTAAATACCTCGGCAGAAATTATTAAAAGAATTCCCGATTTTCCTGGCTTAATGGATAGAGCAGATTATGCTTTAAAATTAATGGCTGAAGGAAAATTTAATATAGGAATTGGCAATAATAAAAATTTAGAAATAGAGCAAATGAAACTCAAAAATTTTAGAAATAATATAATTATTGGTTTTTTTGGTATTGTAATTATCTCTTTATTGGTATTCTAATCTTAATAATGATGCTCAAAAATAAAAAAATATTAATAATTGTAGGAGGCGGAATAGCTGCATATAAATCATTGGATTTAATCAGATTATTAAGAAAAGAAAGTGTTGAAGTAAAAACTATACTTACCAAAAGTGGGAAAGAGTTTGTGACCTCTTTATCATTAACTACTCTTACAAAAAGTAGAGCTTACGAAGATATATTTGACAAAAAATCTGAAGCGGAAATTGGTCATATTGCTTTATCTAGATGGGCTGATTTAATTATTGTAATGCCAACAACTGCTAATTTTATGAGTAAACTTGCTATTGGTAGAGCAGAAGACCTTGCAACTACAGTTTTATTAGCATCAAATAAAGATGTTTTGTTAGTGCCAGCAATGAATGTCAGGATGTGGCTTCATAAAGCCACTCAAACTAATAACAAAATTTTACAAGACTTTGGATATTTATTTATAGGACCTGAAAAAGGTGAAATGGCTTGTGGTGAATTTGGTGAAGGAAAAATGTCTAGTCCAAGACAGATCTATGCTTACTTAAAGAATTATTTTAATAAGAGAAATATAGTTAAAAATAAAAACTGGAAGGCTATAGTCACGACCGGTCCCACAAGAGAATATATTGATCCTGTTAGATATATTTCTAATGAGTCTAGTGGAAAACAAGGATATGAAATCGCCATAGCATTAAATAAAATTGGAATAAAAACTACCTTAATAACTGGTCCATCTAATCTTGTTTCTCCAAAAGAACTAAAAGTTAAGAAAATTATCTCTGCTGATGAAATGCTAAATGAAGTTAAAAAATCATTACCAGTTGATTTAGCTGTATGTGCAGCAGCTGTAACAGACTTTAAGCCAGCTAAAAAAAATAAAAATAAAATTAAAAAAGAAGATACAAATTTTCAATCTATAGATTTCATTAAAAATAATGATATTCTAGAATATATTTCTAAAAATAATAAGCACAGGCCAAGTCTTGTTGCTGGGTTTTCTGCAGAAACTGAGAATCTAACAAAAAATTCAATCAGTAAAATAAGAAAAAAAAATTGTGATCTTATATTTGCAAACGATATTTCACAAAAAGATGTTGGTTTTAACTCTGATTATAATAAAATTTTAGTTATAGACAAAGAAGGAAATATAAAAAAAATAAAAAAAAATAAAAAAAGCTTTATAGCAAATAAAATTGTTGAAATTTTACTAGATAAATTATTAATTAATGACAGAAATATTAATTAAAAAATTATCAAAAAATGTAACTCTACCAAAGTACGAAACTAATGGGTCGTCCGGTATGGATCTTGCGGCAAATATTGAAAATGAAATTGAAATTGGACCAGGAAAAACTGCAATAATACCAACAGGTTTAGCTGTATCGATACCAAAAAATTTTGAAATACAAATTAGACCTCGTTCAGGGCTGGCGGCTAAAAATCAAATATCTGTTTTAAATACTCCAGGTACAATTGATGCAGATTATAGGGGGGAATTAAAAGTTATATTAATTAATCTTGGAAAAGAAAAATTTAAAATTGAAAAAGGACTGCGTATTGCACAAATGGTTTTATGTCCTGTAATTAGAGCATCATTAAAAGAAGTCGATATACTTGAAGAAACAGAACGTGGTACTGGCGGCTTTGGTTCAACGGGCGCCAAATAAAAATAAATGAAATTAAATCTCAAAGATTTTGAAAGATTTGAAAAACAAATTATTTTAAAAAAAATTGGCATTTCCGGACAAAAAAAAATTAAAAATTCAAAAGTATTAATTATAGGAATGGGCGGATTAGGTTGTCCACTCCTTACTTATCTAGCCTCATCAGGTGTTAATAATATTGGGATAGTTGATCATGATAAAGTTGAAATTAGTAATCTAAACAGACAAACTCTTTTTAATTCTTCTGACATAGGAAAATTTAAAGTTGTTCAAGCTAAGGCTAAAATAGGCAACATCTATAAATATATTAAAATTAAAATATTTAAGGAAAAAATTTTAAAAAAAAATATTGCAAAAATCTTTAGGAATTATGAAATTATTTGCGACGGAACTGATAATTTTGATACACGCTACTTAATTAATGATGAGTGTAAAAAAAGTAAAAAAATTTTAATTTCAGCTGCTATTAGCAAATTTGATGGACAACTTTTTAAATTTAACTTTAATAAAAAAGGTTCATGCTTTAGATGTTTTATGCCTATAAAACCTGATCAACAAAACAACTGTGAGTCTGACGGTATTTTTTCACCAGTTGCTGGTATATTAGGCTCTCTTCAAGCCAACGAGGTTTTAAAAACAATACTTCAACTTAATGATGACTTAAATAATAATATTCTTATATTTAATTCTTTAAATAGCTCGCTCAGAAAAGTTAAAATCAACTCAAACCCATTATGTTTAAATAAATGCAAAAAATAGTTATTTTTCTTTTTTTCTTTTTTTTTACCTTTTCAGGACTCGTGAAAGCAAAAGACGAATATTTTCGAACCTTACGTTATGATAAAGTAAATCTTAGACAAGGACCAGGTAAAGATTATCCAATTAAAATATTTTACAAAAAACAATTTTTACCAGTTCTAGTTCAAGATATTTCAGATAATTTTAGAAAAATTAGAGACCATGAAAACAACTCTGGGTGGGTACATGTTTCTCAATTAACAAAAAAAAAGGCAGCTATTGTAACAGGAGAAGATTTGATAATGTTCAAAAGTTCAACAATTTATTCTAAACCTGTAGCAATTCTAAAAGAAGGTAGATTAGTTAAAATTGATAAATGCAAAAATGATTGGTGTAAAGTAAGATCTGGTGAGTTTAAAGGGTGGGTAAAAAATTTGAACTTATGGGGCTTGCTTTAATCAAAATCTAAAGCTAAAGCTTTTTTATTATTTTCGGTTAGCTTTACTGTGTGTGAATACATCTCGTGGTCAACACCAATTATTATTTCATTTGAATAATTTTTAAATTTTTTTACTTGTTCATCTGTAAATTCAAAGTGAATAAATTGCACAGATGAAGCTTTTCCTTCTGCTGATGTTCTATCAACATCTTGCTCAGGAATTGATTTAATTTTTTCGTTGCCTATTTTTAGAAATACTTTTTCTTCAATTCCTCCAACTTTATTTAAAAATTCAGCTCTACTTAGAGGGTTATCTATTTCAAACATCAGGGTAGCTACTAATTCCTTTCCTTTTGGTATTAAAGGATTATATGCAATTAATTCATCTTTTAACTGCTCATCTCCACCTTTTTCTATGTGAAGCATTTCTTGAATTTGTGCTTTCATCGTTTCGTAAGATTCAAAATAAAAATTAGCATAGGGTCCTAATGAAACTCTTCTATCTTTTTTATAAGAAACTATTTCTTTTCTATATGCTTTTCTATTTTTTGCATATTCGTCTGCTGGTACTAAATCTGCTTTGGTAACTTCTCTTGTTTGTTTATTCATAATTATAATTTATATGCCTTTGCCATAATTTCTATAGGGTGTAATGCCTCATCATGTCTTATCTGTGTGTCTTTAGAAAGTTGATTAAGATGTTTTCCAGCCAAGGGGCAATCAGATGCCATATATTTATTTTTCTTATTATCAATTTGCCTTGCAGTTGGTTTACCAACTTTTTTGGCAAGATCGTGAGTATCTTTCATTACTCCAAATGTTCCTCCATGTCCGGCACATCTTTCAACAATATCTAGTTTTACATTTGGTATGTTCTTCAACATATCTCTTGCCTTGATGCCCATATTTTGCGCTCTAGCATGACAGGCATTGTGTACTGTAACTCCACCATCAATTTCTTGAAGACCAGGTGCTAAGCCTTCTTTGTTGGCGATATCTACAATGTATTCATCTATGTCGAATACATTTTTTGATAATTTTTTAATATTATTGTCGCCAGGAAGAAGCAAAGGCCATTCAAATTTTAGCATCAAGCCACAACTGGCTGTTAATGTTATTACTTCATAACCTTTATCTATCCACTTAAGTAAATCTATAGAGACCTTTTGTGCTTGTTCAACAACTTTTGGCAAATCCGCCTGTTCTAAAAACGGCATTCCACAGCAACCGGGATATGCGTGCTCTACTTCGACTCCATTTTTCTTTAATACTTTTAAAGCTGCCACACCTGTATTTTTTTTATTAAAATTAACAAAACATGTTGAGTAGATAACTGCTTTTCTTTCTGTGCTTCTGCCTAAATTAATTTTTTTAACATTATTTTTAAAATAATTTGCAAATGTCTCGGAATTATATTTGGGTAGATTTACTCTTTTATCTATATTTGTAATTACTTCTAGAATTTTTCTAAATAAACTATTTTTAATATCAGATATCCAATTAATTACTTTAGAAAATAAAACTCCTATTTTTCCATTTCTATCTATTTGAGCTAATTGATATGGAATTTTAGGAAGTTCATTTTGTTTTTTTTGTGCTGTTCTATACCTCAGCATTAAATGTGGAAAATCTAAATTAAATTCATGAGGGGGTACATAAGGACATTTAGTCATAAAACACATGTCACAAAGGGTGCATGCATCTACAACAGGTTTAAACTGTTCACTTTTTAAACTATCTACATCTTCATTTTCAGAGTCATCTATCATGTCAAATAATTTTGGAAACGAGTCACAAAGATTAAAACATCTTCTACATCCATGACAAATATCAAAAGCTCTGCGCATTTCATCGTCTAATTTCTTTGGATCCAAAAAATCAGGATGCTTGAAGTTTATTGGATGCCTTATAGGTGCTTCTGTACTGCCTTCTTTAGCCATAATTTTGTAAGTTTTTATGGTGGAGTTGAACTCCACCAAAAATTAGTTTTGGATTATTTAACTGAATCTAAAGTTTTTTGAAATTTACCGGCATGTGATTTTTCTGCTTTTGCAAGCGTTTCAAACCAGTCTGCTATTTCTTCAAAACCTTCGTCTCTAGCTGTCTTAGCCATGCCAGGATACATATCTGTATATTCATGTGTCTCTCCTGCTACTGCGGACTCAAGATTAGCTTTTGTTTCACCAATTGGTAAACCAGTTGCCGGATCACCCACTTCTTCTAAATATTCTAAGTGACCATGAGCGTGACCAGTTTCACCTTCTGCTGTTGATCTAAACACTGATGCAACATCATTGTAACCTTCTATGTCTGCCTTTTGAGCAAAGTAAAGATATCTTCTGTTGGCTTGACTTTCTCCTGCGAAAGCTGCTTTTAAGTTATCTTCTGTTTTTGATCCTTTAAGTGCCATGTTTTCTCCTTTGTTTTATAGAATCATTTATAATGATTCCAAACAGTAAGTCAAGTAGTTTAGAATGATTATAAACTAGTGATTTTGATTATCATTATCAATATTAATAATTACATTAACATCTTTTATAGATTTGCCTTTTGGTGGAGTGGGAAATTTTTTTAACTCAATATTATTAACTTCAATATCTGTTAATTCATTATTAGCTTCATCATAAAAATGATGGTGAGAAGTTGTGTTAGTATCAAAATAACTTCTACCTTCTCTTAATAAAATTTCTTTTAGGTGTCCTGCTTTTTTAAATGAATGAATTGTATTATAAATTGTTGCAAGTGCCACTTTTTCTTCTGAGCCCTTTTTATTAATAACTTTATCTAAATTTTCTACAGTGAAATGAAAAGTTTTAGATCTATTAAATAAATATTCAGCTAGTCTAAGTCTTTGTTTAGTGGGTCTTAAACCGGAACTACGAAGTTTTTCTGCTAAGTCTTTTTTTTTATCCATTTTACTTATTATTTATATTGTAGCTTATAATGATTCTAAACTAAATATATATGATTAAATTGATAAATCAAGTAAAACTTCTTTTAATTATGCAAAAAAATAGTTTTAGTTATGATGAGTTAATCTCGTGTGGAAATGGTGATTTATTTGGGGAAGGAAACGCAAAACTTCCACTTCCACCAATGCTAATGTTTGACAGAATTACAAAAATTGAGCAAAATTTAGGAGAATTTAAAAAAGGGTATGTAAAAGCTGAACTTGATATCAAAGAAGATTTATGGTTTTTTAATTGTCATTTTAAGAAAGATCCAGTGATGCCTGGTTGCCTTGGGTTGGATGCGATGTGGCAATTAGTTGGTTTCTTTCTAGGCTGGACAGGTGAACCTGGAAAAGGAAGGGCATTAGGAGTTAATTCTGTAAAATTTACTGGTGAAGTTTTAAAAACTATAAAAATGGCAACTTACGAAATAAATATAAAAAGAATATTAAAAAAAGAAGGAACTGTAGTAGGACTGGCTAATGGTATTTTAAGTGCAGATGGTCAAATAATTTATAAAGCTGAAAATTTAAAAGTAGGGCTATTTAAATCATGAGAAGAGTAGTTATAACAGGTCTTGGCATTGTATCTTGTCTTGGTAACAACCAGGAAGAAGTACATCAATCACTCTTAAATACAAAATCAGGAATTTCATATTCGGAAGAATATAAAGAACATAACTTAAGAAGTCATGTTCACGGTAAACCAAATATAAAGCTTGAAGATCATATAGATAGAAAAACAATAAGATTTATGGGATCAGGATCTGCTTATAATTATATAGCCATGAAAGAAGCGATTGAAGATTCTGGATTAGAGGAAAGCGATGTAAGTAATTTTAAAACAGGTATTGTTATGGGATCAGGTGGACCGTCAATTGAAAATGTTATTGTAGCAGCCGATAAAACTAGAGCTAAAACTCCAAAACTAATGGGGCCATTTATTGTTCCGAGAACTATGGCAAGCACAGCTTCTGCAACTCTTGCAGTTCCTTTTAAAATCAAAGGAACTAATTATACAATGAGTTCTGCATGTGCAACTAGTGGACACTGCATTGGAAATTCAATGGAACTAATCCAAATGGGAAAACAGGATGTTGTTTTTGCAGGTGGAAGTGAGGAAATACATTGGGCGATGACCGCAATGTTTGATGCTATGACAGCATTATCATCAAAATATAACGACACTCCTGAAAAAGCTTCTAGGGCATATGACAAAACCAGAGATGGATTTGTAATCGCTGGTGGTGGTGGAGTATTGGTGCTTGAAGAATACGAACACGCAAAAGCTAGGGGAGCTAAGATATATGCAGAGCTAACAGGTTATGGAGCAACTTCAGATGGATACGATATGGTTGCACCATCAGGTGAAGGAGCGATTAGGTGTATGCAAATGGCTATGGCAACTGCTAATAATAAAATTGACTATATTAATACCCATGGAACTTCAACACCAGTGGGTGATATTACAGAGTTAAATGCTGTTAAAGGAGTTTTTGGTAATAAAATTCCAAAAATTAGTTCGACCAAATCTTTGTCAGGTCACCCATTAGGGGCTGCCTCTGTACATGAGGCTATCTATTGTTTGATTATGATGAAAAATAATTTCATTACTGGTTCAGCAAACATCAGTGAAATGGATGAAGAGGCTAAAAAATTTCCAATAGTTGCTAAAACTGAAACAGGGGTAACTTTAAATACTGTTATGTCTAATAGTTTTGGTTTTGGTGGAACCAATGCTGCATTAATTTTTGAAAAGGTACAATCATGAGCTTAATGAAGGGTAAGAAAGGATTAATTATGGGTGTAGCTAATGAACGTTCAATTGCTTGGGGCATTTCCCAAAAACTTTCTGAAGCTGGTGCAGATCTTGCTTTTACATATGTAGGTGATGCATTAAAAAAAAGAGTAATACCATTAGCTGAAAAGTTAAATTCTAAAGTTACTTTCAGTTGTGATGTAGAAAAAAAAGAAGAAGTAGTAAAACTTTTTGAAGATATTAAATCTCAATGGGGTCAAATAGATTTTATTGTTCATGCAGTAGCTTTTTCAGACAAATCAGAATTATCAGGTGAATATTTAAATACTAGTAGAAAAAATTTTTTAAGAAGTATGCTTATTTCTTGTTTTTCTTTCACAGAAGTTTCTAAAGAAGCTTCTAAAATTATGAAAGAAGGAGGAAGTTTATTAACGTTAACTTATGAATCTACCAGAGCTGTTCCTAATTATAATGTAATGGGAGTTTGCAAATCAGCACTCGAAGCTAGTGTTAAATATCTTGCAAGAGATTTGGGCGCTAAAGGTATTAGGGTAAATGCTATAAGTGCTGGACCTATTAAAACATTGGCAGCTTCTGCTATTGGTGATGCAAAGTTTTTATATAAATGGAATGAAGATCACTCTTTTCTAAAAAGAAACGTCGATATTCATGATGTTGGAAATTCTGCATTATATCTATTAAGCAGTCTAGCTGCTGGCGTTACAGGTGAAATTCACTATGTAGATGCTGGGTATAATAAAGTTGGGATGCCTGATCCTAAAAATATTACCTAGGTTAGAATAAGTCTACCTAAAATAATAATAATAATATTTCCTAAACTTTGTATAATATTTTGAGTCTTTATAGTTTTTAAAGAAAAATTTAAAATAGTTTTTAGATTGGTTGGCAAATAGTTCATAAAAATATTCTATTCCCATTCTTTTAGCATATTTCCTCTCGTATCTTATTAGTTCTTCTTTACTATATGCTAGCCCATTATCTCCATATTTAGGTACGATTTTATTAAAATTTATTACCGGATCATACAAACTACTTAGGTTATGCAATTGAGTTTTCATAAAGTTTCCAATTAATAAATCATCAAAAATACTATATTTACAAGCTTCTACTAAACTGTTTCTAGGCAACTCAAAAGTAATGCCTTTGTCCATTGGACCATTCATTTTAAGGTTAAAATCTTTTTTTCCAACAATAAAGTTAATAAATCCTACTTTATTCTGAAGTTCTTCAAATTTATTGAAGTACCCTTCTATAGTTATTTTATCTTCAGCTTCTAAAACATCAGACCAATTATCTTTAAATTCACTTGCTTTTTTTACTATTAGTTTTTTCTTTTTTAGAGGCAAACTTTTTATATCATCATCTTTTTCGCTATTGATAAAAGCAAAAGGTTCAATAAAGATAATATCATTGTGAATACCATTTTTATATTCTTCTATTGGGGTGACAAATTTATTTGCCCACACAGAGTCTTCTCGTTGATATTCATGAAAGGAGCTGAAAGGAATTACATAATTTGCTGAAACTAATTTTGCTATTAACGATAAATAATCTCCAACTGGATTTTTTTTTGCTGCCAGGGGTTCTATAAAATTATTTTCTTTATCGTAAAAATTAATCATATCGGCATCACCCCATCCGCTTATTGAAAGTAAAAATTTTCGTTTAAAGTTTTTTACAATTTTTTTTATAAACCTATAGCTCATAGGTCCAGCATCATTTAAGTCGATAAAGATATCATTTTTAATCTTAATTATTAAAATTGTATCCTGTATTTTTGTGCTTATGCTCATCACTGAAATATTTTTAGATAACTCTGTCCAAACTCTTTCCTTCAAAATAACAACTTTAAAACCTTGAGAATTAAGGTCGTTAAACATTCTCTTTCCTACATGATCTCCTAAAATAATTGTATTATTCTTGAATTTATGAAGAGAATCTGGGTTTAAATGATCAGGATGTCCGTGAGAGAAAAAAATATACTTAGAAGATAAAATATCCTGTTGTATTTTGTTTGGAATTTCATAAGGCAAATACCAGCTGCCAAAATAAGCGTAATGATCTGCTCCTAGCCAAGGATCGGTAGATAAAATTGGAGTTTTATCGTGAGCAATTATTGTTGCATTTCCAATAGTTTGAGCTCCAATCATATTTTAAATAATCTGCACACAAGCTTGCCTTGTTCCAAATGCAATATATTTATAAGTATTTTCTTCGATTTCTTCTTTGAATGCTTTGTATTCGTACTTTTCCCAATTTGGAAATCCATAAAATTCATCAAATAAGATTATAGTTCCGGGTTGAAATTTATTTTTGATTAACTTTAAGACATATGATGTTGACTCATAAGTATCTAAATCAAAGTGAACAAAGCTTATCTTTTTATTATTATTCAACAAAAAATTTTTAATAGTATCTTCAACCCAACCATGTATTAATTTTACATTATTTTCAACTTTTGGTTTAGTGCCCTTCAAATCAAAAGTTCCAGCTGGATTATATTCCTCTGTAACCCATTCATCTTTTAAGCCTTTAAACGCGTCGAAACCGTAAATTTCTGCATTTATTTTTTTAAGGTTATTGGCAAATAGATTTATAGAGTCTCCTTTAAAAACACCAAATTCAAGAAACAGATCTTTATTGCTAAATTTTTTCATCGATTCACTAATTGCAAATCTTCTAATAGATTCATCTTCGGAATAAATATATGAATCTTTAAAATACTTTTTAAAATGATCATAACTATTTTTAGAAACTTCTGCATAGTATAAATCTGGAGGGGAAAGAGCTTGAGTCTTAATTTTAAGCCTATTATTGTAAAATGAAATTAATTTACTCAATTTATCTAGTAAAAAAATTTTTATCATAGAATTTTAAATTTTTAGTAAATTAATAATTAGTTAATTTACTATTATAACTGTTTTTTTCTTTAAAAGAAGAGAGTTTTAGTTGCTAATTATGCGTGAATTTATAATAATATCACCTTCGTTGTTCTATTTTTAAAAAAATAGTTTAAATTAAGATGCGGCTTGTTTCATTGATAATTTTACTTTACCTCTATCAAATCCAACAACTTTAACTGAGACTTCATCACCTTCTTTTACAACATCTCCAACTTTTTCAACCCTTTTTGGTGCAAGTTCAGAAATATGTACAAGACCATCTTGTTTTCCTAAAAAGTTTACGAAAGCTCCAAACTCCATTATTTTTACTACCTTACCCTTGTAAATTTTCCCCATTTCAGGTTTTGCAACTAAGCTTTTAATAAATTCAATAGCTTTGTTTCTAGATTCTTCATCAGGTGCGGCAACTGTTACTTCTCCTGTATCCTTAACATCTACTTTAGCTCCTGATGTTTCTACTATCTCTCTAATTGTAGCTCCACCTTTTCCAATGACAGTTGCAATATCTTTTTTATCAACTTTTATTATTTCCATTTTCGGCGTGTGTTTAGAAAATTCTTTTCTAGAATCTTTTAATGCTTTATTCATTTCTCCTAAAATATGCTCTCTGCCACCTTTTGCTTGGTCCAACGCTTTCTCCATAATTTCAAAAGTAATACCTTCGATTTTAATATCCATTTGAAGTGATGTAATACCATTTTTTGTACCTGCTACTTTAAAGTCCATATCACCTAAATGGTCTTCGTCTCCTAAAATATCTGATAATACTGAAAAGTCGTCACCCTCTTTGATTAAACCCATTGCAATTCCCGCAACTGGTTCTTTAATTGGAACACCAGCGTCCATAAGAGCTAATGAGGTTCCGCAAACTGTTGCCATTGATGATGAACCGTTAGACTCTGTAATTTCAGAAACTACTCTTAATGTGTATGGAAAATCTTCAGCTTTTGGTAAAGATGAGTTGATTGC
>Ga0209425_10004235_pt1 | contig 14727 bp, 12 predicted proteins | sample COG_05_FD_184749 | JGI IMG/M metagenome (GOLD analysis project Ga0209425, IMG submission 184749) | Pelagic Microbial community sample from North Sea - COGITO 998_met_05 (SPAdes) (version 2) | ecosystem: Environmental > Aquatic > Marine > Neritic zone/Coastal water | place: Helgoland, sampling... | reverse complement strand
TATTCCACCTTTTCCATCTTTATCTCCTGGATACCAATTTTGAACTGTAGAATATTTTATTTCAGCATCATCTAGTGCTATCAACTCTACATTAGCAGCATGTAATTGATTTTCATCTCTCATAGGAGCTGTACAACCTTCTAAATAACTTACATAACTTCCTTTATCTGCAATAATCAAAGTTCTTTCAAACTGGCCTGTATTTGAGGCATTAATTCTAAAGTAGGTAGATAATTCCATTGGACATCTTACGCCTTCTGGTATGTAGGCAAATGAACCATCGGTAAAGACAGCAGAATTAAGAGTAGCAAAAAAGTGATCAGTTGTAGGAATTACAGATCCTAGATATTTTTTAACTAATTCAGAATGGTTTTGAATGGCTTCTGATATAGGACAAAAGATAATTCCTAGCTTAGATAATTCTTCTCTAAAAGTTGTTGCGACTGAGACTGAGTCAAATACTGCATCTACAGCAATACCATTTAACCTTGCTTGCTCCTGAAGTGGGATACCAAGTTTTTTATATGTCTCTAAAAGTTTTGGATCTAATTCATCTAAACTTTTAGGTTTATCATCCATGCTTTTTGGAGCTGAATAGTAATATAAATCTTGATAATCTATTTTTGGATACTTAGGTTTTTGCCAATCAGGTTCTTTTATTTGTTTTAATCTTTCAAATGCTTTTAATCTAAAATCAAGCATCCACTTAGGTTCTTTTTTAATATTTGAAATAAATTTAATTACCTCTTTATTTAAACCTTTGGGTGCTCTAGTGCTCTCAATATCAGTTGAAAAACCATATTTATAATCTTTTAATTTTTCTATTTCTTTTTCTCTTGTATTCATTTTAATTTATACTTTCTGAAGAATTGCTTATAAGATCTTTTAGATTTTTTTGTTCAAAGAAATGGTTGATATGTATTTCAAGTTCATCCCACAAATTATGAGTAATGCATTTTGTTGACTTATTATTGCATCCTTTTTTAGATTCTTTTTTGCATTGAACAGTTTTAACTTCTTCATCTACTGCATTAAGTATATTTGCTAATTTAATTTCAGCAGGTTGTTTGCTTAAAATATACCCACCATTGCTACCCCTGATACTTTTAACTATATTTTTTTTTTTTAATTTAGAAAATATCTGCTCTAAAAAATCTAAAGAAATACCTTGTCTTAATGATATATCTCTTAATGATATAGGATTAGCGCTATCAAACTTTGCTAAATCAGCTAAAGCCATTACAGCATATCTACCTTTTGAGGTTAATTTCATATTTACCCTTTATTATAAGGCCTTTTTATACAAACCTGACTAATTTAGTCAAGTATGCAATAAATAAAATAGTTAACATATTGTCGCTTAGTTATGATAAATGTAATTTTTTTTTGAGAATAATAATCAATAACACTTATGGATAATAAAATTACAGAAGTTTTTATACCTGGTCCAGCTGGAAGAATGGAAGCTAAATATTATAAGAGTAATAAAATTACATCACCTATAGCTTTAGTGCTACAACCTCACCCACAATATGGTGGAACAATGAATAATAAAGTTGTTGTTGATACATTTCACACATTTGTTGAAAATGAATTTTCAGTATGTAGAGTAAATTTTAGAGGTGTTGGAAAAAGTGATGGTGAATTTGATAATGGACAAGGTGAGTTAGCAGATGCTGCAGCTGCATTAGATTGGCTAGAGAGAGAAAATTTTGATAATTCTCAATGTTGGGTTTCAGGATTTTCTTTTGGTTCACTTATTGCTATGCAATTACTTATGAGAAGACCAGAAATAAATAGATTCATTGCAATTTCTCCTCAACCTAACGTATATGATTTTTCTTTTTTATCACCATGTCCTACATCAGGTTTAATGGTTTATGGAAAAAAGGATGAGTTAGTTCCTATTGAACATATTACTGATCTAGATAAAAGATTAAGTGCTCAAAAAGGAATTAGGGTTGACTTTCAATCTATAAGTGATGCTAACCATTTTTTTACTAACACTGAAGATTCTTTAGTAAAATGTCTAGATAAATATATTAAAAAAGAGTCTAGTTTATTTTAATAATTTTGGATCAAAACTCCACCAGAACAAGATTTTTTAACATTGGTTGTTTTGGGAAATGATATAATTTTTTTTAGATATGACCTGATCGCAAGATAAGCAAAAGCTTGGGACTCCACAAAATCACCATTAATTTTATAATCATCTATTAAAGAAAATTTTATACTAGATGGTAGCTTGCTTTTAATACTATTAACTAAAGTTAGATTTTTTCTTCCTCCACCACAGATAAGTATATTTAATTCTATATTTTTATCTATACTAATAGAATCAATAATTGATTGATAAATAATATTTGCTGTAAAATCAGTTAATGTTGAGAGACCATCTTCTAGCGAAAGACCACGAACAAAATTTAAATCAAAATCTTTAATGTCAAAAGAAAGACAATTTTTATTTTTAATACTATCAAAATTATCAATAGCTTGATTTAATATAATTATATCTGTTGTCCCAGCTTTTGCTAATTCACCATTTTTATCAAATTTCTCTTTGCTATTTTTTCTTATCCATTCATCTAATAAACAATTACCTGGACCAATATCACGACTTTTAAGATCATTAAAATTTTTGGAGTAAATCATAGTTATATTTGCTATTCCTCCAATATTTAAAATACATGTAGGCAATTTAATTTGGTTTTGGTTTATTATTAATTGATGAAAAATTGGGGCTAAAGGTGCTCCCTGGCCACCATTTAGTATGTCATTTTCTCTAAAATTGTAGATAACTTTTTTCTTTAATAGTGCTGACAGCAAATTGGCATCACCAAGCTGTTTTGAAATTTTCTCTTTTGCATTATGGAATATGGTTTGTCCATGAAAACCAATTAAATCTATATCAAAAGGGTACTCAATAATAATTTTCTTACATACTGATGCATGAAATAATGTGATTTTCTTCTCAAGATCTTTTAAAATATTTGAATAAGTCACTAAATCTTTAGAAGTGTTGATTTTATTCCTTATTTCAACCAATTTCTCATATATTTCATTATCATAATTAAAATATTGTTCAAAAACTACTTCATATTTATCTTCTCCGTTTGATTTAATTACAGATGCATCAACACCATCCATTGAGGTTCCACTCATTAACCCTAAAGATGTATAAATTTTTTCCATTCTTATTTTTTTTTATAAAAATTTGTATATTGTAGAACTATAGACTTATGAATAAATTTTTAAAAGAATTTAAAGATAGAGGTTTCTTCTATCAATGTACCAATGAGGATGATTTATCTAAACTATTAGATAAAGAAAAAATCAATGGTTATATAGGTTTTGATTGTACTGCAGAAAGTCTTCATGTTGGAAGTTTGCTTCAAATAATGTGTCTAAGACTACTCCAAAAACATGGACACAGACCTATAGTATTGTTAGGAGGTGGCACTACTAGGATTGGCGATCCTTCAGGTAAAGACAAAACTAGGACTATATTAAATGAAGAAGATATAGAAAAAAATATAGAAAATATAGAAAGAATATTAAAAAATTTTTTAGATATTAAAGATCCAAAAACTAAACCAATATTTGTAAATAATTATTCTTGGCTTAAAGGCTTAAATTATATTTCTTTTCTAAGAGATATTGGAAAACATTTTACTATTAATAAAATGTTAAGTTTTGATAGTGTTAAAACTAGATTAGAAAGAGAGCAGTCGTTAAGTTATATGGAATTCAACTATATGATTCTTCAAGCTTATGACTTTTTAGAATTAAATAAAAAAGAAAATTGTGTTTTGCAAATGGGTGGATCTGACCAGTGGGGCAATATTGTAAATGGAGTAGACTTAATAAAAAGACATTCAAATAAACAGGCTTATGGCTTAACAACTCCTTTAATAACTTTGGCCTCTGGTGCTAAAATGGGAAAAACAGAATCGGGGGCTGTGTGGCTAGATAAAAAATTTTTATCTCCTTATGAATATTGGCAATTTTGGAGAAATATAGATGACAGAGATACTTTAAAATTTCTCAAAATTTTTACAGATTTGAGTGTTAATGAAATCGAAAAAATTAAAGATAATGATATTAATGAATTAAAAATTTTACTTGCTAATAAAGCAACCAAAATGCTTCATGGAGAATTAGAAGCAAAAAAAAGCGAAGACACTGCAAAACAAACTTTTACCGATAATTCAATGGGAGAAAATTTACCAATTATCTCTATAGATAAAAAACAACTTATAAAAAAAATAACTATTATAGATTTGATAATCTTATCAAAATTAATTAATTCAAAAAGTGAAATTAGAAGATTAATTAAAGGAAATGGAATTAGGATAAATAATCAAGTTATCTCCAATGAAAAATTGATAATTACTGAAGATCTGTTTAACGATAATTTAATTAAACTTTCTCTGGGGAAAAAAAGACATATTAAAGTTGAATTAAATTAATTTTTTTTAATTTTTTCTAAGGTCCTGGTTATAAACCTTGGTGTTAAAGTTTTAATGGGATTTACAGAAGTTTTTAAGTTTTTTGGTGGTCCTTTAATTTTAAAACTAACACCAAAAACACCTTCTCCAGCTTTATCTCCTATTAGAATCTTTCCCAATAGAGGTATAGAAGCTATAGATCTATTTATTGTTGTAGCCGGTACTAATGTGCCTCTCAAGCTAACTAGTTTATTAGATTCAATATACCCTTCCATTAATATAGAAACAGCAGGGCCAATTGCATACATTTCATCAATTTTAGTAACATCTTTTTGATTTGAAAAATTCATTTCAAAGTCAGTAAATCTTATACCTTCACCTGTTAATAGGTCTGCCATACCTTGTAATGAGGCAAGACTTAAAAGTTTAGCAAATATTGGCACCTCCTTAACTTTAAAATTATCAATAATTAAAACTGAGTTAGAGACACCTCCATTCTTGGAAGAATAAAAATCCAGGTATCCTTCTTCAAAACCTTTAATAAACTTATATCTTTTAATTAAGGGCTTAGGATAAGATGAAAACAATTTAGTTATAACTTCAGAGTTACTCTTAGTTTCAATAGAAAGATTAATCTTTTTTTTATTAGGAAAATTTGATTCAAGTTTTAGATTGTCTATTTTGTTATCGACATAACTTATATCTCCATAAAGATTATCTAAATAATTAATCTTATCGATATAAGTTTTTTTAATTCTAATATTAATTTTTGAATTTAAATTCTTAAAAATAGGTGAATTTTCTTTATCATTATCCATAATATTATCGATTATTCTGGAAGCGTCAAAACTCTCACCTTTAATACTATAACTTGAGTTAACTTCTTTTTTTAAGTTAAGATTATTCAAAATTTTTCTATCATTTCTATAATTAATATTAAAATTTTCTATATCTATTATTTTAAAATTTTTATTTAATTTCAAATTTTTGATAAAAATTTCATTATCATTTTCTTTAAGATTTATTAAATCAAAACTTAGTTGATTATCTTTATTAAATTTTCCCTTTATTGAAATAATAGAATTTAAACCTTCTTTCTTTCTATAGTTTAGAAAATCTATAAGCAGTGGATTATTTTCAAGATTTATTTTTGAATCAAATAAAATATTAACTTTGTCTTTTATTATTTGATATGAAAAATTATCTACTTTTTCTTCCAAGAAAAAACTTCCTTCACCTTTTAAATCAAATTTTTTTTTATCATAATCAATAGTGATTTTATGGTCCGTAAATTTTATCTCTTCAATAAAACTTGGAAAATACGAGTCTAATTTTAAATATGTTTCATTAACAATTAGCTGTTTTAAGTCAATATTAGATTTAATTTTAAAATTATTAAATTTTAATTTTTTATTAACATTTAGGGAAAAAATATTATTTGAACTAAATTCAATTTTTTGAATTTCATTGAGGATGGGTAAATTACTAAAAGTTTTTTTAAGTCTTTCTATATCAAAATTTTTATTATCACTTGAAAATTGTCCATTGACAAAAAATAAATCTTTTTCTTCTTTAATTCTAATTAATGGTGAGACTATTTTAATATCATTAAATAGCATGTCTATTTTTTTTAATAAGTAGACATCTTTATCGATATTAAAATTAAAATTAAAATTTTGTAATATAAATTGATTTAAGATATTTAACTTTGCCTCTTTTATCGACCCTTCGATTTTATAATTTTCTTTAATTTTGCCTTTGTTATTGAAGTTTAAACTTCCATTAATTGTGATAAATCCATCTTTAATAATTGTATCTAATATAAAAAATTGAGGCGAATTATAAAATATTCTCCCTAATGAAATTGCATCATTGATCTTAATTTCTTTTGTTTGAAATTGTAAATAATTAATTGAAAACTGATCATTAATTAGAGATTTTAAGGCTAAGTTTGTTTTGATACTCTTTATTTCGAGCTTTTTCCCTTTAAATGATATTTTCGGATTTTTAGTTTTGATATTTATTGAAAATTTAAAAGGATTTATAACGTATTTTACTTCTTTTAAGCTTATGTTTATTTCATCATTTATCTTGGAAATATTTTTTATAATTTGATTATTAAATTTATCTGTTTTTAATCCAAAAATACTTAAATATGAAATTACTAGAATTGAAATTAAAAGCGTTGCTAATAATATTTTGATTATTCTTTTAATCATTTTATTTTATATAGTGAGCTTTCTAAAAAATCGTCTATTTCTCCATCTAAAATCTTATCAGGATTTGAACTTTCAAAATTAGTTCTATTATCTTTAACCATTCTATATGGATGCAGAACATATGATCTAATCTGATGTCCCCATCCTATTTCTGATTTAGAAGATTCTAGCGATTGGTTTTCTTTTTCTCTTTTCTTCAACTCATAATCATAAAGTCTTGCTCTAAGCATATTCATACAAGTGTCTTTATTTTTATGTTGAGATCTTTCATTTTGACATTGTACAACTATTTTAGAAGGTATGTGTGTAATTCTTACAGCGCTATCTGTTGTATTAACATGTTGACCACCTGCTCCACTAGATCTGTATGTATCAATCCTTAAGTCTTTTTCTACGATTTCAACATCAATATTCTCATCAACTACAGGGTATATCCACACACTGGCAAAACTCGTATGCCTTCTTGCTCCTGAATCAAATGGAGAAATTCTTACCAATCTATGAATACCTGATTCTGATTTCATCCATCCAAAAACATAATCTCCTTCAATTTTTATTGTTGTAGACTTTACTCCCGCCTCATCACCCCTATGTTCACTTATTAATTGTGATTTAAAACCTCTAATAATAGACCATTTTAAATACATTCTTCTTAACATTTCAGCCCAGTCTTGGCTTTCAGTTCCGCCCGCTCCTGCGTGAATTTCTATATATGCGTCTAAACTATCTGTTTCATTAGCTAAAAAACATTTTGTTTCATTTTTTTTAGCTTGTTTTTTTAATTTTTTAATACTTTCTAAAACTTCAGTGATAATTGATTGATTATTTTCATCTGAAGCTAATTCATATAATTCATTTAAATCTACCAAAGTTTTAACTGAATTGTCATATGAGTTTATTAAATCTTCATATAACTTTTTTTCTTTAATAATTTTTTGTGAGTTTGATTTATCTTGCCAAAAATTATTTTCTAATATTTTTTGATTATTTTCTTCTAATTTTAAATGAATATCATTTTTTTCAAAGATACTCCTTAACTCTTTGGTTTATCTTGTTTATTTCAGAACTATGATTTATATATTCATTTTCCATTAATAGAACCTTAGTATATTATCGTTTTTAAATCTATTATTAATATCTTTGTTCAATAATCCATTAATTTTTGTATTTTTATAGGCCTCAATAATAGTTGACTTACTTTCCGTCAAGGCTTTCTGACCTGTTACTGGATCTATAACTCTCATTAAAATATTATCTGCTACTTTAAAAGGTCTTGCATCCTCTTTTTTAATTGCATTTTTTACAAAGCTTTTAAATATTGGTAAGGCTGTTTTTGCTCCTGTTTCATGTTTTCCTAATGATACTGGATTATCCGAACCAACATATACACCGATTGTAAGTTTTGAAGTAAAACCAATAAACCAGGTATCAGTATTGCCATTAGTAGTTCCTGTTTTGCCAGCTAAATCTAAATTAAGATCTTTTAAATTTCTCCCTGTACCATTTTGAACTGTACCCTCTAATATTGATGTCATCTGATAGGCTGTTTGGGGAGAAAATATTTGTATGAATTCATCTTCTATCTCTGGATAATTTTTACTTAAAGAAGATATTTGTATGCAATTTACACATTTTCTCTTTTCATTATTAAATATTGTATTCCCCTCACTATCTTGAATTCTGTCAATCATTATTGGTTTTACTATTTTTCCACCATTGATAAATGATGCATAGGCTGATGTAAGTTTTAATAATGTTGTTTCAGCAGAACCTAATGAAATAGACAAAAGTTCACTGGGGTTATCATAGATGCCAAGTTGTTTTGAAAAATTAACTATCTTTTTTAGACCAAGGTCTTGTGCAATTCTGACTGTCATTAGATTTCTAGATTTTTCTAAACCCATTCTTAAAGTGGATGGCCCATAAAATTTTTTTCCATAGTTTTCTGGTTTCCACATTTTAAGATCATACCCTTGTTCTAAAACTAGTGGAGCATCTAGGATTAAAGTGGATGGTGTATAACCATTTTCAAGTGCTAGAGCATAAATAAATGGTTTAAAAGCCGATCCGGGTTGTCTTAATGCTTGTGTCGCCCTATTAAACTCACTTTTTTTAAAACTAAAACCTCCACTTAATGCTAAAACTCTACCTGTAAAAGGATCCATTACTACTATACCTCCATTTGCCAAAGGTAATTGCCTTAAAGAAAAAATATTTTCACTTAAATTCTCTACATAAATAACATCGCCAACTTTTAATATTTCATTAAATTCTTTTTTAATCCAAGAAATATTTTCATATTTTATGATCCCATTTAAACTATTTTCAGTTTCAATTTCTACAGAAAATTTATTTATCTTTTTAATAACAGCTAAATTCCAATTTATCGATTTTTCTAATTTTAGATTATCTATTTTATCTTTCCAGTTTGCTGTCTTCATTCCCCTAAGCAATGGTCCTCGCCATCCTTTTCTTTTATCGTAATTTACTAAACCTTCTCGTAAAGATTCTATTGCAATTTTTTGTAGACTTAAGTTTATCGGAGTGCTTATATTTAATCCTTGTTTATAAACCTTATCAAATCCTAATTGATCGACAACATCTTTTCTAATATCTTCAACATAATAACTTGTGTCTTCTGTGAATGTTTTTTTTCTTTTTTTTAATATAATTTTTTTATTAATGAATTCTTTATATTCAATTTTATCTATATAATTATTTTCATATAAATTTTTCAAAACAAGATTTCTCCTAAATTTTGCTAACTCAATATCTTTATAAGGATTATATCTACTTGGTGCTTTTGGTAAAGCAGCCAATAAAGCAGCTTCATCATAATTCAATTCACTAATAGATTTATCAAAATATTCTAAACTTGCAGATGCCACTCCATAGGCTCCCCCTCCAAGATAAATTTGATTTAAATATAACTCTAATATTCTTTCTTTAGAGAGAGCTCTTTCTATTCTAAATGCTAAAATTGCCTCTTTAATTTTTCTGTTTAAACTTACTTCATTGGTTAATAAAAAATTTTTGGCTACCTGTTGAGTTATAGTTGATGCTCCCTCAAGTCTTCTTGATGAAGCTATATTAGAGATATTGTTGATTGTTGCTCTCAACACTCCTTTTGCATCTACTCCTGGATGTGAATAAAAATTTTTATCTTCAGCAGATAAAAAAGAATTGATAACTTTTTCTGATATTGCATTATATGGAACAAAGATTCTTTTCTCAGTTGAAAAATCATTTACTAACTCTCCGTTGCCTGAATAAACTTTGCTTGATACAGGTGGCTTGTAACCCTTAAGAAATTTGTAATCTGGCAGATTATTAGAAAAAGCCCATAAAACGGCCAATATAAAAAATGCACTGAATAGACTAAGGCTAAAAATTAGTATAAATATTTTTTTAATAATTTGGTACATTTAAGTTTAATATACATGTGAATTTGTTAAAGTTAAGGCAGCAAAATTTATACAGAATTTAAAATTATATAAATAAAATGAAACAATTAATCAAAAATATATGGAAAAAAATTTATACATTGATGCTTCGCATCCTAACGAAACTAGAGTTGTTCTTAAATCAGATGACAATATTGAAGACTACGAATACGAAGGTTTAAAAAATAATCTAATAAAAAATAATATTTACCTTGGAAAAGTTAGCCGTGTTGAACCATCACTTCAAGCAGCGTTCGTAGACTTTGGAAGGGATAGACATGGTTTTTTATCTTTTAATGACATTCAGTCAGATTATTACCAAATTCCTCAAAGTGATTTGATTAAGATAAAGGAGGAAGAGGAACGAGAAAGAGAAGAGCTATTAAAAGAAAGTGAAAAAGAAGAGCAAAAAAATATTAACGAGGGCAATCTAGATGGCAATGATCCAGTTGAAGTTAAACCAGAGTCGGAAATAGACTTTAATACATCTGATGAATTAATAGCAAACAATATAAATTTAGAAAATGAAACTACTGATCAAGCGCCAGAAATTCCACAAATTAAAAAATCATCACCTAGATTCAAATTTAAAAGATATAAAATACAAGAAGTTATAAAACCAAATCAAGTAATCTTAATACAGGTACTCAAAGATGAAAGAGGTCAAAAAGGAGCTGCATTAAGCACCTTTATTTCTATAGCTGGAAAATATATTGTATTAATGCCCAACACACCAAAAGGTGGAGGAATATCTCGGAAAATTTTTAATCCAGGAGAAAGGAAAAAAATTAGAACTATTTTGAATGATATAACTATACCAAAGGGAATGGGTCTCATTGTTAGAACTGCAGGATCCAATAAAACTAAAAATGACATAGATCATGATCTTCAAACATTAATAAAAACTTGGAACGGAATTAAAGAGACCGCATTAAATTCTATAGCACCATCATTAATCCACCAAGAAAGTGATATAATAAAAAGAACTTTGAGAGATATGTATGATGAAGATACAAACAGCATAGTAATCGAAGGAAATGAGGGATATAAAAAAGCACAAGGTTTCATGAAATTAATGATGCCATCTCATGTAAAAAAAATAAAAAAATATAGAGAAAAAATTCCTTTATTCTTTAAGGAAAATATTGAAGAAAAGTTAAACCAAATCTACGACTCAGAAGTCAAGTTAAAGTCAGGTGGTTATTTGGTAATTAATCCAACAGAAGCACTGGTGTCAATTGATATAAACTCAGGAAGCTCAATAAAACAAAAAAATGTAGAAAGTACAGCTTTAGACACTAACCTAGAAGCTGCAGAAGAGATATCTAGGCAGATCAAAATTAGAGATTTATCTGGTTTAATTATAATTGACTTCATTGACATGTTAAGCTTTGGAAATAGAAGATTGGTTGAAAAAAAGCTTAAAGAAAGGTGTAGAACTGATAGAGCAAGAATTCAAATAGGAAGAATTAGTAACTTTGGACTGCTAGAAATGTCTAGACAAAGACTTCGAGAAAGTGCAGTAAAATGGAAAGTTACACTTACAGATGAATCTTTTGCTATTAAAATTCTTAAATTAGTTGAGGTTAAAGCTGTTTTAACAAAAGCAAAATTTGTAGAACTAAGAATTTGTGAAAAAATATCAGACTTTATGAAGCAAAATTTCATTAATGATCTAAAGTATTTTGAAGAAAAAAACTTAATTAAAATAGATATTATTGCTGACAACTCTCTTATTATTCCTGAATATGTAATTGACCTTCAGAATAAAACAAAAAAAACAATAGAAACTGTAGAACATCTCGAAAAGTTAAAGAACTTAGAGGAACAAAAAAAAGAAGTTAAATCTTTTGAAAATTCTAGTAAAAAAAAACCATATAAAAAGAAATCTTATAAAAAAAAATTTTTTAAGAAACCAGCTGCTTAAATAATTCCTTTTAAAGGTGAAGATGCACTTCCATAGATAGATTTATCTATTCTACCTGCTAAATAAGATTGCCTACCAGCAATAACCGCATTCTTAAATCCTAATGCCATTTGAAATGGTTTTTTAGCCTGAGCAATTGCTGTGTTAGCTAAAACACCATCACAACCTAACTCCATTGCTATAGTGGCATCTGAAGCTTGACCTAAACCTGCATCAATTATTACAGGTAGTTTTGTTTCACTTCTAATAATTTTGATGTTGGTTGTGTTTTGTATTCCAAGTCCCGACCCTATAGGAGCTGCTAGAGGCATAATTGCACAAGCTCCTACGTTTTCTAATCTCTTAGCCATCAATGGATCATCATTACAATATACCATTACTTTAAAACCTTCTTTAGTTAAAACTTCAGTAGATTTTAGAGTTTCAATCATATCTGGAAATAAATTTTTCTTATCTCCAAGCACTTCAAGTTTTACTAATTTCCACCCACCAATTTCCCTTGCCAATCTAAGTGTTCTAAGGGCTTCCTCAGAATTAAAACAGCCAGCAGTATTTGGAAGGTAAGTAATTTTTTTTGGATCAATGTAATCCATTAATAATGGTTTTTTTTTGTCTGAAATATTTACTCTTCTTACAGCAACTGTAACTATTTCTGCAGCAGACAACTTTATAGCTTTAGCACATTCTGACATACTTTTATATTTACCAGTACCTACTATTAGTCTGGAATTAAATTTTTTATTTGCAATAATCAATTTATCTTTATTCATCTCTATCCACCTCCAATAAAATGAACTACTTCTATTTTATCATTTTTTTTTAACTTAATTTTACTTGCTTTATTTTTGTCTATTATTACTTGATTCAATTCAATTGCTACTTTTTTTAAGGGTATTTTTAGTTCTTTTAAAAAAATTGAGAGGTTTAAATTTTCATTTATCATTGAAAATTTACCATTTACTTTAATTTTTATTTTTTTTATTTTTTTCATAATGTATAAGAATTAAATGAGTAATAATATTATAATTATTAATGGTCCCAATCTTAATCTATTAGGTGAAAGAGAACAATCACAATATGGTTCGATAACTTTCGATAAATTAAAAGAAAATTGTTACAATAAAGCTAAAGAATTAAAAATTAATTTAGAATTCTATCAATCAAATATTGAGGGGGAATTAGTTACCGCTATACAAGGGGCTAAAAAAAAATTTGATGGAATAATCATTAATGCTGCTGGCTTTACACACACATCTGTTGCTATTAGAGATTCATTAGATATTTTTAAAAAACCAATTATAGAATTACATATATCAAATATATATAAAAGAGAAGAGTTTAGACATAAATCTTTAATAAGTGATATTGCTAATGGTGGAATTTTTGGATTAGGTGATAATGGATATATTTTGGCCATAATTGCAATGCAAAACATGATAAAAAAATGAAAATAGATAAAAATATAATTAAAGAATTAGCTGACTATTTAAATGAATTTAATTTAACTGAGATTGAATATACCGACAAGGATATTAAAATTAAAGTATCAAAATCAAATTCTTCTAGTACTGGTCAAGTTGTAAGTGTTGCTGCATCTGCCTCAACTCCTAAAAAGGAAATACTTAAAACCATATCTGGTACTGAAGTTAAATCTCCTATCATAGGAACAGCTTATCATTCACCAGAGCCTGGAGCCAAAAAATTTGCAGAAGTTGGTAAAAGAATTAAAAAAGGCGAAACAGTTATGATAGTTGAGGCTATGAAAACTATGAATCATGTACCTTCTACAGTAGACGGAATTATAAAAGAAATTTGTGTAGAAGATGGTCAACCTGTTGAGTATGGCCAAACTATTATCATTGTAGAATAATGTTTAAAAAAATTCTTATTGCAAACCGTGGGGAAATTGCAGTTAGAATCATACGAGCATGTAAAGAGTGGGGAATTGCAACTGTTGCTGTTCACTCAGATGTAGATAGAGATAGCATGCATGTAAGGCTTGCTGATGAAAGTGTTTGTATTGGTTCACATCAACCTGCAAATAGTTATTTGAACGTTTCTGCATTAATGTCAGCAATTGATCTAACAAAAGCAGAAGCAGTTCACCCTGGATATGGTTTTTTATCTGAAAATGCAAACTTTGCTAAAGTATTAGAAAAAAATAATATTAAATTTATTGGTGCTTCTTCAAAACTCATAGAAATGATGGGAGATAAAATCCAAGCAAAAAAAATTGCTAAAGAACATGGGTTACCTGTCATTGAAGGATCTGAGGGTGGTATAACAGATATAAAAACAGCTAAAGAACTTTGTAAAAAGATAGGTTTTCCAGTTTTAATTAAAGCTTCTGCTGGTGGTGGTGGTAAAGGAATGAAAATAGTACGTAAAGAGGAAGAATTTGAAACATTGTTTTCAACAGCTAAATCTGAGGCAAAAAAATATTTTGGTAATGATGAAATATACATTGAGAAATTCTTTCAAAATCCAAGACATATTGAAGTTCAAGTATTAGCTGGCAAAAATCGGACAGTTCACTTACATGAAAGAGACTGTTCTGTTCAAAGAAGACATCAAAAACTCATCGAAGAAACCCCTAGTCCAGTTTTAACAGATCAGATCAGAAAAGATCTTTTTGAAAGAACTGTAAATATGGTTAGTAAAATTGGTTATGAGGGTGCTGGAACTGTTGA
>Ga0209425_10004232_pt1 | contig 14737 bp, 15 predicted proteins | sample COG_05_FD_184749 | JGI IMG/M metagenome (GOLD analysis project Ga0209425, IMG submission 184749) | Pelagic Microbial community sample from North Sea - COGITO 998_met_05 (SPAdes) (version 2) | ecosystem: Environmental > Aquatic > Marine > Neritic zone/Coastal water | place: Helgoland, sampling... | reverse complement strand
CCCCCGGCGCCGTCCTCGTCGTCGGAGTCGTCCACCGCGGCGGCAGCCTCGGCGGCTTTCGACTTGAACTTGGTCATGCCGTTGGCCTTCTTTTTGTTCCCCTTTGTATCGTCAACCTCGTCTTCGTCTTCGTCGTCGAATTCGTCGTCCATGATGTCGTCGTCGTCCATCTCGTCGTCCATGTCCACGTCGGCACCCTCGGCACCCTCCTCGGCACCCTCCTCGGCATCCTCGTCGTCCTCGCCGCCGACGGCGTGTCCCTGCGCGGTCAGCGACGCCTTCGCGTCCGCCACCGACTTGACAACCTCGTCTTGGTCCGGTATAGTCGCCAGCACGTGCGGGTGGGTGTACCGCCTGCTCCGTGGGCGGAGAAGGTGGAGGAGCACCCTGCGCGCGGCGCCATCCTCCGCCAGGTCCGCCAGACCTTCAGCCTTGAGCTCGTTGACGATCACCTTGCCCAGCTGCGTGGTGTCGTCGACGCAGTCGAGCATGCACATCACCGCCGCGGCGCCGTGCTCGTCGCGGGCGATGCGAGCGACGTTGCCTTTGAGCGCCTTGAGCACCATCTTGCGCTGCTTGGCGCCCGCGTGCGACATCATCATGTTCACCGCGTGTGCACCTTCCCTGGTGTGGATCATGCGGAGCAACGCGGGGCCCGCGATGGAATGAGCGGCTTCGTACCTGGTACCGGGCCCACCCGCTTGAAGATACTCGCAGAGCACTTTATGTATCAGCGACGGGGAGACGAGACCCTTCTCGAGGATGGGCAACAGCGTCTTGTTCATCTCGCGGAGCATACCTTGGCGCTGGGCGATGGGCTTGGCGAGCATCGCCTCGCGTAAGGAGCTCGCAGCTTTGCCCTGCGCGAGACCGGCGGCGCCGAACATCGCGAATTCAGACCCGTAGAATTCACACTCCATGTCGCGCTTGCACGCGTTGGGCGCCGGCCAGTACAGCGCCTCCAGCACCTGCGAGCCCACCGGGTGCTTCGCCAGCACCCGGACGCGTCCTTTGACGTTCGCTAAGAGCTCCGGAAGCTTCTCTTTCGGCGTCGCGTCCACCAATTTCTGAACTATGAAATGTCCGTATAGAGACTTGGCGAGCGCGGCGAGATGCGGGGCGCACTCCGCGTACACCGACGCCTTCTCGTCCTCGGTGCCGTACTTGAGCAGCGCCTGCACGACGCGCGACGCCTTGTGGTTGTTGGCGAGGATGGCGCACTTGCCTTTGCTCGCCTTGAAGATGGCGGCGACGAGCTTGCGCTTGTCTTCGGCTGAGATCTTCTTCACGCGAAGCCGTTCCCACAGCGCGGTGATGTCCTGGATGAGGGTGAAGTTTGGCTTTTGCAGCGCCTTTTGTTCGTTGGCCCAGTCTTTTTGTTCCCTGCGGGTCTGGTTGGTCCACGCTGGGGCGGTGTCGTGCTTCTTGGACACCGGCTTCTTGGCGTCGGAGCCGATGAGCTTTTTAGATTTCTTAGATTTGATGGCGGCGGCGGCGGGCGCGTCGCCCACGTCGTTGGATGCCCCTTCCGCCTTGCGCTTCTTGCTCAGCTTCCCGGGAGATTTCGCCTTCTTCTTGGCCTCGACGTTGGCGTCGTCGAACCCTGCGGCGTCCGCGCCGCCGATGGGCTTGACGGACTGAGGTCCGGGCCCGGGGTTGAACTTTGCCTGCCGCCGCTCCTTGCGCTTGGTCGCGGAGCCCTTGCCGGCGCCCTTCTCCGCGCGCGCCATCGTGGAGAGGCGTTAGCGGTGTGTCCGTGAGGTACGAAGGAACGCGATGTGTGGTCGCGGGTGTCTCGGTGGGGCGTGAGACCTCAGCGCGCGGGTGGTCTTTGAACGGCACCGCCGCCGCCGATTGACGGAAGTCTCGGGAGACTTGAAGACCTCGGCACTATTTCGAGTTTCGCATAGCATGGGGGTAATTGGTTATAAAATATTCCGAAATACGTAATTGTGGTTTGAAACGTATGCATCGCAGTCATGACCGATGGAAGTTTTTTCCCGGAGCCGTTTGAAATAGTCGTCGTCGACTTGAAATGTTTCGAGCCCGTCGTCAGTCACGGCGACGCGCGTCCGAAGCGAGGCCGCCAACGCCGGGTGATTCAGGAACCATGGCCGGTGCGTTGACTTCCCCAGTGAACCATCCACGCGCACCCCTCAGCCTCTCCGTCCGTCATCGTCCCGTACCCACGCGCGTTCGTTTGTTGACGGTCGGGTCGATGCTTACTCGAGAAGAATGAATGAATGATTCCCGCGGCTGACCCGCCCCATCCGTCCCGTCCTTCCCGTCGCAGCCCCATCGCTGGCGCTCGAGGTGTTCCTCTACTTTGGAAAGCTCTGGGATGTGGTCTTCTGGCTCATCTCCTTCATGGTGTTCTGCTACAAAGGGTACAACCTCCCTTACCCCTCGAACGCCTACGAGATGGAGTTCACGTATTTGTTCATGTACCTGCTGATAGAGCCCCCGAGGCTGTTCTTAGGGTCGCAAGGTAACAAGAGCGTGCGGGCGGGGCCGCTGTGGGCGTCCATGCTGCTCGCCGGGTTCATACTCTTCATGCACGTCTACTACATCGTCGCGCAGACCTTCGTGCTCCGGGTGGACTACTGGATGAACATCATATCCCTCGTGTTTCTCTCCGCGCAGTTTCTGCTCTCGGGGACGCAGGCGCTGGACTTCATGCGAGGCGCGTGAGACGCGTCACTACATCGATGCGTTAGCACGCACGCGGGGGAAGGAAGCGATTCGGGGGGATGAGACCGATACATATATATCGTAGCGTTGTAACGGGAGGGAGAGAGGTCCTTTTTCACATCGTCGAGTCTTTGTTTTTTACACATTGCAACGACGCCGACGACGATGGCATCCTACTGTGTGGTGTGTGTCCGGCGCGACGACGCCCGTCGCGCGCCCCTAGCATCCAACGTTTTCACCTCCTCCAAGACCGCCGCCCTCTCATACAGCGCGCGCGTCTCATATATTATTCCGCCCCGAATCAAACAACCTCCGTCCGATCCTCCGTACGCGTATTCACCCGCCGCCGCTCCGAATCAATCAATCAATCAAATCAAGCGACCGAGCCGGTGATGCCCGGCCGCGGGGGCTGCATGAACGAGAAGAACCCGCCCTCGCTTCCGGCGTCATCGATGAACAGGTCGTCCGGCACCCTCGCGGCGGAGTGCGCGCCGATGCACAGCAGCGCGACGCCAAACGCCTGGAAGATCACGCTCCCCGCCGAAGACATGAAAAAAACCGCGAGTAAGCTGGCGCCGCTCATCCCGAGGAGCTTCTCACGCTCGGAGACCGGCCGTTCGCCGATCTTCAACGGCTCGGTACGTACCAGGTACACGTACGTCCACGCGGCGCCCACGATCGAGAGGATGATAAGCGATGTGGGGTTGTAGAGGATAAACGCGGCGAGCACGGCGGCGGTGAATAGTACGTAGTTGATCTTGAAGTAGTTCATGTTCTTGGACATGCGTCCGGTGGCTTCGGAGAAGGAGCCGGGGCGTTGGTACGCGGTCCTGTCGAGGATCTCGGTCATGGGTTTCCTCTGGGGGATAGTAGTGAGTGGTGGGGGATGGGGTGATGGAAGCCGGGGTTAGTCGGGTGGTGGGATGAAGAAATTCATGGGAATGATTTGGCCAACGGATACGACGCCGCGGGGGAGCGCTTCGATTGTTCGAGGTGGTGGGTCGTATCGCACCTGCCCGAAGATGTGCATGGCGGACTCCTTGATCTTGCCCATGGCGCCCACGAGGGGCGAGCTGCTGGTGGTGTTCACCTCGGTCATGGCTGCGACCTGCGGGTTGGGAGGGGGGCGTTGGGACGGGTCAGAGATGGCGGGGATGACTCTCGCAGACGGCCAGCTTGGCGAGAAAAATGCGAAGATTCGGCGATCCCGCCCGCGGGGCCGACGCGCGACCGGGGCGCGGTGGGTCACGGCACCGCGCCCGAGACGCGCTGAACGCCCCCGCGCGTGACTGAGCACGCCGGCGTCGTCGCGACGATCGCGCGAATCGACGCGTCACGGCGCGCATTGGCGGAGGTTTCCGCGCGGGGGAACGGCCGGACTCGACACGAGCCACGAACCGACCGTGCCGGAGACGCACGCGCCGTCGGGATCACCGCGCCGCGGCGCCCAATACGACGCGCGCTCGTGCGCGTGATCGCACGGGGGGTATCAGCGGGGAGTATCGGGATGTCACACGCACCTTTGGGCTGCCGTGCGGACGGACGCCGCTCGAGTCGCGATGATCTCACGCGCCTCGAACCGGCGTCAGGTTGGCGTTCAGCGCGGCGCCGATGGATTCACGAAATGAGGGGCGGTGAGCGGCCGTGAGGAGGGCCGATTAAATCCGATCGAGCCTGACCGAATGCGCTGTAGGAGAAATTCCAATTGCCAAATAAAAACAAATTCTTATTTCAATTTGGACTTACACTGAAAACGCTATGCTGCTAAATGAATGAATGCGTATTGTTACACAACCACCACCTCGCGGTGGTCAATGCGCGCGTCCCATCGTCTCCCCAGACGCGGCACCGCCCCCGTCGACATCCCCTCCGACATCGACGAAGACAAATTAAACTGATACAAACCGATAAAAACGTACATGTACACGTGAGTGGTGAGACGCCCTTTCTGAGACGCCGTTTGCATTTGGATTTGGATTTGGCGATGGGAATCTCATCAATCATCTTCGCCGTCGTTGAACCAATAGGTGTAAATGCAGTATATGACCGCCACGTTGACCACCATGCGCAACGTCACACCCGCGGACGCCATGAACAGCGCCATCGCCGGGTTGCTACCCTTGTACGGCAGACCCCAGTTATCCGGCGTCAAGCCTCCCATGCTGCCGACGTCGCCCGTTGGTACATTCATGTTTGCGAGACCGGCGGTGTAGTCCACCATCTGGGTTCGGCCGATGATGGCCGCGGTGGTGGCGGATGCGGTGGGGATACCGGTGGGGTAGTAGATGGGGTGCCGACTTGCGTGGTGCGGGGTGCCGTCTCGCGCCATCCCCGGGGATACGAACGAACCGAGGGTGAACGCGAGGAGCATCGCGAGGGATGCGAGCGCGCGTCTGAAGATGGTGAAGACGCGCGTCGCGAGCGTCGCGTCGGTCGTCGGTGACGGCGGCGGCGTCATCGGCGCGCCGAGAGAGGAGGATGTCGAGCGACGCGTGGAGGACCGGCCGTCGCCGGGTCGAGACGTCGCCGTGGGGACGGCGCCCCTCGGCGCCCCCGACTTGCGTCGTTTCGGCGTTAGATATTTGTCGCGTGATGGCACGACACGACGCGCCGGCGCCGCGGGGAACGCGCGCGTGCGGGGCGCGGGGTGCCGAGGGTGCCGACACAGCTGTGCCGCGACTGGAAGCACGCTCGCGACGGCGGACATCGCGGCTGCGCGATACCCGTCACGCGTTGCCCGCGAGAACGGTTATGGCGGGAAGGAGGAGCGGTGGCGAGACTTGCCCTCGGAACCGCCGTCGGGCGACTGAGCAGTCTGCCGAAACCCCTTTCCTGATGGGAATCTCATCAGTCGGTGGGGGCGCGTGGCCACGTTCGGGGCGCCACCATGGCCGACGACACCGAGAAGGCGATCATCTACGCCTTCGACCAATCCGGCGACGTGCCGGCTGACCTGCGCGAGCGGGCGCTGGGCTACCTCCGGGACCTGCAGGTGCGACCCGGGCGCCTCACTCGCACTCCGCCGTCGCGTTGTTGTTTGTTAGGGCACTCGCTTTTTGTCGTCGCCGCGTCGCGTCGGATCATACCGTCGTCTCCTCCTCACCACCCAACCCCTGATTCAACCCCAATCCACACAGGCATCACCCGACGGATGGAAGCAGTGCGTGCCGCGGTACCAATCCACGACCTACCCCGAAGTTCGCTTCTGGTGCCTCCAGACACTCGCCGACGCGATTAAACTCCATCACGCGTCGCTGTCCGAACAGGACGCCGCCGCGCTCCGATCGCACGTCGCGTCGTGGGTCCACGAGTCCACCAGCCCGGCCACCACACCGCCCGTGCCTTTCTTCATCCAGAACAAACTCGCGCAGGTGTGCGCACGGCTCGTGGGGCGAGAGTACCCACATCGATGGCCCTCATTTTTCCACGACTTACTCGAGCTCGCGTCGTCCGCCGGCGACGGCGGCCTGAACGCGCTGACTCGCGTCCTGGACGCCATCGACGACGAGGTGATCAGCTCGGGGGACACGCACGGCACGTACGGACCGAACGAGGTCCCGCCGAGCGTCAGGGTCAAGGATGCGATGCGAGCCGACGCCGGTTTATTGCCGAAGATCGTGGAAGCGCTGAGGGTCATCGTGGCCACCGGAATCGAACGACGGAGCTTCCAAATCGTCGCCGCCGGCGCGGACACCGCGCGGCGGTACGCCGAGTGGGTCGACGTGTCGCTCTTCACCGACGGCGCGTTCATGCGAACCGTGCATTCGATGATGAGCTGCGACTTTTCACAAGCGGGGACCCGGCTGAAAGCGAGTGAATTCTTAACGGCGGTGTGCCACAAGGGCATGGACCACGGCGCCAAGGTGGCGCTGATCGCCAGGTTGGACCTCGTGAACACGTGCAGGGCGCTGCAGGCGGCGTGTACACGCACCATCGCATCCGCGGAAGACCCGGAAGACCCGGAGCTGGAGGAGGGTGAGATGAGAGCGGCGGCGTTGGTCTCCGCAGTCGGTAACGAGGTACGTGTATTTGGGTGATTCTGTATGGGCAATTGGACTGACGTCGTGTTTTGTTTATCTCTCACAGCTGCTCTCGTGTCTTCGAGCGGAGGCTGCGTCCGCGGCGGGCGCCGAGGCGAACGAGCCGCACGCCCCCCCGCCCCCCAAGGACACGTGCGATGCATCCGCGCGGATGGTCGATGAGCTCATGCCGGCCGCGGTGGCCTTCCTCGGGTCGCCGCGCGAATCAACTGTGATGGCGGCCATGCCGGTAAGTTTCTTTCTTTTAATTCACGTATGTGCGATTAGTATGATGACGTGTTTTGTGTACAGCTGGCAACCGCGTACGTGAACCGGCTGAAAGACTCTCACGCCGCGCGTCTCATGCCGCCCGCGTCTGCTTCCAACGCGGAAGGTACGCTTCGCGCGATACTCGACGCGGTCATCGCGCGGTCGTCCTTCCCGGATGAAGCCGTCTCTGGTGTTGATTTCAGCGACGGGGATGACAAGTACACGAAGGAGTTGGAGGGTGAATCCATCGCGTCCAGGCAGGAACTGGCGGTTTTGTTTAGGGGCGTCGCGAGGCTCGCGCCGGCGCTCGCGCTCGGCGCGGTTCGCAACGCGCTCGCCGCCGCGCTCGCGCCCACCGGCATGGCGCGGTGGCAGACGGTGGAGGCTGCGTTGGCGGCGCTTCACCTCGTGGGAGAAGGCGCGCACGACGGCGCGGTGAAGCCCGGGGTCGAGGAATCGCCGCTGGGCGAGTTGGTAGAGATGCTTCTGTCGCGTTGGGACGTCGTGGGTTCGAACTCGCCGCGGGTCGCCACGCACAGGCTCGTCGCGCCCGCGTTGCTCGAGATTTGCGTGCGGTACCACCTCGCGATCGAGCGCCGGCCCGCGTTGCTCCAGCCGGCGCTATCGGCTTTCATGGACACCCGGGTGAGTTCATTTTTATCCTCGTACGTATGGGCAATTAGAATGACGTCGTGCTTTGGTAACAGGGCTTGCGGCACCCCAACCCGGAGGTTAGCCGACGCGTGTGTTACCTCTTCTGCAGGTTCGTGAAACCGTTACGGGGGCAGATACTGTCGCACGGCGTCCTGCCCAGCGTCATGACTGCGCTGGAACCGGTGTTGATGGACGCGGCGCGTCCGGACGCGAGCGGAGCGTGCGGAAACTCATCCGGAGGCGGCACCGGAGGCGGCACCGGCGGCGCGATGGCCACCGCGGGCAACGACGACCGGCTCTACGTATTCGAAGCGTTCGGGCTCTTATTAGGCATCGAGGACGTGCCGGACGACGTGCGTGTGCGGTACCTCGAGGCTGTGTTTAACCAATTGAGAGCCGCGGTGGAGACGGCGTGCCAGGTGAGTTTCTTTCAATGCGTGTATGGGCAATTCGATTGACGGCGTGTTTGTTTAACAGGTACAAAATCAGGACCCGACAGCCGCGCAACACGCCGTCGTCGCCATGGGTAACGTCGCCAAGGGATTCACCTCCCGGATCGCCACGACGACGTCACCGCGCGTGGGTGAGATCTTGGGCTCCGGGCTTGACCCCGCGTTGAGGTGCGTACAGCTGTGGCCGCGCGACGGGTTGACGCGTCAGCGCGTGGTTGCGTATTTTCAGCGGCTGGTGACGACTACCGGCGCTCGGGTAAGTTTCTTTTAAGTATCGTACGGGCACAATTGAACTGACGTCGTGTTTTGTCAACAGGTTTTCCCGTACGTCTCGCCGCTCGTGGAACACATGCGACACGGTGCGTCCGCGGTGGAACTCCGCGAGTGCCTCGTGCTGATCAACCAGCTCATGGCGTCGTTCAAGGAGCAGCTCGCGCCGTTCATGGCGCAACAATTGCCGGCGATTTGTTCGCAAATCGCGGTCGCGTTGACGCCGTTCGCGGCGCCTGGCGGGGGAGTCAACGGCGTGTGCGGGCTCTACCTGGACGGCGCGCACCGCGTGAACCCGGCGTTCGGTGGTGGTAACCAGGGCCAAGGGGGAGGTGTCAGTGGGGGAGTCAACGTCATCGTCGACGCGGCCGCGCTCAAGGCGGGTAGTAACACCGAGGAGGCGAGGGAGGCGAGGGATTTGGAAAAGCTCTTCGTCGCGCACGCGCACGGTAAGTTCCATTTTTATGTCCGTAGTGCTATGGGAAATTAGACTGACGTCGTGTTTTGTTCACAGGCGTCGCGGCTAATAATTTAGCCTCGGTGTTGGTCGCCGACGCCGGACTTCGCGAGTGCTTTCTGGAAACCTTGGCATCCGCGGCGTCCAATCACCCGTCCGCGATGAGCCGCAAGTCCGCGCTGCAGGCGCTCATACGCTTCGCCACGTGTTGGATCCCGACCCGCGAGGATGTGTTGAACAACGGAGCCGATCCGGAAGGACCGGTGCCGGGATTCCGGAACTTCGCCGCGCAACGAGTCGCGAAGGTAAGTTTATTTAACTCTCGCATGGGCAATTTGTATGACGTCGTGTTTTGTTCACAGGAGGCGTGCGTGGACGCGGTGATGCGCGGTGATTTGGACCCACGCGACGCCGGGTGCGCGGCGGCGGTGGCGGAGTGCGTGAACTTCCTCCGGGTGTTGCTGGAGAGGTTAGGTGACGAGTTCGGCGATCACCTGCGGGTGAACTTGCTCGGGTCGGGGTGGGGGTTGGACCCTGAGTCGCACGGCCGGGAGTACGTGCGGCGGGTGACGAGCACGACGCAGAACAGCGCGCGGGAGGCGAGGGCGTTCGTGGCGGAGTGCGCGAAGATCGCGCAGGGGAAGAACCCGGGGGTGGCGAGGAATAAGTGTACTCGGTCGTGACGGAGGTTTAAGCGGCGTTGAAGCGTTTCGTTATTACACACGGATTTTAGCGTGGAAATTCGCAGCGACTCGAAGCAACTTTGCAATCTCCTCCTCGGGCCCATAATTCACTGCAATAATATCAAGCGGTGTCATGTCGTCATCGTTTACTATGGATATATCTGCACCTGCTTGGATCAGCACGGCTGTGCATGCCACGGATCCCTGACAAACTGCTAAGTGAAGGGGGGTGTATCCGTTTAGAAGTTTGGCAACGTTCATGTCCGCACCCGCATGTATGAGCGCCATGACAGCTGCGGTGCTACCGCTTTCAGCGGCGAAGCACATCGGCGGGCCGCCTCCATCGCTCTGCGTGTTTAAATCAGCCCCTGCATCAATCAGTGCGTTTATCGCAGCTATTTGACCGAAAGCAGCGGCAATGTCCAAAGCAGTAGTGCCGGCTTCGTCTACGATATCGTTCACGCCCACCCCTGACTCCAGAAGGGCCCTGACCGCGGGCGCGTTTCCGAACCTCACCGCCCAATACATCGGTTCAGAGTGCTGAGGTGCGTAGAGACCCCGGTTCTGCCATCTGTCATCCGCGGCGAAAGCTCGGATCTTCGGCTCCAACGACCGAACGCCCTCGACGCTCCACACCGCGTCGTTGTAGAACTTGTTCACCTGAGCCAAGTTGAGGGCGTCTTCCAACTCGAGCTTCGGGAGTATCTCCGCTGCGAACATGTCCGGGAGCTCCACTACGATAGCCTCGAGGATGGAGACGGAGCCTCGGCGCAGGTATATCAGTACATCGGGATCGATCATCCTCTTCTGCGTGTCCACGGCGGCGCGCGAAGTGGCGGCGAGAGGGTTGCCCTCTGGTTTTGAGAGGTCCGAGAAAAATATGGCGCGAGCGACGGCCACGTATCACGTGACTTTTATCCGTGCCGACCCCGCACGCACCACCACTCTTCGCCCTCACGCGCACGCACGCACGTCATGGCAATCCTCGCCGCCCGTCGCGCGGTCGCGCCCTCGCTCGCACGTGGCCTCGGCGCCCGCCGCAAATCACCGGTCGCGTCCCGCCGCACGGCCGTGTCCGCCTTCCCCGTCCGCGCCGATGCGACGACCGCCGACCAAAAAGTGGTCGTCATCACCGGCGCCAACACCGGCTTGGGCTTCATCTCCGCCACCGAGATCGCGCGGGACCCGTCCTACAAGGTCGTCATGGCGTGCAGGGACCAAGGACGCGGCGACAAGGCTGCCGACGACGTCGCCGCCGTCACCGGCAACCGCCCCGACGTCATGCTCATGGACCTCGCCTCGCTCAGATCGGTCGAGGATTTCACGAAGCGCTTCGAGGACACGTACGGCCGGTGCGACCGCCTGATGAACAACGCCGGGGTCATGGCGCTCCCAAAGCGCCAGGTCACCACGGACGGACTCGAGATGCAGATGGGCGTGAACCACTTCGGGCACTTCCACCTCACAAACCTCATGATGCCATCCATCAACGCGGCGCCGGGACGGAAGCGAATCGTCAATCTCAGTTCCGTGGTACCTTCATTTTAATTCTCGCATACGAGCAATTTGACTGACGGCGTGTTTTGTTTCTTACAGGCGCACGAGTTCGGCCACCCCGACTTTGACAACCACAACTCAACCGGCATGTTCGGGTACTCACTCCAGGGGTGGCTGACGTACGGTAAAACCAAGCTGTCCAACCTGTACTTCACGTACGAGCTTCACAGACGGATGAGACTGGCGGGCATAGAGGACGTGGACGTCAACGCGGTGCACCCGGTGAGTTTATTTTTGGCATTTTTTGGCAATATTTTTTGGCAATTTTTTTGCAATTTTTGGCAATTTTTGGCAATGGTCTGTATGGGCAATTGGACTGACGGCGTGTTTTGTGCACAGGGCATCGTTGACACCGAGCTCCCTCGGTCGCTTTCGCTCAACTTCTACCCGCTGCTTCGATCGACGGGCGGTTTGATCACCCCGGCGCAAGGCGCGCGGGGCCAGATCGACGCGTGCATCGGTGATGCCTGGGAAGGGATAAGCGGCAAGTACGTCGCGGAGCAGTCGGGGCCCGGCGGCAGCGAGGTCGGCCCCGGCGGAAAGAAGGGAGTCTTCAAGGTAACGGAGAGCTCAAAGTACAGTTACGACCAGGAGGCTGCGGCGAGGCTGTGGAAGGTGAGCAAGGCGCTGACGGGCGCGAGCTGGGAGGCGCTCGGGGAGGGGAAGGTTGAGAAGGAGTCCATGGCGGTCAGCAGCTGGATGTGAGTTGTAAGATCATATGATACAAGTAGGGTGAAACGACGGCGCCACATGTCAAATTTTCGTGCGTCCGAGGGATTTTACGCGTCAGGTCGGAACTTTCTAAAAGCGCGGGTGCCCAGACATCGCACGCGCGAGCGCACGCGCGTTCACCCGCGCGTATCCGTCGAGGGCGATGGCCCCGGTGGCGATATCCGCGCGCATTCCGACGCCCCGCGCGTCGCGCGTGGATCCGACGATCCCCGGAAGGTCCTCCCGCGCGCCTCTTCTTCGTGGCCCGGCCCGAACCGTCGAGGAACATTCACTTTTCCAACGTGCTCGGCACCCGCGCGTCTCGAGCACCCGCGCGGTGACCGAACCGAGCCGCTCGAGCATCGACGACGAGGTCGAAGCTCTCGCATCCAAACGCGACGACGCCCAGGCCGCGCTGCGCGACGCGCAGGATGCCTACGCGGAGGCTTGCGCGCGTCGCGACGGGCGGGTCTCGTCCGAATCTGAAGATGAGGCGGACATCTTGTTCAACGCGTCGCCGTACGTGGACGTGCGATGCGAGTACGGCTACATCCAGAGCAACGCGGGGCTGTACATCGACATCTCCAAGACCAGGCCGCCGGGGGTCCCGCGCAACGCCCTGGAGCTCGCCACGGAGAACTTCGCGCGCGAGCTCGAAGCCATGAAGGCTTCGTTCAGGGGAGACGAAGACGTCCCGGGCAACGGCGAGCCCGTCATCCTCGCGAACCGCGATGTATCACCAGAGGAACGCGAGTTGATGAGCGAACTCCGGGACCGGCTCAACACGCTGACGCTCAGTAACGACGCCATATGGGAGAGGGAGCGGGCCAGGCCGGAGGTTCCCGCGCCTTGGATCATCAAGGCGCCTTACCTCGTCCTGTGTTACTTTTTAGACTTCGTCTTTCCCGAAGACCGACCCATCCAACGGTTTTGGTTCCTCGAGACGGTGGCGCGGATGCCTTACTTCTCCTACAACACCATGCTCACGATGTACGAGCTGTTCGGGTGGTGGCGGCGCAGCAGTGAGCTGCGAAGAGTGCACTTCGCCGAGGAGTGGAACGAGTATCACCATCTGCTCATACACGAATCGCTGGGCGGGGATACGAAGTGGTAAGTTTATTTTAATTTTCGTATGTATGGGAAATTAGTATGACGTCGTGTTTTTTTAAACAGGCGCGACAGATTCCTCGGGTTTCACTCGGCGTTGCTGTACTACGGCGTGCTCAACGCGCTGTGGCTGATATCCCCGGCGCTGGCGTACAACTTCAGCGAGCTCATCGAAGCTCACGCCGTGGACACGTACGCGCAGTTCGCGGAACAGAACAAGGAGGCGCTGAGGGAATTGCCGGCTCCGAGAATCGCGCGGAGATATTACGAGGAGGGCGACCTGTACCTCTTCGACGAGTTTCAGACGGCGAGGCCGCGGAGCAGCCGACGGGTTCAGGTCAGGACGCTGTACGACACGTTCTGCGCGATACGGGACGACGAGGCGGAGCACGTGGCGACGATGGCGGAGTGTCAGATGGAGGACTCCATGATGGCAGACGTGAGAAAGGTGAGTTTATTTTTGATTCGCGTACGGGCAATTAGAATGACGTCGTGTTTTATGTACAGGTTGACGTGGCAACCGGGCTGGTGCTCGCGTTTATCGCGGCGAACTTCTGGATCGATAGGCTGGCGGCGACGGCTGGGTTGGACACGCTGGAGATTGGCGGGGTGGACGTCGGGGAGACGCTGTCGGAGGATGGGATTCTCGTGCAGATACTGCGGTTCCTGCCGTTCTTATAAGCGCGAGGGTAGGATGCCCACTTGTACTAAAACGCTACGGTAGATCTTTTAGTCGCTGGGTTTCAGCTAGCTAGATCAGCTCACCCCTGTTTCGTAAAGTTCCATGACGGCAGGATACGACGTAAAATAGACCGCCCGCGTCGTTCGGTGCCATCGAAATCGGGCTCCAACTTGACGCCGACCGCGGGTGACACCGACGGCGACGTTCGCTTCCGTTTTCGCGAATCCGGCGACGCCGTGGGTACTTCCGGCACTTCTTCCGGCACTTCTGATTGGCGGAGACGGTCCTGGAGTCGCTCAGCGAGCTTCATCGCCTCGTCCCTCTCAGCCTTCATCGCGTCCCTCTCAGCCGCCGCGGCGAGAAATCTCTGCGTCGTGTTGTTGTGACCAGTCTCGAGGTACTTCTCCCGCTTGCGTAACTTATCCCTCTGGGCCTTGATGGACGCGACGTTAGCCTGGAGCGCCGACTGCTCCTTCGCAGCGTAGGAGTGGACACTGGCACACTTATTCCGCCAGGCAATCTCCCGCTGGTCCCTCTCAGCCACCATCGCCGCCATCTGAGCCTGGAGATCATTATACAACGTTTGCCACATATTCCCCGCCTTATTCCCCTCGGCCTTGACTTTCTTAAGCTCAGCCTTGACTTTCTTAAGCTCAGCCTTCGCCTTGTCCTTGCCAGTCTTCCAGATGGGAGCTATCCGCACCAGTTCTCTTGTGTACATCCAGAGGGCGGTGAACGGGTCCGACTCCATGTCGTCAGCGTTCAACTTCTCCTCGGGAGCAACATCTTTGAAGAGCGGCGAGTCAAACGCCCACGCCTTCGCCAACTTGACCATCTCAGACTTCATCGAGTCTCTCTCAACCTTTAGCTCGTCTCTCTCAGTCTTCATCGCCGCGACTTCAGCCTGGAGCTCCTTCACGTGCTTGCTCCACATACGCGATATGTACTTAAGGTCAGCGTTGTGATGCTCGCCGAACTCAGCCTTCATCGCCTTCATCGAGTCTCTCTCAGCCACCATCGCAGCGTTCAGCTCGTCTCTCTCAGCCTTCATCGAGTCTCTCTCAGTCTTCATCAAGTCGAGCGCCTCATTGAGCACCTTTGCCCGCTTGTTCCCCACAGCCACTGTCGACGCGAGGTCACCCTCGAGCACCTTCACCCGCTCGCCGATCTCATCCTTCATCGCC
>Ga0209425_10004228_pt1 | contig 14746 bp, 14 predicted proteins | sample COG_05_FD_184749 | JGI IMG/M metagenome (GOLD analysis project Ga0209425, IMG submission 184749) | Pelagic Microbial community sample from North Sea - COGITO 998_met_05 (SPAdes) (version 2) | ecosystem: Environmental > Aquatic > Marine > Neritic zone/Coastal water | place: Helgoland, sampling... | reverse complement strand
AAAATAGAATTTAGATATACCGCGGGGTGGAGCAGTCTGGTAGCTCGTCAGGCTCATAACCTGAAGGTCGGCGGTTCAAATCCGTCCCCCGCAACCAATCTCCCATTTTTGTTTTTGATTTAAAATACTATATCTAATTTATTTTTTTTTAATTATTCTTTTTATTATTGAGTGTGGCCTTTTTTTAGTTTCATCTAATATTTTAGCTATGTATTCTGACAAAATACTAATTGACAATAACTGCATTGCTCCTAAAAATAAAACCAAAACTATTAATGTCGTTATACCTTTGGGTGCTTCATCTTTTATAAAATACAGAGCAACATAAACTGCAACAGCAAATCCAGAAAGTATAAATATCAAATAACTTATGAAGGACATAATTTCTAATGGCAAATGAGAAAAAGAAAAAATACCTTTTTTTGCCCATTGAATATTTTTAAAAAGGTTATTGGTCGATTTACCAAACTGTCTTTCTGGTCTCATATAAGGAACACCTATTTGAGTAAATCCAGTCCATGCTCTTAACCCACGAATAAATCGGTCAGTTTCTTTTAAAGAATTAATTGCATCTACCACCTTTCTATCCATTAAAGAAAAGTCCCCTGCATCCAGGGGTATATTTATATAAGATAACTTATTAAATATCCTATAAAAAATTTTATACGAAAAATTCATAATTTTGGATGCCTCTCTTTTTTTCCTTAAACCATACACAACATCATTACCTTCTAGCCATTTAACCACAAAATTTTCTATAAGCTCAGGTGGATCTTGCAAATCACCATCAAGTAGAACGACTGAATCACCAGTAGAATGTTTCATTCCAGATGAAAATGCATTTTGTGAATTAAAATTTCTAGAGTGTATAATTGCAATAGTATTTTCATCTTTTTCGCATATATCAATTAAAATTTTCTCACTTTCATCAGGGCTACCATCATTAACAAATATAATTTCATACTTGCATCCTATTTTTTTAAAAGTTGAGCACAATCTTTCATGCATCAAAGGAATAGACTGCTCATCTTTATAGCATGCAATAACAGCTGAAACTTTTAAATTTTTAATATTTTTCATTTAAGAACTTTGTTATAAAGTTTGTTATACTTTCTTTATCAAGTTTATTTATTTTTCTTAAATAAGATTGTGATCCAATTTTATTATGAACTTTATCCTCTAATGATAATGATTTAAAATGAATTTTCTTATTTATCTTAAGTTTAAAAAATAAATTTGTTAAAATTGACCCTAATCCACCACTTTCAATATTTTCCTCAATTGATATAATCTTGTTGGTTGTACAATTTTTTTGTATAAATTTTTCATTTATTGGTTTTAATATAGGAAGACTAATTAATTTTATTTTAAAACCTTTTGATTGAAGTTTAATTACGGATTCATAAACATTTTCGAGGATATTCCCTGTTGAAAAAATAGTTAATTCTTTACCTTTTGTTAAAATTAAACCTTCATTATTCTTACATATTAAATCTTTGTTATAAAAATCTCTATCTGGTGCTTTGCCCAGCCTAACAAAGCTGGGTGTTTTATTTTTTAACATTAAATTAACTACTAACTTAGCTTCAAATCTACTGCCAGGATTATAAACTGACAAGTTTGGTAGAGATCTAGCTATTGAAATATCTTCTGATGTATTGTGTGAGATTCCTTGAACATTATAACTAAATCCACCCCCCGCTCCAATAATCTTTATATCTAAGTTATTATGCAAAATATTATTTCTAATTTGTTCAAGTGACCTGAATAAAACGAAGGGTAAAATCGAATATACAAAGACTTTTTTTCCTGTAATAGCCATACCTGCTGCTACACCAATCATATTATTTTCAGACACACCTACATTCAAAAATCTTTTAGGAAATTTTTTGGCAAACTTTTCAAATGCTCGGTAACCAAGATCTGAAGTTACTAAATAAGAATTTTTATTTTTACTTGCAAATTTTATTATCTCATCAACAAAAACAAATCTCATTTTGATTAATTATCCAAACCTTTCAATGCAAGATTGTATTCTTTTCTATCTAAAACCTGATAATGGGACTCAAATTTATTTTCCATAAATTTGACATTCTTACCTTTTATTGTGTGAGCTATTATCAGATTTGGCCTAGCCTTTTGATTTCGAAAGGACCTTAATGCTTTTAATAAAAGGTTAATATTGTGTCCATTTGACTCAACTACGTTCCAATTAAAACTATTAAATTTAGATTTGATTGGTTCTAAATCTATAATATTCTTTGTTGATCCAAATCCTTGTAGCTTGTTGTAATCCAATACAACATATAAGTTGTTAAGCTTATGTTGTGCTGCAAATAAAGCTGCTTCCCATATAATTCCCTCATTACACTCACCATCGCCAATTAAAACAAAAACTTTATTTTTTTTTTTATCTAATTTAAAAGTATAAGCCATTCCTGTTGCTACTGACAAGCCATTACCCAGTGATCCAGAGCAAAAATCTATTCCTTTTTTAAGGTTTGTATCTGGGTGACCTCCAAGTTTTCCATTATCAGATAAATATTCTTTTATTAAAAAATTTTCAGAAAAAAAATTTTTTTTCATTAAGACTAAGTAGTAAGATAATGAAGCATGTCCTTTACTCATTATAAATTTATCATTATTATTTATATTTTTTTTATTAACATTCATGAAACCAAAATAAAGAGTTGTCAGTATGTCTATGCATGAAAGGCATGAGCCAATGTGATGCGCTTTTTTTTCAAATGATATTTTTAATATTTTTTTTTTAAGTTCTTTAGAAATATTTTCTAATTTTGAAATCATATTTATACTATTCATTATAAAATTTTTTATACCAATTAACAGTGTTTAGTAGTCCTTTTTCTAAACCTACTTTTGGCTTCCAGTTTAGTTTAGTTTTTACATATGAATTATTAGAGTACCAAATTGATTGATCCCAATATCGATTTTTCATAGATCCCCAGTAATTTTTCACCTTATAGTTAGTTATTTTTTTTAAAAAATTGTATATTTCTTTGATGGTTGTTTTTTTTCCACTTCCTAAATTAAAAATCTCTCCCTTAAGGTTTTTTTTATTTGCTAACATTATATAGAAATTAACTACATCACTAATGTAAATCATGTCTCTTGAAACTTTAGGGGATACTAATTTTACTTTTTTGTCATTTAGCATATTTCTAATCAAAGAAGGTATGAGTCTATTACTTCTTTCATACGGTCCATATACATGGAATGGTCTAATTGTTACAATTTGTATATTTGATTTAAGGCTTTCATATTGGCAATAGAGTGATGAAGAACTTTTAAACACAGAATAATAACTATTAGGTACAAGAATATCACTTTCCTTCATTGCTTTATTTTTAAAGCCGTACTCAGAACTTGAGCCCGTATTAATAAAAATATTAAATTTGTATTTTTTACATTCATTAATTAAATTATATGTTGCATCTAAGATTGATTTTTTTATTTTCACTAGATCAGTTTGATCAGAATAGCCACCATGTGTTGCTAAATGAAAGATTGTTTTTGGCTTTATCTTTTTAATAATTTTTTTTACATTATTTATGTCACTAATGTCAGTATAGTGAACATTTGTTTTTTTGATTATATCATTTAATCTCCAGGTATTAGAGCTTCTTTTAATCATAATATTAACCTTAATGCCTCTAGATACAAAATAACGTGTTAAATTAGAGCCAACAAAGCCAGCTGCACCAGTTATTAGTATTGGATGTTTCAAAATAAAGTTAATTAAAGTTATTTATTTAATTAAGTACAAAATATATTATTTAAATATAAAATACTATTAAATTAATTTTTTTGAAAAATTATAATTAAACATAACAAAGCTTTTATGAATATTTTAATAACTGGTACTACTTCGGGAATAGGTTTATCAATTCTAAATCAGTTAAAAAAAGATAAAAAAAATAATTTTTTTTTAATTTCAAGAAAATTTAAAAAAAACTTATCAGTAAAAAATACTAAAAATTATCAAATAGATTTATCAAATATTAAGCTATTAAAAAATAAAATTAAGATAATCTTAAAAGATGCAAGTAATAGAATTGATTTGATAATATGTAATGCAGGACAGGGTGTTTTTGGTAACGTACAGGATATTAATTTTGAACAATACCAAAAAGTTATGAATATAAATTTCTACTCACACTTATTAATAATAAAATCAATAATTCCAATTATGAAAAAACAAAAATTTGGGCATATTGTCAATATAGCCTCCGGGGCTGGTATTGTTGGTTTGGAAAAGACATCCAGTTACTCAATTAGCAAATCTTGTATGCAAATATTAATAGAATCAATGCATAAAGAACTTTCAAGATATAATATTTTTTCTAAAAATATTTTTCCTGGAGCCACTAAAACAAACTTTTTTAAAAAAAACATATATATAAAGCACAAGGCAAGAATACAGGGTAAAGATGTAAAAAAAATATCATCTTTAATTATCCAAAATCTATTTAAAAAAAACGTTAATATTTTTTGTCAAAAAAAAACAATGGCTTCATTTATAATTAAAGCATTTCCTAGTCTAGTGTAAAAATAATTTATGAAATTCTTTTTAGGAAATCAGAAAAAAACAAATTATCCACATCGTATCTTTTTTTAACTTTTAAAAAATTTTTAAAATTGGGATAGTTAAGATAAATATCTTTTTTTCTAAATAAAGAATCTTTACACAGATAAATCTTATGCTTTTTTTTTATTATATATTTATGAAGTTGCATCAATTTTTTTTTCTCAGTAGTATAATCTTTTTTTGAATTAAAAATTTGGTTAACATTAATGCTAATTCCATTCTCAGAAAAAGAAAGGTAGTTATTATTTTTTTTGTGTCTTTTTATGCCAACTACAAATCCTGACAATTTTAATTTTTGACATAATAATATGAAATCTCTTAAATCATTATGTATATTATCTTTTTTAATTATTATTTGGATTTCAAAAAAGGAGAGAGGATGTATAGTTTTTTTAATATCTACACCATATGACGACAGTGGAAACATTATATCACTATAAGAGTTTATATTAACTTTCTTATATTTAAATATACAATATATCAAAAAATTAATATATTTAACTAGATTATTTCTTACACAAAAACCAAATAAGATTTTTTGAACTACATTAAAAATTTTTGAGGTATTGATGTTATTATTTTTTTTTTTATTATTTATAATTCCTTTTGATTTAAATATAATACTTCTCCCGATGTCTTGATTCTTGGCAAAAATATCTACCCAACCATTTATATATTCATATTTATCTGTATCTTTATAAAGGTTAACAATTAGATCCTTATAATTAGAACAGGCCACTGTTTTTGATTCATAAAATTTATGAATAGGTTTTAACTTCAATTTAACATCAGTAATAATACCTATAAGTCCCAAACCACCACATACTGATTTAAAAATTTGTTTATTTTTTTTTGTAGAACATTTAATTTTTTTTTTATTTGGTAAAATAACCTCCATTTCAATTATGTTTTGAGAAAAGTTACCATATTTAAAGCTATCTTTTCCATGAACATCATTTCCAATGCACCCTCCTATACTGACATTATCTCCACCTGGTATTGAATAAAGCGACCAGCCATATCTATTTAGTTTTGATATTATTTCATATATTTTATAGCCTGAGGATACTACCAATTCACCTTTAGATTTATTAAAAATAAATTTTTTTTTAATTCTTTTTAAATCAACAATTATATTGTTAGTATTAAAAATTGTGTCGTACCAACTTAGACCAGCGCCTACAGGTAAAATTTTCTTTTTTTTTTTTTTTTGCAAAGTTAATTATTTCTATTAACTGATTTTTATTTTTAGGGTAAGAAATATTACAATGACTAGTTGTAAAATTTGTATAATTAAAACTTAAGTTTTTGTGATATTTCACTTATTCTTTTTTGCTACTAAATATAAATTACCAGCTTTAAATCCAATAATTTTGTTTTTAAAAAAAAGGAAAAAAATTTTTTTTATGATATTTTTTATAAATGTTGGACTTGGCAACATTTTAATCCAATAATTTATAGAATAAAAATTTTTTAAGTTTTTTATTTTTATATCTTCATATTTATTTTTATTAAAAATTAATTTTAATGCTTTTTTATTAAAAACAGCCACATGTTCGTCATTAATGATTGGATGTTTACTTTTTAAAATTTTCGATAAAAAGTGTTTTTCATTATGACAAATACAAATTATTATTCCTCCTGGTTTAAGGGTTTTAAAAATATTGTTTAGAAAATAATTAGCATCTACAACATGTTCAATGATCATTGCTATAAAAACAACATCATATAAATTTTCTTTAATTTGATTCGTGTCAAAGATTCCGTGATATATTTTATTTTTAATAGTTTCATCAGCAAAAGATATTGCTTCCCTTGACGGTTCGATACCCTTAACACTTTTAAAACCCATTTTTAAAGCTTCACTAAGCATAAATCCATTGCCACATCCTATTTCTAAAAAATTGTCTTTATCATTTTTAAGTTCACTTAAACCTTGTCTTAATATTTTTGAATATGATTTGGCTAAACCTTTTAGTTCGTTTGAATAATCAAATGTGCTTTCATCATATAATTGATTAGAATATTCCTCATCATATATTTCTGAAGCATAAAGCAGACTACAGTTGGAACATCTTAACATTTCATAATGATATCCGTCAGGGTCTTTCCTGCCTGCGAAATTTGCATTTTTTAAATCTTGCGGGAGTTTTTCAAAATATACTGTCTTAGAATATTTTCTTGTTTCACAGATTGGGCAATTTTTTTTAATCATACTGCTTTCATATAGTAATAATGTCTACCCAATATACAGTCAAGATACCATGTGTAAGAGTAATTAATTGTTTAAATTATATTAATTATATAGTGTCTAAAAAATACAATAAACTTAATAAAAGATCGTATTAATAGACATTTAGGAATGAGTACAAATAGTGGCATCTAGATCTAAATTTTTAGTATTAAAAATATCTTTTTTTTTACTTAAAAACAAATAATACTAAATTTTATTATGAATTCTTTCAAAAAAATTTTTTTTAAATACACTTTGGTAGCTCTACTTTTTGTTTTTTTAATACACACAACATTCGTAATTGCACAACAATCATTTAGAAAAATTATTGAATCTGATCGCCTTTTTTTATTTTTACTAAATCATACGATATTAAATCTAGATAAACTAGCAAACTACCAGCCAACTTTTGAAGAAAAAAATAAACTCAACATAGTAATAGAAAAAATAAATGATAACTGGAAAATAAATGAAAAGCCTTAGGCTAAAAAATTTATTGGGGAAAAAAATTTTTTATAAAACACTTTTTATTACTTTACCCTTTTTATCATTTTTTTTTTCACTGTATCAGCTTAATCACCAGTATGATGGACATCATCATGGAGTAATGTTTTCAGTTACTCAAGATTTTTTAAATAATAAAGTTCCTTATAAAGATTTTTTACCTCATTTTGGTATAGTTTTTATTTATTTAAATTCAATTTTTGTAAAAATATTTCTTAATTCTATATATGGTTCATACTTTTTTATTTCATTATGCAAGGGGTCAATTCTTCTCTTTTTTGGGATGATCATAAAAAAAAGGGATAATGAAAAAATAGCAGTAACAGCTATGTTTATTGTATTTTTATTGCAGCCCTTTGTGGATACACCTTGGCCAGAATATTTATTTTTTTCGTTTTTACTCCTCTCAATTTATTTTTTAATTGGCAATAAAAATAATTATTTATTATTTTTGTCTGGTATTTTTTATTCTTTAGCAGGTCTAACTAAAGACAACTTTACATTAGTACTCTTTGCTTCAATAATATTGTTTACCTCTTATTTATATTTTTTAAAATTTGTTAAAAAAAGAACTTTTGAAAATAGCTTTATAAATTTCTATTGGCTTTCAGGGTACCTGATTCCATTGGTAATATTTTATATATACTTAAATCAAAACTCCATTTTTAATGAATATTTAAATCATTTTAAATTGGGAGGTTTAGCAACTAAATATTATTGCACCTCAGTAATAGATTCATTTTTTTTTAGGATAATTGATTGTGGATTTATTTCAATGAAATATCTCTTTCATCTTTCATTTACAAAAATATTTACAGAGCCTTATTGGCTTTTCTTTTTAATAATAATATTAACAAATTTAATTTTTATTTTTTATATAACTTTTTTTGATAAACAAAAATTTATCCAAAATGATAAAAAGCTAGTAATTTTAATTTCTTTATTATCGTTAATTTTATTTTCAAATAATTTATATTTTTTTACAATTCAAAGATTATTTACAGGTGTTTCATTGGGAATTATTGTGATGATTTATTTGGTACAAAATTTAAAATCTCCTATTATTAGATATTTTATATATACAATTTTTTGTGTTTTTTTAGTAAATGGTTTACAATTCGCTAGGACACCAAATAATCCTATTTACCCAACATATACACAAAAATATAATAATAAATTGAATAATTTAGAATTTCTTAGATTCAAAAAATTGTCCAAGATAGAATGGTCACAATTAAATAATTTTGAATCTTTAACAACAGCAATTAAAGAACAATGTTCATCTATAAAATATGCTACAAATTTAACAAACGATGTATTTTATAGAATTATTATGCAAAATAATTATGAGCTTTTAAATTTTTTACCATTTGGTCCTAAAAATAGATTTTTATCAAATATGTATGAAATTTTTGACACAGATTATTACCTAAAACTTAATAAGAAAATTAATAATCAAAATATAATTATTGCAGTGGACAATACGTTAAAGACAAAAATTGACTTTACAAATAACAAGAACATTTATCTTATTAAACGAATTAAATATAATAATTATGGTACAAGTTTTATTAACATCTACTTACCACAAAGTTGTAAAATTTGATTACATATTTTTTCGTAAATAATCTCTAATTGGACTTTCATAATACTTAAAAGAAAAATATGAAATAAAGAGTACTAAACTAATATAAAGTAAAAAAAATTCTTTTTTTTCTACCGGTATTGTTTGTTCTATATTAATAAAAATAAGACATATTATAATTTGAATTGGTAAATGAATTAAATAACTGGAATAAGTCAAGTTTCCTAAAACACTAAGCGTTTTTTTTAAATTTTTATTTTTAAATTCTAGGTCTAAGAATAATATTAATAGTAATGGGTATGTAAAAAGTTGAAATACATATGGAAAGTTATTTATTTGAAGTAATTGATATTTCATAACTAAAACAGATGTGCTTATAATTGTTAAAATAGTTAAAATTTTTATAAATTTAATTTTGTTAATAATTTCCATATTTAAAGCTATCAACCCACCTACAAAGAAAAATAATGAACAATCAAAAAAAACATGTGCATTATATTCAAGCAAAGCCTTTAAAATTATACAAATACCTATAATGAAAAAATTTATATACGTAGATGCACCAAAAATTTTTAATAATATGTAAAAAAATACATAAACTAAAATTTCTATAGAAATAGACCAAATTGCACTATTAAAACTATGTCCATCTTCAAAACCCCAATAACTGGCCATAAAAATTTGTAAAAAAAAATGATATAAATCATTTTTATGATTTAAAAATATTTCTTTCATTTCGATAAAATAGAAATATTGTAAAATTACAACTATAATTAGAGTAGCAAAATGTAATGGGTAAAGTCTGGCAAATCTAATTTTAAAAAATTGATAGGCACTAATTGATTTAACTTTGTCAGCATATTTCCAAAAAAAAATAAAACCACTAATACACCAAAAAAAGTTGACTCCTTGAAAACCATAAATGTAAAATAATTTAAAAAGATCATAAAACGGTTGATTTTCTGTTACTAAATTTTGGTCACCAAGAAAATAAAAGTGCTGATAATGCCATATTAATATGGCTAAAGCTGATATAAATCTTAAAATTTCAATCCCATAAAATGTTTTTGTATTTTTCATTGGTGCATTATAAACACGTTGAGCATTTATAAAATTTATAATCTTATCATATCATCAACATATTGCTGGTAAAATTGGATTTTTAAATTATTTTGATTTAAATATGAAAAATGAAGTTTATAAAAGACATATTGATAATTTTTCAAAACACTGGTGGTTTCAAGCAAGAAAAGAAATTATTAGAGAGATAATTGATAATAAAATCAAAAAAAAAATAGATATCTTAGATTTCGGATCTGGTAGTGGGGTCAATATTAATATGTTGTCTAAATTTGGTTTTATTAATATCTATGAACCACATTCAGATACCAAAAATTATTTAAAACATAAATATAAAAATAAAAGTAAATTCAAGATATTAGATAAGATTAATAATCAAAAATTTGATCTAATAATTTTAGCAGATGTATTAGAGCATATAAAAAAAGATAAGAAAGTTATTGAGAAACTAAGTAATAATCTAAAACATAATGGACAAATTCTAATAACAGTTCCGGCATATCAATTTCTTTTTTCAATGAAAGATATAACCTTAGGTCATTATAGAAGATATAATAAAACCCAAATCCTAAAATTATTTCAAAAGTTTAAAATAATAAAATTAACTTATTTTAATTTTTTTTTATTCACACCCATTTCTTTTTTAATATTATTTTTTAAACTATTTAAAATTGACTTTATAAATAAAGTAGAAAGTGCCCCAAACCAATATATTAATAAAACTTTATTTCATATTTTTTCGATTGAAAGAAAAATTATTAAAATTTTAGATTTACCATTTGGATTATCATTACTTGGTTTGTTCAAAAAAAAATGATAAAATCAATTTCTATAATTTTTCCAATATTCAATGAGAGCAATAGACTCAAGTATTGTTTTGAAGATATTAAAAAATTTAATCACTCATCAAATATTAAAGAAATTCAATATATATTTGTAGATGATGGCAGTAAAGATAATTCATATTATATAATTAATGAATTTATAAGAAAAAATAAAAGAAAATATAATAAGATTACTTACAAAATTGTAAGATTAATAACCAATGGCGGCAAAGGTATTGCTTTAAAAAATGGTGTGAAGATAGCTACGAAAGATTGGATACTTACAGTTGATACAGACATTTCTGTATCATTATTAGAAATAAATAAATGGATAAAAAATAAATATCTAAAAAAAAATAATGAAATTTTTTTTGCTTCTAGAAATCTAAAAAAATCTATAGTGAAATTTGAATATCATAGAAAATTAGTTGGATTAATTTTTATTATTATTTGCAGATTATTTCTTAAGATAAATCTTAGTGATACACAATGTGGTTTTAAATTGTATAAAAAGAATATTGCAAAAAAAATTTTTGTTAGATTGAAAGAAAAAAAGTTTGCTCATGATATTGAGGTTGTTCTTTTAGCTAAAAAACTAAATAATGAAATTATTGAATTACCTATTAAATGGGTGCATAAAAATGATAGTAAGATCAATTTAATTAAAGATAGTATTAATATGTTTTTTGCGTTAATTAAAATTAAAAAAAATTTAGTTGATAATAGATAAATTTTTTAAAATTATTGATCTTTTAACTCTATTAAGGCTATTTTTTTTATCAAATAAAGAAATTGGATTTTCTACATGGAAATAGAAACTGTTTTTTTTACCATTAAGACAATTAAATTTGAACAATAAATCATTTTCTTTTTTATCAATTAATATTTGTTTAATGAATTGCTTATTAATGAATACCTTTAAGTTAATTGGATATGGATTTTGTGAATAGTATTGGTTAATTTTAATTTTCAATAAAGATTCTTCTGAACAATTTTTACCATATATTTTTAGAAATAGGCTAGACTTATATCCTTCAAGAATTAATCCATCCGATAAATTTTTACGATCCCACCCAATTCCAGCTATTTTAAAATTATTGAAATTAACAGAATTATTATTTTCAAAATTATGAGTATAAACATCATTTAAGTTGTTAGAATTATCTACTTCATTATAATTAATTTTTTTTTTTGTAATGATCCATAAGTCGTCTCTAAAATAATAATTTAGTTTATTTTGGTAGATATGAAAAACATGTCTGACTGCATTAATATTATCACTTATGAAAACAGTTTTATGAAATAAATCTAAATCTCCAATATCTAAAAGATTCACTATTTTATATTTCATATCTATAATTTTTTGCCTGTTAGCTCTTGCTAAATAAACTATGTCTGTTTTTAAAAATTTTTCTTCAAATAGTGTTTTTGATAATAAATAATATATTTTTGATTGATTTTGAGGCTCTAATAACCTTATCTGCTCATAGTTACTTGATAAACCCTTCCATATTTTGTCTTTAACAAATATTTGATTATTTTTTTGATCGTATTGTTTACCAAGTTTATATTGATTAAGTCCTTTTGATATATCGACAATTTGAACTAACAATAAAATTAAAATAATTAACAAAGATATCTTTTTTTGAAAATTTTGATAAATGAATATTATGCCAACTATAAAAATTAAATAATAAATAGGCCAAATCAATCTTCCACTAGCACGAATAATGTTTGCAATTGCATAAAAAAATTTATTCAGTGGAATGTTTATGATACTCGTTTGATCAAAGTATATATTATTAGAAGTTGATAAGATCAAAAATATCACACAGATCGTAAAAATTTTTATATTTGAGTAAATAATATTATTTCTTTTATTAAACATATTAAAAAGAAATATAATCAAAAAGATAAATCCACTTACTCCTAAGTACGAAAATCCTTCTATTTGTCCATTTTGAAATTCTCTTTTTGCTAAAAAATTAGACCAAATAACTTCAGATATATTTGTCTGACCAACTGGATTAAAAAAACTATTAAGATTAAAATTATAATATCCATATCCCCATCCCAACCCATCATCAAGATTTAAACTGAAATATCCAATAATATACATTAAAAATAAAGAGGAAAATAAAATGATCGACGTTTGAATTAAAATACTTTTTATCAATTTTTTATTTCTGAAATAATCAATAACTTTCTCTATAAAAAAAATTATTAATAAAATAATAGTAAAATAAAAATGAATAGTTGTGGAAAGAAGAATTATTAAACTTTTATAATAAAATTTATTTTTATCTAATAGCTCAACATAAAAAAAACTTAAAATAATCCATTGACCAAATAAACTTAAATGAATTCCACTTCTGTGAATAAATATAGTTGCTATTCCAAAAAAAAGAGAACTTATAGCAGAATAAAGCAAATCATTTGTAATTTTATAAATAATTTTAAAAGAAAAATATAATTGAAGATATACGCAAACTAAAATCCATATTGAAAAATATTGAAATTCTGATGGTAAAAAGTTTTTGAAAATTTTAAAAAATATTGCAACAAGAGGTAAGGAATCTGAAAAAACTACACTGCTATTTAAATAGATTCCATAATTTGGATTTATTCCTAGTGGAAATCTCCATTCATCTAATTTAAAAAATTGCCATCCAAGTTGATATGTTGACAAATCACCACTAAATAACCATTCACTATTCAGTGGGCTTATATAATTTGGACCTAATAAATAAAAACAAAAACTAATAGAAGTTATGATTAAAAAAATTTGATATTTAAATATAGAATATTTTTTCACTTTATTAATATTATGTAATGATTTATTTTTTATATTATTTGAGATATAGATTCTATTAGTTTATAAAAAATTATGTTTAAAAAAAAAATCTTTCAAGATTTAACTTCAAGATATAATGACCATGCCTACTCAGGATTAATGGGTTTTTTTATGAATCTTTGTCACAAACAACTTGAAAATTTTAATTTTCCAAAAAACATAAATAGAGTGCTTGAAATTGGTGCTGGTAGTGCTCCACATTACAAATTTATTAAACATAATTATGAGGAATATCACATTATTGAAACATCAAAAAATAACTTTAAAAAATATCAAGATAATATAAAGATAAAATTTTATGAGTATGATGGCAAAATACTCCCTTATGAAAATGAGTATTTTGACAGAATAATAATTTCTCATTGTCTAGAGCACATAAATCACCCTGAGGAGTTTTTACATGAGATGATGAAAAAATTAAAAATAGGTGGAATATTATCCATTTCACTACCAACAGATCCTGGTCTACTTTTTAGGCTCGGTAGGCTTTATCTAAAGTTATTTTCTATTAAAAGAAAATATAAGATTACACCTATAGAATTTGATTATATGAATGCCACAGAACATGTTAATTCTATTTTCGGGCTATTCTCAATTATAAAATATAATTTTGGAGATCGTATAGACGAGTCTTACCTGCCTTTTAAAATTAAATCTTTTGATTTAAATTTATTTTATAATGTTCACATTATTAAAAAAGACTAAATTTTAAATTTAGATTTTTTACTATCCTCTAAAAATGCCTTAACTGTCTCTTTAGTTAGTTGATCAAATGTTTTTCCAAATTTTTCAATCTTTTCAATAGTTAATGGAGGAATAGTAATAATATGACATCCCAATTGTTTTGCTTGCAAGTAATTATAGGGTTCTCTAACACTTGCCCAAAGTATTTCTACATTTTTAAATTTCTTTGCTAAAGCTATACTTTTTTTAAATTCTGGAACTGGATCTTTGCCAACATCTCCTGCTCTACCAGCAAATATTGAAATTATAACTTCAGTTTTCTTATTAATTAATTTTAGAATTTTCTCTGTTTGCTTTGCGCTATAAATTGCTG
>Ga0209425_10004227_pt1 | contig 14751 bp, 15 predicted proteins | sample COG_05_FD_184749 | JGI IMG/M metagenome (GOLD analysis project Ga0209425, IMG submission 184749) | Pelagic Microbial community sample from North Sea - COGITO 998_met_05 (SPAdes) (version 2) | ecosystem: Environmental > Aquatic > Marine > Neritic zone/Coastal water | place: Helgoland, sampling... | reverse complement strand
CTTCATCATCAGCTACTTTTGGTGGTATTTTAAACTTAGACACTGAATTCTCAGCTTCTCATGCAGGTGAATTTGGTACTGCAACAGGTGCTACTTCAGTAATTAAAACTATTTCAGTACATACAAGCTCAATGGCTAATTTTGATATAGAAGCAATTAGATCATTTACAATTACTCCTTCAGCTTCAGCTATTATAAAAGTATTCCCTCAATTTACAAGATTAAATACAGCTACTTCAGCTATTGAATTTGTAGTTTCAGGTGCTAATGATGTAGATATAACTACAATTACAGGTAAATACTTTATAGGACCAGATAACTTAAATGATAGAGGTGACTTTGAAGATGCATTCCCAGCAGCAGGATCGGGTACTGTATCAACTCAAGCAATCCCAGAAATCAATGTTCAATTAAGATCTGACACAGTTGCTGCTAAAACACGTAAATTGAAAGCACAATGGACTCCTGAGTTTGCTCAAGACCTTAATGCTTACCATTCAATTGACGCTGAAGCAGAATTAACTTCAATCTTAAGTGAGTACATTTCAATGGAAATTGATCTTGAATTACTAGACATGTTAATTAGAAATGCTGACACAGTTGAAGGATGGAGTGCTACAGTTGCAAAAGACGTAGTTGCAAGCTCTAACAACACAGAAGGTGGTGGTACTAACCCAACATTTACTACATCAATTAATGATGCAGGTGTATATTACACGAAAATGTCTTGGTTCCAAACTTTAGGTATTAAATTACAAAAAGTTAGTAACTTAATTCACCAGAAAACTCTTCGTGGTGGTGCTAACTGGATGGTAGTTTCTCCAAAAGTTTCTACAATCTTAGAATCAATCCCAGGTTTCTCAGCTGATTCAGCAGGAGATTCAGATAAATACAACATGGGTGTTCAAAAGATTGGTGCAATTAATAACAGATATACAGTTTACAAAAACCCTTACATGACAGAAAATGTTATCTTAATGGGTTACAAAGGATCTCAATTCCTTGAAACTGGTGCTGTATTTGCTCCATACATTCCGTTAATTATGACTCCTTTAGTTTATGATCCAACATCATTCACACCAAGAAAAGGAATCATGACTAGATACGCTAAGAAAATGGTACGTCCAGATTTCTACGGTAAAGTATATATTTCTGACTTGAACGATATGTAAGAGTTAGTTTATAACTAAACTTAAAGAGAGCCGCATTAGCGGCTCTTTTTTTATATTTATATATGTAAACAATAATTGGTCGGTATTGTTAAACAATATTAAAAACGGGGAAAATAGCCTCTATGGGTTGACCACTATAGTTGTATCCTCATAATGTCAAAAAAATAAAAATATGGCAATTAGAAATTTATCGTTTTTAAAAAACGAAAACAGAAACTTTGATAGCATACTTGATAGTGTGGTAACAAAAGAGGATTTAGATTTTGTAGGTAACACACATATGGGGTTAGATAGCTCTATATCTTTACCAGAATGTCTTAGTTTAGGATTAAATCCTACATGGAATCTTAACTTTGGTGGATCAGCTTTACAAGCAGCTGATAATGGAGCGGCTTCATCTACATTAGATGTATTAACACCTGTAAACACAATGTTTAGAATGTCTTTAGCTTTAGCTAGATTTGCAAAACAAGGAACAGCAGTAACTGCTGCTCAAGCAAAACAAATCTTTGGAGTTACTTCTAATGCAGGAGCGCTCTTCGATCTTACAGGAAATACTACTGTAACTACTAACATTGTACCAGCAACATTAACTGTAAATACAATATCAGGTACTACGGCAGCAGATTTTACATTAAATGATTCAGCTACTGACTTAGCATCAGCGGGTGACCAATCATTAATATTATTTAATGATTACATACTTGAAAATGGTCATGCTTTAACTATTGGTATGAATGCAGCTAATGAAATGGATGCAGAATCATGTGAGTTTATTGTATCAGATACTGCAGGATTAAATAATTTTGAAAGAGAAGCAGCTACTACAGATCTTCACCAAGATATTATTTTAACTGCAACTAATGATACTACAATTTTACCTGGTTCATTCATATATTTCCACGCTGGAAATAATACAGATGTAATGACTGTTAAAACACTACTTAGAACATCAAATGGTACAATTGCAATTACAACTGCAAACTAATAATTAGTACCTATTATTTAAAAGAGAGCCGCAACAGCGGCTCTTTTTTTTATATGTATTATCAAACGTTATATAAATGGCTAAACAAAATTCTAAAAAGACCCCTCCAAAGGGCACGGTTAGATTTTCACTTTCTCTTTCAGAAGAACAAAAATCAGCAAAACAAGCAATTTTACATCATCCATATAATTTTATTGTAGGAAAAGCAGGTAGTGGTAAAACATTATTAGCTTGTCAAGTTGCATTAGATATGTTTTTTAAAAGACAAATAGACAAAATTATAATTACAAGACCCACAGTATCAACTGAAGATAACGGATTTTTACCTGGTTCAGAAAAAGAAAAAATGGAACCTTGGATTGTTCCTATTAAATCTAACATGCGTAAAATTTACAATAAACCTCTTATTTTAGAAAAGATGGAAAAAGATGAATCAATTGAATTATGTTCATTAGCACATTTTAGAGGTAGAACATTTGAAAATGCAGTTGTAATAGTTGATGAATTTCAAAATTTAACTCGTTCTCAATTTAGAATGGCATTAGGTAGATTAGGAAAAAATTCAACAATGATATTTTGTGGAGATAGTCAACAAATTGATTTAAAAGATAAAAATTATTCAGCAATAGTTGACTTACCCAAAATTAATGATTCTCAGTATGTTTATAAAAGAGTATTATTAGATAATCATCGCCATATAGCAATAGATGAAGTATTTGAATTATTAAACGGAATGTAACCTTTTCTATAGTTTTTTCATATTTATATGAGAACAACTAAATTAAATTAAAATGGCAGAAATTGCAATTTGGCCTGGATCTTCATCTTTTGGATTAGTATCTGATCCTACACCCTTTGGTTTTTATGATTATGATGAAGCTTTTAGAGAAGATTCTGATAAAGTAGCACATTGGTGTGTTCAAAGATTAGGGTATCCTTTAGTAGATATTGAATTACAAGATATAAATCTTTATTCATGTTTTGAAGAAGCAGTAAATGAATATGGAGCCCAAGTATATAATGCTACAATAATATATAATTTTGGTTCTTTAGTAGCTACTTCAACAGGATCTGCCTTAAATAATATAGTAGTAGATTCAAATTATGGAGCTACACCTTATGGTGTGGGAAGTGTTGGAGGAATGGATAATGCAGGAGGTTCTGGTGTTCGTGGTAGAACATTTTCAGGATCTATAGATATATTACAAGGCCAACAATGGTATGATATGTATGATCCTGCTACTTCAAATTCTACAGTATCTACTTTAGTGGATGATGATGGTAATTTTGTAGCTACATCAGGTAGTATTACTATAACAAAAATTTATCATGAAGCCCCAGCAGCAATTAATAGATATTTTGATCCATATGCGGGTACAGGAACGGGGATTCAATCATTAATGCAATCATTTGGGTTTGGTAATTATTCACCAGGTGTAAATTTTATGTTGATGCCTCTATATTTTGATGTTTTAAAATTACAAGCAATTGAATTTAATGATCAAATTAGAAAATCAGGATACCACTTTGAATTAGAAAATGGAAGATATTTAAAAATATGGCCTATACCTACTTCTAACTATAAACTTTGGTACGATTACAAAAATTCATATGACCCACTTACAGGAAATTCTCTTTCTCAAGATATAGATAATGATGGAAATTCAAAACCAACAGATCTAATAACAGATTTATCTAATGCTCCTTATAAGGCACCTGTTTATTCTTTTATAAATGAACCAGGTAAACAATGGATTAGAAAATATACATTAGCTTTAGCTAAAGAAATGTTAGGAAGTGTTAGAGGTAAATACCAAACAGTACCTATTCCAGGAGCAGAAACAACATTAGATCATTCTAGATTATTATCAGAAGCAGTAGCTGAAAAAGCAGATTTAGTAGAAAAATTAAGAACTGATTTAGAAGCAACTAGTAAAGAAAAAGTATTAGAAAGAGAAACTAAAGAAAAAGATAATAAAAGAGCAGGAGCAGCTAATGATCCAATGTTTATTTATATAGGCTAATGATTAAATTAACTAACATACTATCAGAGATACTTAACACATATCAAGTAGAGGCTTATATGTTAACAAATAATAGTTTTAATATTACAGATGTATTAGATCAAATTAGAGCTATAAGAAAAATAACTATTGTAAGAAACATTACTCCTGAAGATTATGTACAAAGAGGAAATGTAGAATATACTTTAGTGTCAATTAAATTTATAACAAGAGGAGATGCTAATAAAGATCTAGAACAAATAAAACAAGATATAGAAACATCTGATATGTCAAAAACAGATTTAAGAGTACCAGGTGTTAAATCCTTTAAATATAAACCAGAAACTTTAAGAAGATTATAATGGCATTATTTGGAAAAAATAGAGACATAAATTTGTTCCACACAATAAATAATGAACTTTTAAAAGATATTATACAAACAGAAGTTGCTTATTATAAATTTGCTTTAGAACAAACAATAGCAAACGTTTATGGTGAAGCTATGGGTAAAAATTACTATGAACCCGTGAAAATCGCGTGTTTAATCGATAGACTAGATCAATCATGGTCGTCTGATGACTTTGGCTCTGACATGAATCAAAGCGTTGGTTTTAAATTTTTAAAAAACGAATTAAAAAATATAAATTTAACACCTGATATAGGAGATATATTACTTTTTAGAAATAATTTTTATGAAGTAGACGGAAAAATAGAAAATCAACTTATAATGGGTAGAGATCCTGATTATGCCATATCAACCGAAACAACAGATCATGGTGACAGTTTTTCAATTTTAATTAATGCTCATATTTCAAGAGTAGAAAAATTAAATTTAATACCTCTTAGAGAAGGAAAATATCCAACTACTACTAAATTAGATGGTGGGAAGGCAAATGAAATAGGAAAATTATAAAATGGCAGACAGAAAAAGAATAGACCCCAGAAGACCAATTCCATCAAGTGGATATGATCGTTTAAGAGATAATCTTTCTTCAGGATTTGCTGAAGGATTTCCTGTTAAAGGATTTCCTAATCCAGATAATAGATCAAGTATAAATAAGGGTAGAATAACAACTCGTAAAGATGATAATGTACAAGATGTTTCAATTGGTTTACAAGACCATGATGAAGCAATAATGTATTATTTTAATAATGTTATTAAACCATCTGTTATAATAAATGGAAATAGAACAAATGTACCTATAATATATGGTTCTCCTGAAAGATGGAAAGGAGTTCAAAAAGATGGATATTTTAGAGATAAAGAAGGTAAACTTCAAACACCTATCATAATGTTTAAAAGAGATAGTGTTGAAAAAAGAAGAGATTTAGGTAATAAATTAGACGCTAATAGTCCTCAATTATATTATACTTTTCAAGAAAAATATAGTAAAAGAAACCAATATGATAATTTTAATGTATTACAAAATATAATTCCTCAAAAGGAATTCCATACTGTTGTAATTCCTGATTATGTTACATTACAATATTCTTGTATTATATGGACAGATTATATAGCTCAAATGAATAAATTAATTGAAATGATAAATTATTCATCAGATTCATATTGGGGAGATAAAGAAACATTTAAGTTTAATGCAAAAATAGATACTTATAGTAACACAACAGAAGTTGCACAGGGAGAAAATAGAGTTGTTAAAACTAATTTTGGTTTAACTATTCAAGGATATTTAATACCAGATAGTTTAAATAAAGATTTAGCTAAAAAACCACAGAAATTCTTTAGTAAATCTAGGGTAGTATTTAATAGTGAACTTATAGTAGAACCAACAGGACAACCATTAACAAGAGAACAAGTTAGGGGAGCACCTGTAACAACAAACATAAATCAAATAGGAACCGGAGTAGGTTACCAAATATTAGGAGAATCAAATCAAATAGCATAAAATGGCAAAACAAAATAGAACAACATTAAAAGGATATTTCGAAACAGGGGATGTACCAAATCAATCACAATATGGAGATCTTATAGATTCTAAATTAAATTTATCTGACACAGGAACCCAAATATTAGCAGGTACTATAAGTGCTTCTAATTTTGATGCATCAAATAATATAATAGTAAATGGACATATAAGTGCAAGTGGACATATAAGTGCAAGTGCAATAAGTGCATCAAGTAATATAGATTTAGGTGGAAAAATAACAGCACTAACAGGTTCATTTGGTTATATGGTAGGAAACTTAGCTGACCTTACAGGTTCTATAACTTTTGAACCTCAAACAATATTTCAATCACCAGTAACAGCAAGTATTATTAGTGCAAGTGGACATATTTCTTGTTCAGGTTTAATAGTAGGGGGATCAGAAATTAATTTACTTAAAGGTAATATAACAGCTTCGGGTGTAATTAGTGCATCTGGTGGATTTATAGGAGGAGTTACATCTACAGGAACAGGAACCTTTGCTAATGTAAACACAGGTCAAGGAGCTTCTCAAGTGCATTTAATGAATCAAAATGTTCAAACTACAGATGCAGTTGTATTTGCTACAGTCGACACAGGTCAAGGTGCTAATGAGTTGTTTGATATGAACCAAAATGTATTAACAACATCAAATGTTACTTTTGATGGTGTAACTATAAGTAAAGATACATTTAATACTGCTATAGCAGCATTAGGAGATTTAACAATTGAAACATCAAGAGCATTTACTTTAGGTAAAGTAAGTATTCCTGAAATATCTAAATTAAACACCTCTCCGGTTTATACCATAAATAATGAAGCAGTAACAACTACTTCAGTTATACATTGTAGTATGAATAATACTGATTTACAAGTATTTATTGGTGCAATTTCAGCTGGTCAATTTGAATTTTATTTCTTTAACCCAACTGCAGACACAACAGTAGCAGTAGCTATACAACCTATTAATTTTGTAATTTTATAATAACCCTACGATATGGCTGATTATGGGTTAAAATATGATAAACAAGAAGTAATATCAGGTAGTATTTATCTATTTAGATCTGGAGCTTTAGCTGACTCATCAACAGCTATATCTGCTTCATCAAATCAAATAATTGCAATAACATGTTCTGCTAATTTTAATAATAGATTAACAAAATTAACCTCTGTAAACGCTAATGCTACTATTACTATTACTAGTGGTAGTTCAAATAAAGAAAACCTTCAAAACGATACTAAATTAATATTAAGATATTATTCAGGTTCAAAACTCCCCACAGATAGAATTGTTTCCTCTTCAGAATCAACTTTAGATCATTTATTGGGGGGAATAGGAACTAATGTATCCTTTATAGATATACCTTTATTAAATAATGACGATTCTTTTACAGTAGCATATAAAACAGTAAGAGCATTAACTGCTTCTGTAGGACATAATAGAACCTTTAAAGCTGCTTTAGTAGATGACGGCAGTACTTTTCAACCATCATCTTCTTTAGGAGAAAATATGACTATTGGTAGCTCTTTTAGAATTAGAAGTGCCCCAACTTACACATTACCTAATGATTATTTATTAAGTTCTTCTGGTTTCTTTACTATTACTAGTTTAAATAGTGGATCTGTAGCTACTCCAGATTTTTCAGGAACAGAAGTTCAAGTAGATGGTATGCAAGTAGGTACTTCTCTTATGATAGGAGGAGGAAGTGGAAGCCATGCATTTGCTCATAATTTAATTCAAACAGGTTCAGGATTTTTAAATCAAGTATTTTTTGAAGGATTTCCAATTCCAAGATCATCTTCAATAGGATTAACTTTAGACCCAGAAGACAAAACAAGTGGACTAATAACAGGTTCAGGAGAAGCAAAATTATATTTATCAAGTTCAGGTCGAGTAGGAATAAACACAGTAGATCCTATAACAGATGTAGATATTAGAGCAGATGAATTTCAAGTTCAAAGAACACAAGAACGAAGAGGTTTAAGAATAAACCCAGAAGGTAACATTGAAAGTTTTGATAAAACAGCAGAAACAGCAGCTACGGGTAGTGAATTTATTTTAAATTATTCTAGAGGGGTTACAATAACAAAAGTATTATTAGAAGAATTTGATAACAGTGCAGTTGCATATGATGATGACGCTGCAGCAGTTGATGCTTTTAATGGTTTTTCTGTTAAAGAACAAAATCGTATTCTCCAATTAGCAGAAGCAAGTGGTTTTATTACTCCTCCTTCAGTTGGAGACACAATAGGATCTATTAGATGGGTAACAGAATCAGGATCTGCAGATAAATTAGGTAAAAGAACAGCTGGAGAACAAGCAAATATTAAGGCAGTAGTAAATACAGTAGGTGATACTGGTGTATCATCAGATTTAATTTTTGGTCTTGCAAGTCAAACAGGAGGAGCAGCCCAAGTAATGGTATTAGATGGTAGTGGTGTCCATCAATTAACAGGATCCATAATAGTAACAGGTGATATTCAAGCAACAAGTTTAAATGTTACTAGTATTACATCATCAATAGTAACTTCTTCTATAGTACAAACATATGGATCTAATATATTTGGGGACGCAGCCTCAGATTCTCAAACTTTTAATGGTGATATAACGGCTTCAGGTGATATAAGTTCAAGTGGAACTATAACTGCTGCTACTTTTAATTTAGCTGGGGGTTCATTATCTACAACTAATATAACAGCTTCAGGACTTATAAGAAGTTCAGGATCCATAGTTCATGGAAATGTAAGCGCAAGTGGAAATATAGTGGCATCAGGATTTATTTCAGCAAGTGGTAGACTTCAAACTCTATCTCATATTACCGCTTCAGGTAATATTAGTTCAAGTGGTAATATAATAGGGACAATAAATGGAGGAAAATTTTAAATATTAATATATGGCAGGAGAAATTACATGGGATCAAGCTAACTTTTCATTAGACTCAAATACATTCACATGGGATGATGTTAAATTAGCAAGAAGAGCAGCAGGAGAAGATTGGAACACATGGGAACAAAAAGATAAAAAGAAATTAGTAAAATTAGTTTTAAAAGTACACGGTAACACAATTACAGAATCTAAACAAAAAGAAATTAAACAATATAAAATAACAGCTAAAGATATTAAAATAGTAGTAAAAGAAGTATTAGGCGTAAAAATGATCGCTGAGGGCATATCTATTTAATATTTATATATAAACCATAATATGTACAAACTATTTACAGATAAAACTGAACTTTTTGAATGTAGTATATCATTACAAGGAGCAAGTTTAAAAAAATCAAAAGCAAGATTAGTAGTAGAAACCCCCGAATATTCATTATTATTTAATGGAAGTATATCTAAAGGAGGTAAATGTGAAATTCCTATTAGAAAATTAAAAGGTCTTATAGACGAAGATACTAAAGGTAACATTCGTTTAGAAGTTATAGCTGAAGATACATTTTTTACACCATGGGAAAGTGATTTTGAAGTAGATGCAAGTAAAAAAGTAACGGTTGAAGTTAAAACACAAACAACTAAAAAACCTATTGTTGAAACTAAAGTAAACGTGAAAGTAAAAGAAGAAAAACCAACAATTACCGAAAAAGAACACGTTATGAACTTATTTAAACTTTTAATAAAAGAAGATATAAACGTAAATAATATTTTTTATAAACGTAACGCGTTAAATAATGTAGTAGCAACATATTTACAAGAAAATCCCGTAGAAGATGTAAGTAAAATAATAGGGGGCATATTAAAAGTTCTTGAAAAAAAGAAATAAAAATGGTTATAAATGGCGTTAAACGACTTAACAGGACAAAATATAGAGGACACTTTTCAAAAGGTGGTCCAAACAGACGGAAATAGTCTAGCCGACGGAACAGGTAGTTTACTCCCAATATCTTTCAATGGTAACAATGTAATAATTTCGGGCTCTCTTATTGCTCAAACTTACGTTGTAAGTGAAAGTATAATCAACATATCTTCAGGATCTACAGTTTTTGGAGACACAGTAGATGATAATCACACCTTTACGGGTAGTATTAGTGCAAGTGGAAATTTAACAGTAAGTAGTATTAATGGAACAATAAACGGGGGGACTTTTTAAAAAATATATTTATACCATATGGCTAGTACAATACAATTAAAAACAGGAACAGGATCAGCAATCCCTTCTTCTTTAACACAAGGAGAAGTAGCTATCAATATAGATAGTGGTCTAGTTTATTACGGTTCTGGTTCAGGTAATGATGTAAAAAACTTAGCTAATTTTGTACATATAACTGCTTCAGGTAATATAAGTGCAAGTGGAACAATAACATCTACAGGAGGTTTTATAGGTGATGGTTCTCAACTAACAAATATATCTACTCAAGCATTTACAAACATCACAGCTTCAGGTAATATATTAAGTTCAGGATCTATAGTACACGGAAATGTTAGTGCAAGTGGAAATATAGTTGCATCAGGATTTATAACAGCAAGTGGAAGAATCCAAACATTATCCCACATTACCGCTTCAGGAAATATTAGTGCAAGTGGAGATGGATATTTTAGTAATATTGGTGTAGGAACAAATTCTCCACAAGCAGAACTTCATGTAATAGGAGATATTAGTGCAAGTGGAGAATTAAGTATAGTAGGAGATATAACAGCATCAGGAAATATAATAGGAACTAGAGGTTATTTTGGTCAAAAAATTATAACTTTAGGATCTACAGACATAAGTAATGAAGTTTCACCCTTTATTATAAAAATAGCTGACAGTAATGGTGAAGATGAAAAATTAAAAGTTAATCATGAAGGAGTATTAAAATTTGGAGCATTAGATACACTTCCCACGGCAATTACGGGGGGGTTAGTGTATTCTTCCTCTAATTTTTATGTTGGTCTTTCTTAACTTATATATGTATAACTAAATAATAATAAAGGAAAATTCCTTAAATAAACAACAATATGGCAACATGGAAAAAAGTAGTAGTCTCTGGATCTATTGCACAATTAGCTAACGAAACATTCATATCAGGACACATTACAGCGAGTGGTATCGTTAAAGCAGAACATTTATTTTCAACTGACGACGCTCAAATAACAGATGATTTAATAGTTGGTGGAGACATCGATTTAGAAGGTAATATTGACGTCAATGGAACAGCAAACTTAGACGTAGTAGATATAGATGGAGCAGTTAATATAGCAGCTGCTACAACGATAGCAACTAACAATAAAATTCAATTTAGAGATTCAGCCATTTATTTAGCTTCTAGTGCTGATGGTCAATTAGATATTGTAGCAGATGATGAAGTTCAAATTGCAACTACTTTAGTAGACATTAATGGTAATTTAGACGTATCAGGAACTACTCTTGTAACTGGAGTACTTACATCAACTGCTATACAGGTAGTAAATGGTGGTCTTGCATTAGCAACAAACAAAAAAATACAATTTAGAGATTCAGCTATTTTCATCAATTCAGATGCGGATGCAAATTTACAATTAGTTGCAGATACAAATATAGTGTTTAAAATTGGATCCACAGACCAATTCAAATTAGCAGATGGAGCCATATTACCAGCTACAACCAACGATATAGATTTAGGTTCTAAAGCATTACAATTTAAAAACATATTTTTAACAGGTGATATATCTGCAAGTGGACACACACACATAGTAGGAGACATTACATCCTCAGCAATAATTAAAGCTGAACATTTCCATTCAACAGATGATGCTCAAATAGATGATGATTTAACAGTTGGGGGAGATATTGATCTAGAAGGAAGTATTGACGTTAACGGAACAGCTAACCTTGATGTAGTAGACATTGATGGTGCTGTAAATATGGCTACAACAGCTCTCGTTACTGGTGTTCTTACAACCACAGCAATTCAAGTAGTAAATGGTGGTCTTGCATTAGCAACAGATAAAAAGATACAGTTTAGAGATTCAGGTATTTTCATCAATTCAAATGCTGATGGTAGCTTAACTGTAGATTCCGATTCTAATATTATTTTTGCAATTGGATCTGCAGCACAAGTTTTAGTAGCAGATGGTTCTATAACTCCTAATAATACTAACGACGTAGATTTAGGTTCTGCAACTAAAAAATTCAAAAATCTATTCCTAACGGGAGACGTAACAGCAAGTGGACACATGCATGTGGTAGGAGATATTACCTCTTCAGCAACAATAAAAGCAGATACACTTGAAGTAACTACTTTCTCTCCTACTAATTTATCCACAGGAAATATAACAGCTTCAGGTTATATACACGCAATGGGAGATATTACGGCCTCAGGAATACTTAAAGGAGAAGGTTTAGTAATAACAGATGATGCTCTTATAACAGATGATTTAACAGTTAATGGAGACATTGACTTAGCTGGAAGTATTGATGTTGATGGTACTATGGAAGCAGACGCAATAACAGTAGGTGGAACAGCTTTAAACACAGTTATTGCAGGTGTTACTGTGACTAACTCAACAAACGCAGCTCACGTATTAATTACTGACAATGAAAGCACAAATGAAAATAATCAAATTACATTCATTGAAGGTGCTGGAGGAGGAGGTGCTAACAGAGGTTTAGAAGCTGATGGAGATTTATTGTATAATCCAAGTAAGGGTTTAGTAATAGCTCCAAATTTCTCAGCAAGTGGACACATACACGCAGCAGGAGACATTACATCCTCAGCAATAATTAAAGCTGAACATTTCCATTCAACAGATGATGCTCAAATAGATGATGATTTAACAGTTGGTGGAGACATCGATCTAGAGGGTAGTATTGACGTTAATGGAACAGCAAACTTAGACGTAGTAGATATAGATGGAGCAGTAAATGTAGCCGCAGCTTTAACGATGGCAACTACTAATAAAATTCAATTTAGAGATACAGCGATTTATATTAACTCAGACGCTGACGGATATTTAGAAGCAGTTGCAGATACAGGAATAACTTTCAAAATTGGATCTACAGAACAAATTTTAATAGCAGATGGAAAAATAGAACCAACTACAACTAACGATATAGATTTAGGTTCTGCAGCTAAAAAATTCAAAAACTTATTTTTAACAGGAGACGTAACAGCAAGTGGACACATGCATGTGGTAGGAGACATTACATCTTCGGCAATAATTAAAGCTGAACATTTCCATTCAACAGATGATGCTCAAATAGATGATGATTTAACAGTTGGAGGAGATATCGACTTAGAAGGAAGCATCGATGTTAATGGTACTGCAAATTTAGACGTAGTAGATATAGATGGAGCTGTAAATGTAGCTGCAGCGTTAACAATGGCAACTACTAATAAAATTCAATTTAGAGATACAGCGATTTATATAAATTCGGATGCAGACGGTCATTTAGAATTAGTAGCAGACACTGGTATATCTTTTAAAATTGGATCAACAGAACAATTTATTTTAACGGATGGAGCTATAGCTCCAACTACAACTAATGATGTTGATTTAGGTTCTGCAACTAAGAAATTTAAGAATTTATTCCTAACAGGTGATATAACAGCAAGTGGTCATGCTCACGTAGTAGGAGATATAACAGCTTCAGGTGTACTTAAAGGAGCTACAGGAAATATTGCTGGAGCATTAGTTGCAGCAACTTTAGATACAGGTCAAGGTGCAAATGAGTTATATGACATGGATCAAAATGTTAAAACTACAAACGCAGTTACATTTACAACAGTTAATACAGGTCAAGGTGCAAATGAATTATACGGCATGGATCAAGCTGTTAAAACAAATTCAAATGTAACATTTGCAGATTTACAAGTAGATGGAGATTTAGTTGTAGCAGGAACAGCATCCTTTACTAATACAACTAATTTAGAAATTAAAGACAGATTTATATCATTAGCTTCAGGTTCAACATCAGTAGGAGATGGAGGTATTGTAGTAAATCATTTTGGAGGAACTTACCCATCAGGTTCCGCTTTTGGTTATGAAGGAGGAACAGCAAATCGTTGGGCAGTTCAAAATGAATTCGCCCCAACAGGATCTACTTTTGCTCCAGACGCTTATATGGGTATAGTAACATTTAGTACTTCAGTACCATCAGGTAATCCTACATATGGAGGGGCCAATTACGGATATGGTAATATTCATGTTGAAACAGATACAGGTGATATATTCATATTTGCATAAAAAAATTAAAAAGGTTATGAGTTTTAAAGCTAAACATATAGTCACAAAAGATAATAGTAATGTAGACTATATTAAAAAAAACGTAAATAGTAATAATATTCAACTTTCAAAACAAGAAATAGAATTATTATTAAGAACAATAAAAAATTCCCACTTTAGTGGGGATATGTTAGAATCTTTATATACATTAGTGTATAAATTACAAACACATTATAATAAAATAAAATAAAAGTTATGTTTGCACCAGAAGAATGGACTGTTATAAGAACAGGTTTAAATGTAGTAACAATACAAGGTAAAGATGCTACATCATTATCTATATTACAAAGTAAAGTAGATAAAGAATATCAAAAATCAATTAAAAAGAAAGAAAAAGAACTACAAAAAGTTAAGTAAATTAAAATATTTTAATATTTATAATAAATTATTGGCCCTTCATAGGGAAGTGGGCTCCTTTTGAGTAACCAACCATAATAAAAAGATAATATGCCAAATTGGAAAAAAGTAATACTTTCGG
>Ga0209425_10004221_pt1 | contig 14772 bp, 17 predicted proteins | sample COG_05_FD_184749 | JGI IMG/M metagenome (GOLD analysis project Ga0209425, IMG submission 184749) | Pelagic Microbial community sample from North Sea - COGITO 998_met_05 (SPAdes) (version 2) | ecosystem: Environmental > Aquatic > Marine > Neritic zone/Coastal water | place: Helgoland, sampling... | reverse complement strand
AATTTTGAAGGTTTTCATTCGATGTGAAAATATGCTGATTTTCAGCAACTGGAGTATGGCAAGATGCTACAACTTTTGTAGGACCATCCTTTTTCAATGCCACTTCAACTGAACAAACTCTACATGCGCCATAAGGCGCTAAATTTGGATCATCACAAAGTGTTGGAACTTTTTTCTCTCCAACGTAACTTTTTACAAATTTTAAAATAGATGTATGACTATCGCCAATTTCATACGGCTTACCATCTATATAAGCAATTTTTCTTTTTTCAGAACTCATTAATTATCTTTTACTATATCACTTTTCATTTCATCACCAAAATATTTTAGGATGTTCATTATGGGAGTTGGAATTGCACCACAAAGGGCACATAAACAGCCTTTTTGCATAGTTACCAATAATTCATTTAATAACTTTAAAGGAATTTTAGCAGTTTTTTTCTTAGCTTGATCAAACATTTCTTTTCCTCTGTAAGACCCAAGTCTTCCTGGAAAACATTTTCCGCATGATTCCTCTGCCGAAAATTCAAATAGGTGATGAATATATTCAGTCATTGGAAAATCTTTAGGAATACTTACAACACTTGCATGGCCTAACATAAATCCTCTCGCAGTAAATTCTTGAAAATCTAAGTTTAGGTTATCAATTTGAGCTAAAGGAACAACGCCACCTAATGGCCCACCAATTTGAAATGCTTTTATTTCTTTTTTATAACCTCCACCAATTTCATTAAATATTTTTTGCATTGGAGTGCCCATATCAACTTCATAAACACCAGGTTTATTAAAAAAACTATCTAAACAAACTAATTTAGTACCTGCTGATTTTTTATTTCCAATTGATGAAAATTTATCTGATCCGTTAATCAATATTCCAGATGCAGCAGCTAAAGTTTCTACATTATTAACTACTGTTGGTTTTTTATAAAGTCCCTCTGTAACAGGGAAGGGTGGTCTTACATCAACTTCTGCTCTTCTACCTTCAATTGATGCAATGAGAGCTGTTTCTTCTCCACAGATATATGCACCTTGTCCAATACAAATTCCTAAATCAAATGAAAAATCTGTTCCTAAAATATTTTCACCTAAAAGACCTAATTTTTTTAGTTCATTGATACTTCCATTTATTGCCTCGATAGATTTAGGATATTCACCTCTAATGTATAAAACTCCTTCATTACTTCCTATTACAAAACCACAAATTACCATTCCAAAAATAACTTTTAGAGGTTGATCCTCCAATAAATATCTATCTGAGAAAGCACCAGAGTCTCCTTCATCAGCATTACATATAACATACTTTTTATCTCCTTTTGCTTTACTGCAAAAATCCCATTTCATTCCTGTAGGAAAACCAGCACCACCTCTTCCAGTTAAATTTGAGTCCAGTAATGATTTTATGATTTCTTTTTTATCTATTTTTAAAAATTTATATAATTGATTTTTGAATTGACCTGTAGAAGAAAGCTTATCATCCATCAAAAAACTTGTTGTTGCATAACTTTTTGAAAAAAATTTTTCTTGTTTAATATCCTCACCTTTTATAATTTGATCAATTTTTTCAATATCTTTTCCAGCGTAATTTTCGCCATCATAATGAAATGCATGATTTTCATAACAGTGCCCTAAACAGAACATTTCTCCAACTTTGTCATTACCTAATTTTTCTTTTAATTTATCTTTTAATTTTTCTTGAGTTCCAGAACACATACAAGCACTTCCATTACAAACAAAAGCTTTTTTTTCTCTGTGTGAAGGTCTTAGAAATTCATAGAAACTTTCAGCACCATGAATTGTTGAAACACCTAAATTATATTCTTTCGCAATTTCTTTAATATCTTTTGGTGAGTTATTGAGAACATTTTCAGACATTTTTTTAAATAAATTGTCTTTTAAACCAATTCTTCCAGATAAATTACTTATATTTTTAGACACAGCAAAATTCCCTTTTAATTTACAATAACTTTTTGGTTATTTGTATAAATATTAAAACTGTCCTCTTTTACGAAACCTACCAAGGTCATGTCAAATCTATTCGCAAGATCAATAGCTAGGCTAGTTGGCGCACCTACTCCAATCATTAAGCCAATATTAGTCATCAAAACTTTTTGAACTAATTCAAAATTCAGTCGTCCTGAACACGTGATAAATTGGTCATTTGGCTTAAGATAGTTATTCACCAGTGAATTGCCAATCATCTTATCTAATGCATTGTGTCTTCCCACATCTTCTCTTAGAGATATTAAATTACCATTTGATGAGAATAATCCACTAGCATGGATACCACCAGTTTTTGCAAATTCAGATTGGTTTTTTCTAAGGATCGATGGTGAATTAATTATTATTTCTTTAGATAATTTTGGATTTAATTTAGGAGTTTTATCTTTTTTTATAATTTCTAAAGCATCAAGAGAAGATTTTCCACATACACCACAAGATGAGTTCATTAAAAAATCTCTTTTAATATTTGAAATATTCACGTTTTTAGAATTATTTAGTGTAACAAGTATCTTATTTTGAATATTATATTGGCTAACTTTATCACCATAACTCTCTATATTTTCAATATCTTTTATATTTTGAATAATTTGTTCATTATATAAAAAACCCCTAACTAAATCTTCATCATGTCCTGGTGTTCTCATTGTTATTAATAAACTTTTTGTTATCCATTTTTCCTTAACTTTAAATTTTAAAGAAATTTCCAAAGGTTCTTCAATAGAAATTAAATCTTCTATATTCTCTAATTTACCTTTTGTAAATTTTGTAATTTTATATTTAGAGTTCATTTAATTATTTTAAGGGATAATTTTTTTTTAATAGATATTTATTTATAATTATTGCTAACAGAATTATTATACAACACCCTGAGATCATGGGAAAGACAAGATAATCATATGATGCACTGCCAATGATGACCATTATAGGATTTCCACCTGCTGGAGGATGTACTACATTTAATAATATCATAAAAAAAACCCCTGCTCCGACAGCTATAGCTATATTGATGAATATTGGTAATGGTATCAAGTTTACAAAAATTACCCCAACCAAAGTTGTCACTAAGTGTCCAAAAAAAACATTACGGGGTTGAGCAAATTGACTTTCTGGAAAACCAAATAATAAAACCATTGATGATCCGAACGACCCAGCTAAAAATAAACCTAAAACACTTTTGTAAGTAAGAACAGTCAACACACCAATTGTAAAAGCTGAAAAGAAACCAGCTATCAAAGCTTTTTTAAAAATTTCTATATTTAACTTAATCATTAAGTGCTTTATCAATAGTTCGTATTGGAAGTAACAGACATTCTTTTCTTGATTTATTTTTTTTATTAAAAAGTTCTTTAAAATCAAGCCATTTTTTTTCTAACACTATTTTACCATTTTCAAAAATATTTTCACAAATGTTTATAAAATCTTTAATCTCATCTAGAGTTTTATCTTTAATATTTTGTGATAGTAGGCTAACAGATGCTTGACAATAAACACAAGACTTACATTGATAACCCATATCTACAACTTTGTTATTTTTGACCATAAGACTAATTTCCATTTCATCACCGCAAATTGGATTTTTATTTTTTGATATATGCGTATGTTTATCGAGAATTTTATTGTTTTCTGTATTTGATGCTATTTCTAAAATTTTTAAGTCCATATTATCTCTTTAAATCAAATATTAATGTTTTATATTTTCTTTAATGGATCATAACAAGATTTTAGGTGTTGTACTAGCAGGTGGTAAGTCACAGAGATTTGGTGAAGATAAATCTCAAGTAAAATTAAACAATAAATTATTAATAGATCATATTCTTTCTGAAATAATTGATCAATTTAATGAAATTTTAATTATTTCAAATAATCAAATTAAATTTAAAGATTCACCAAAGATATCAACAACTAAAGATATTATCAAAGGACTAGGACCTCTAGGTGGTATTTTGACTGCAATGAAATGGATAAAAAATAATAAAAAAGATTACAAATGGATATCAACATTTCCTTCAGATACTCCTTTCTTTACAAAAAATGAATTAAAAATTTTTTATGAAAAGATTGATATTAAAAAAAATAAATTATTTTTTATTAAAAATAAAAATACAAGACATAATATATTCGGACTTTGGTCTATAGATCTATTAGATAAACTAGAATCTGATCTTAAAAAAGGTGAAAGAAAAGTTGAAGTTTGGGCAGACTCGGCTGACGTTAAAATAATAAATATTGATTATAAAAAAAAAGATCCTTTTTTTAATATTAATACTAAAGAAGATTTAGAAAAAGCATATAAGATGATGGAAAATGATTAGTTATAAAAATTCAAGAATCATATTAAAAAAATCAAAAATCAAAATTGATGATGAAATTATAAAAATAAATAGCTGTATAAATAGAGTGACAACAAATAATATTTTTTCAAAAGTTAACAATCCTGCAGCTGATAATGCAGCCTTTGATGGATATGTGGTTAAATCAAGAGATACAAAAAATTTGAATAAGAAAAAAAAAAGATTATTTAAGATTATTGGAACAATTGCAGCTGGTGACAAAATAATTAATAAAAAATCTAAACCATTTCAAACTTATGAAATAATGACTGGTTCAATTATTCCCAAAGGTTTTGATACGATTATACCAATAGAACAAATAGTTTTTCATCCAAATAAAAAAAAACCTAAATATATTTTGATTGATAGAAAAATTAAAAAATCACAACATATTAGATTTAAGGCCACTGATTATAAAAAAAATGACTTATTAATAAAAAAAGGAACTATTTTACTGCCAGTTCACATTTTGGCTTTGAGATCATTAGGAATAAATTTTGTCAAAGTTAAAAGAAAACCCAATATTTTGTTTTTTTCAACAGGAAATGAAATATCAAATCAAAAAAAGATCTCGGATTGGAAGGTTAGGAATTCAAATAGTCATTACATTAACTCATTGAGTAGTAATTTTTTGTTTAATTTTAAAAATGGAGGAACATTAAAAGATAATCATTCAATTAAATTTAAAAAAGAAATTAAAAAGATTTTAAGCTCAAAAGTTGATATCATCATTACTTCTGGAGCAGTATCAGCTGGTAAATTTGATTTTGTACCAAGTATCGTAAAGGAACATAAGCTTTCGAACTATTTTAAAGGTGCTTCCATAAGACCTGGAAAACCTATTTTGTTTGCAAAATTCAAAGGTAAACACAAAGTTATCTTTGGTCTTCCTGGAAATCCAATTTCATCTGCTGCTTGTTTTAGATTTTTTGTCTACCCTTTTATTGAGATGATTTTAAATTTAAAAAATGAAAAACCTATTCAAGCAATTTTAAAAAATGATTTTAAAAAAAAAAAAAATTTTACAAGATTTATTAAAAGTAAATTGACTACAACTAAAAAGGGTAAGCTTATGGTAGAGCTATTAGCAGGGCAAGAGTCGTTTAAAGTAAATTCTTTTGTTAAATCAAATGTATGGGCAATTTTACCTGACAACAAATCAAAGTTTAAAAAAGGCCAAACTATTGATTGTTTTTTGACAGATCAATCAAACTCAATCTTGAATTAGATACCTCTAATTTTGTTGTAGTTCTAAATTTTTGAATTATTGTTCGACTATGCTCGAATTAAAAAATCCAAGAATAGCTATACCTGTAGTTTTGTTTGCTGGTATTTTGTGGTCGTTTGGTCCTCTTGTTGTTCGTTATATGGATAGTCCAAACCAAGTTCCATGGCAGTATATTTTTGGAAGAGGTGTTACAATTTTTATACTTCTTAATCTTTATTTATTTTTTGAGGAAGGCACAAAGTTTTGGAAAAATTACTTGAAGATTGGAAGATCAGGAATTATTGGAGGATCAGGTCTTGGGATTGCGATGATTTCTTTTATATATTCTATTACCAACACAACAGCTGCGATTACTTTATTATGTTTAGCTGCAATGCCATTTTTTACTGCGTTATTAGCTTTTATATTTCTAAAGGAACAAATTTCTTTAAACGTTTGGGTATCTATTTTTATCGCAACTATAGGAATAATTATTATGGCATTTGGAAACACTGGGGAAAACTCAATGGTAGGGTTTATTTTTGGAATTACTTCATCGGTAGGTTTTTCAATTTTTTCAGTAACATTAAGATGGAGAAAAGAAACACCTAAATTTACAACCGTAGCATTTGCAGGGTTTTTTTGTTTTATTTTTGCAACAATAATGATTGTATCAAAAAATCAGGCTTTTTTTTCAACAAGCTATAATAGTTCATTATTTTCATTACACGGTACATTAGTTTGTTTTGGATTAATTCTTTACTCAATAGGTTCAAAGGCAATACCTGCCGCTGAATTAACTTTATTATCTTTAACAGAGGTGATTGGTGGAATATTTTGGGTTTGGTTACCTTTATTTGGAATTAACGAGGTACCAGATACAAATACTATTATTGGTGGTTTCTTCTTATTTATTTCATTGTTTTATTATAGTTTAATTACAAGATGGAATAAGCGATACATAGGCTTGAATTAATTATCAAAGGAGACTAAATGGATAGACCAAATTTTTTTACATTAAAAAATGGAAAAAAAGTAAAACTTCCTTTTTCTCAAAAAGAATATGATCAAAGAGTCTCTAAACTGCGAAATGTTATGGATAAAAAAAATCTTGATATGGTTATTTTAACCTCTATGCATAATGTTGCTTATTATACAGGTTTTATTTACTGTTCATTTGGAAGACCTTATGGATGTGTTATTACAAAAAATAAAATTGTAACAATTTCAGCAAATATTGATGCCAGCCAACCGTGGAGAAGGTCACACTGTGAAAATGTAATTTATACTGATTGGAAGAGAGATAATTTTTTAAGAGCAATTGTTTCTATAGTTGGAAGAGATGATCCTCCTAAAAATGTTGGAATTGAATATGATCATATCACTTTAGAAATCAGAGAAAAAATTGCTTCAATATTTACTTTTTCATTATTTATTGATGTAGCAAAAGAGTTAATGAAACTTCGAATGATAAAATCAAATGAAGAAATAAGTATTATTAAAAATGGTGCAAGAATTGCCGATTTAGGAGGTAAAGAAATTGTTAAAAATATCAGAGAAGGAAATACAGAATTAGAAATAGCAATTGCAGGAAGAGATTTAATGGAAAGAGAGATTGCAAAATCTTATCCTGATGCTGAATACATGGATACTTGGGTTTGGTTTCAATCAGGAATAAATACAGATGGAGCACATAATCCTAAAACAAATAGAGTTCTTCAAAAAGGAGATATTCTCTCGCTAAACACATTTCCAATGATATCTGGTTATTATACTGCTCTTGAAAGAACTTTATTTGTTGATCATGTGGATGATTCATCTTTAAAAGCTTGGGAAGCAAATGTTAAAGTTCACAAACGAGGTTTAGAGTTAATTAAACCGGGAGCCAAGTGTTCCGATATTTGTAATGAATTAAATGAGTTATTTGTTGAACTAGGATATCTTCAATATCGAACATTCGGTTATGGACATTCGTTTGGAATGCTTTCTCATTTTTATGGCAGGGAAACAGGATTAGAATTAAGAGAAGATATTGATACAGTATTAGAAGAAAATATGGTGGTTTCAATGGAACCAATGATTATGATACCTGAAGGAAATTCAGGAGCAGGTGGATATAGAGAACATGATATTTTGGTAATTGGTAAGGACAAAGTTGAAAATATTACAAAATTCCCTTTTGGCCCAGAGCACAATATTATAAAAGCCTAATCAAAACGATGAGTGATAATAAAAAAATTGTCAATAGCTGGAATGAGTGGGATCCATTAAAGCATGTAATTGTTGGACGTGCTGACGGCACTTGTATTCCAGCGCCAGAGCCGGCGCTTGATGCTAAAGTTCCAGAGGACAGCGATATGAGAGGTAAATTTGGTCCAAGAACTAAAGACTCAATTGATAAAGCAAACCAACTTTTGAATGATTTTTCTAACATGCTAGAAAAAAAAGGAATTAAAGTTGACAGACCAACTCCCATTAATTTTAATCAAAAAACATCAACTCCAGATTGGGAGTCAGAAACAATGTTTGGTTGTATGCCTCCAAGAGATGTTTTGTTGACTGTTGGGAACGAAATTTTAGAAGCAACAATGAGTTATCGCTGTAGATGGTTTGAGTATTTATGTTATAGACCGTTACTTCAACAATATTATAACCAAGACACTAATATGAGGCATGAATCCGCGCCTAAGCCTAGATTGACAGATGCAGATTATAGAAAAGATTATTTATCTGACAAAATTGGTGTTCAAAAAAGGTTAGAGTGGACTGAAAAAAAACATTTTGTAACTACTGAGGAAGAACCATTATTCGATGCTGCTGATGTTTTAAGATTTGGAAAAGACTTGATTATTCAACATGGTTTCACTACCAACTTAAAGGGAATAGATTGGTTAAAAAGACATTTTAAAGAACATAGAGTTCATGCTGTAAATTTTCCAGGTGATCCTTATCCAATTCATATTGATGCAACGTTTACGCCAATTAAAGAAGGATTAATTATTAATAATCCTCAAAGAAGATTACCCAAAGATCAAAGAAAATTATTTGAAGATAATGGATGGGAAATTGTGGATAGTGCCCAACCTGCTCATAATGAGCCACCTTCATTATGTTATTCTTCGGTTTGGCTTTCTATGAATGTATTAGTATTGGATCCAAAAACTGTATGTGTAGAAAAAAGTGAAGTTTACCAAGCAGAACAATTAGATAAGTTGGGTATGGAAGTTATTTTAGTGGACCTTAGAGATGCTTATGCTTTTGGTGGTGGTTTGCATTGCTGCACAGCTGATGTTTATAGAGAAGGTGAGTTAAAGAATTATTTTCCCAAACAATAATTATGTCTAAAGTTTTGAAATTGGGAATTTCAAGTGATAATAACAAAGAAATTGAAGAGGTTGTCTCTATCGAGGTTCTAGCTAATAAAGGTGTTATAGGTGATAGACATTTCAAGGATTTTAATGATCCTTACTGTCAGTTGTCTTTAATTGAGTCTGAAAATATTGATTATTATAATCTAAAATTTGGTTTAAATATTCCTTACGTGAATTTTAGAAGAAATGTAGTCACAAAAGGTGTACGACTTAATGAATTAATTGGAAAGAAGCTTCAAGTTGGCAATGTTGAACTTGAAGGAGTTGATTTGTGCAGACCTTGCAGGCATCTAACTGAAGTTTTAAATCAAAATAATATTCTTAAAGAATTTATTAGAAAAGGAGGTCTTAGATGTCGAATTTTGTCTTCATCTACAATAAATATCGGAGACGAAATAACCTTTTAGCTTGGGTTTTCCTTTAAATATTCAATATAATCTATTACTTCATTATATTTTTCATCTGGAATATCTTTATAGCTTTCACCAAATTTATCTTTAACACAGATTGCAACATGAGCATAAGGATTTCTTCCTTTTGGATGATTAGAGTGATCAGGTAATTGACCTACCAAATAATCGCCAGCTTCCTGAATAATTTTCCAGAGTTTACTTGCGTTTTCTTTGTTCATAAAAATAATATTATTTTTAATTTAGTCGACCTAAATAATTAACTAGTACCACGCCAGCAATTATCAAAACTATTCCTAAAATTCCATAGAGATTAGGCATTTGATTATATTTAATTAAAGCAAACAAAACGACACCAAGAACTGTTAAACCACTGTAAGTTGAATAAGCAAAACCAACAGGAAGAGCATGCATAGCTTTAGCAATACTGAACATAGTTACGAACATAAACAATATACATAAAATTGATGGTGTTATCTTAGAAAATCCTTCAGATATTTTTGCAAAACTATTTGCAGCTATTCCACAAGATATACCAAGAACTAGGAACAAATATCCAAACAAAGGCTTCATATTTTTGATAAATTAAAATATTGTTTTTTCATAAAATGAGATTATCAAATAAGTTAAAATTTACTATTTTATTATTTAATCTTTAAAAAAATAGTCTATTAAACTATATGGCCAAACTTAAAAAATTAATTGTTGCATGTGATGGAGAAGCTGCAAGTGGAAAGAGTACAGGAGCAAAGTTATTTTCAAAAAAATACAATTTATTATTAATTAATTCAGGCTTATTTTATAGATATTGTAGCAAGTTAATAATCGAAAAAAAACCTAAAAAAATAATCTCATTTTTAAAAAAAGAATTAAAGTTAATTTCTTATAAAAAAATTGCAAAGCAAAACCTACATACAGAAAAGATTTCTAATCATGTAGCAATTCTTGCAAAAAATAAAAATGTTAGAGATATGGTGAATCAATTACAAATGAAAATTATTAAATCAAATAACAGAATTTGTGTTGAGGGAAGAGATATAGCGAGCAAAGTTTTAGCAAAAAATCCAAAATATGATGTTGCTTTTTATTTTAAATGTAATTTAGATGTTGCAAGTTATAGAAGGTGGCTAGATCTTAAAAAGACAGTCCCTTTAAAAGAAGTTAAAAAATCTCTCAAAATAAGAACCTTTTTGGATAAAAAAAGAAAAAATAGCCCATTAATAAAGGTTAAAGATGCTATTTTAATTAGATCAGACAAACTCTCTAAGAAAGAGGTTTTGAAGAAAATGTCCAAGTATGTTGATAAAATAAAAAATAAATAGTTTAAAATAGTTTTAAGAAATTTTTAGAAATTAATTTTTTGTAGTTTTGTCAACATTAAATTTTTCCAGCTCTAATGAAAGGTTATTTGTTTCATCTTCAAGAGGTACTGTTTCTTTATTTTTTTCTAAATCTTTTTGTCTCAATTTAAGTTCTCTTCGATTTTCTGCTAATTCTTTTTCTTTTTGTTGCCTATCAAATTTTTCTTCCCATTCTTTAATTCTAATATATTCAAGTTGTTTTTTTCTCTCTTCATCTTCTTTTAATATCTTCATTTCTTTGTTCTTTCGTCTTTGTTCTTTTAATTCTTTCTGTTTTTGTTCATCTTCTCTTATTTTTAAGTCAATATCTTTTCTATTTTGATTTTCTTCCTTAATTTTCAATTCTTTTTCTTTTGCGACCAGTTCTTTTGCTACCTGAATTAAATGCTCATCTTTCTTTATTAATCTTTCAGACTCAGTTTTTTGTTTTTCTTCCTTAAATTTTATTTCTCTTTCTCTAATTCTAAACTCTTCCTCATTTAATTTAATTTTATTATTTTCTTTATTAAGCTTATCTTCCCAATTTTTAAGCTCTTTTCTTTCTTTTAAAATTTCATTTTTCTCTTCAAGTTTTCGCAACTTAATTGCTTTAATCTTTTCTAATTCTTTGTTTTTTTTATAATTTGAAATTGCACTACTAATAGATTTTGTTGTAATAGTTGCTATTTTTGCTAACTTACTATTTTTTTTTGCAGTTTTCGTTTTATTTTTTTTTTTTTGAGCCATTTTGTAATTCAATGATTTCACTAGAGAAAATATTTTTTTTCAATAAAAATTTTACTTATTTAAATTTAAATCTGACTAATTTGGGTACAACCTGAAAGTGATATTTAATTTACTTCGGGTCATTATTTTCTTCTGATATTTTTTCTGGCTCTTCAATAGGTTCTGTTGAAGGATTTAATTCTATTCCAGCTGGAGTTATGGTTTGAGGCATAGCAACAAATTGTGAATCTGGATTATCTACCGATTTTCTTATTTTCATTCTATAAATTCCAAAAACTCCAATTATCGCATGAAAGAAAAATAAAAAAATAAAAAAACCATTAGAACCAACCAAATCCATAAATACCGAGCATAAAAAAGGACCACTCATTGCACCTAGTCCAAATACAAACTGTAGACCTGCCCCTGCAGCAACAAACTTTTCTTTTGGAATATAATCGTTTGTGTGTGCAAGAATTAAAGAAAACATTGGTAAACTACAAAAAGAAAAAAGAATTAAAAAAATATAAAACCAAGTTTTGCTTGTAGCTAGACCTTCAGGTAAATACATTTGTCTTGAAACCAAAATTGCTAGAATAGCAAATAAAGATGCGCCAAAAGTTGAAAAAACAATTACTTTTCTTCTATCGTAGATGTCAGATATTTTTCCAATAGGAAATTGAGAAATTGCGCCTGAAACCGCCAGTAGAAATGTAACAACAGATACTTCAAATATTGTAAAGTTCATTGATGTTGCATATACCGCTAATAAAGTAAATAAAGCTGATTGAATGGTTCCATAAAAAAAAGAACTTACCATCCCAAAGGGAGATGCTTCATAAAGATTACGAAGGGTCATTGCTTTAATTCTTTTAAAAGTTGGAGGTTTTTTCTTAGTTAATAAAATCGGAATTAAAGCTGCTGATGTGATTACTGAAACTAAAATAAATGGCTGAAAATTTAAGGGACTACTAAAATTTAGTAAAAACATCCCAATGCCCATGGTGCCATAAAGAATGACCATGTATATTGAGAGAACACTACCTCTGTTTTTATTACTTGACCTATCATTAAGCCAACTTTCAGCAACAGTATAAATACAAACCATACTTATCCCGGTTAACACTCTTAATAAAAACCAAATAAATGGATTTATAAGAACTGAATGCAATAAAATAACCAAAGAAGCCAATGAGGCAAAAGCAGCAAAAACTCTAATGTGGCCAACTCTAGAAATGATATTAGGAATAGTCGCAGCACCTATAAAATATCCTACAAAATATCCAGACATCATAAACCCGGTTGCTGTTAAACTGAATTGTTCTTGAACAGCTCTGACCCCTAAAAGAGATCCTTGAAATCCATAAGCCATCATTAAGCACCCCATGCCTAAAAATAGTGCCCAAGAATTTTTTAAAACTTTATTCATAAAAACTGACGTTATTATTCGCGATGTATTAGTAAATAAAGACTTAATTGTGACAAGCTTAAGAATTTCTAAGCTTTAAAAATGAGTGGATTGCAATGGTAATAATAATAATTAAACCACCATAAAGGGTGTCTATACTAGGTTGTTCTTTAATTACAAGCCAAACCCAAATAGGACCTATTATGGTCTCCAATAGAAAAAAAAGGTTTACTTCAGCTGCGGGTATAAATCTTGGTGCAATCGTTACCATTACAAAAGGTATTGCAACACATAAGATACACATTAAAGGAACAATAATAAGATCTTTATTGTCAAGAGCAAAACTTTCAATAAAAAATAACGCAAAGGTAGCAACAAATAATTTTCCTACAACTGCTGCAGGAACTAGATTTTTAGATTTTGCAGATCTAATGGTTACCGCACCTACGGCCAAACCAATAGCAGTGATAAATCCTAAAATATCACCATAGAAGTTTCCCAACTGAAGGGAGTCAAAAAAAATATAAATTATTGCTAAAAAAGTAATAATTATCGAAACCCATGTTTTTTTATCTGGAGGTTCTTTTAATAAAATTGCACCCAGTATGGCTGATAGCATTGGTGCAGTGGCTATCATTAAAAGAGTGTTTGCTACGTTAGTATTTTGAATTGAAACCACAAACGTGATGTTTGTTATGCTAAATGTACCTATATAAATAAGTCCATGATAACCACTTAAGAATAACATTTTGAAGAAACTTAATTTATAAATAAGAAGCATTCCAAAAAATACGGTAAAAAATGGAATTATTCCTCGGTAGAAGACTAAACCCCATGTATCAAGATTTGAGAGCCTAATAAATAAAGAGTCTGGCGTTATAAACATTACAGCGGTAAACGCTAGTAAAGAACCTTTTTGTTGATCAGTAAAATTTTTCATGCTTTTAAATTTTCCCAAAAAGTTTTTGCAAGATTAATCTTAGTTAAATCGTATAAAGTTTTTAATCCAGTGGGCGATGTAATATTGATGTCACCATTGAGTTTTTGGTCAATGAAATCAATTCCTGCAAAAAAAATTTTTTGTTTTTTTAAATCTTTCGCAACTATTTTGGATACTTTTTCCTCAATTTTAGTCAGTTTTGCGATAGTAGGTACTGCACCTTTGCTCATATTGCTTAAAAAAGATCCTTTTTTAGGAATTCTTGAAATTGCAGCAACAACTTTGCCATTAATCAAAAAAACTCTTTTGTCACCTTTGCTTATTTTAGAAAGATATTTTTGACACATAATATGATTATGCTTATTGATTAATTTTTTGATTAATACTAAATCAAATCTATTAATAAGATGAATGTCATTCCCACCAAAGCCATGAATAGGTTTTAGAATAATTTTTTTATTTTTTTTTAAAAATCTTTTGATTTGATTAATGTTTTGAGTAAAAATTGTGTTAGGCATAAATTTAAAATACTTTGCAGAATAAAGTTTTTCAGAAATATTTCTAATTGATGTTGGGTTATTAATTATCTTAACTTTGTCACTTAAAATATCCAAAATATGAGTGGTTGAAATATATTCAAGATTAAAAGGAGGGTCTTGTCTGATTAACAAAAATTTACATTTATCAAGACTCAAGTTTTGTCTTTTCAATATCTTATAAAATTTTTTATTACCGTAATTAAACTTAATAAAGAAACCTTTGGCGATTACTTTAGAATTGATTATAGATAGATCCTTGGGTTCATAATAAAATATTCTATATTTTTTACTTTGAATTTCGTTTGCTAAAAATACACTCGTGTCAGTTAAAGGATTAAGTTTAGAAGGATGATCTCCTTGGATAGCAACAATTTTATTTATCATATAATTCTTTTAAATCTTCATTTTTTGAAAATTTACTAATCATATGATCTGCGTTTGTTGTTTTATTATCAATTAGTTTTTGTAAATGATCTAAAAAAAGAGTTTCATTTTTTTTG
>Ga0209425_10004220_pt1 | contig 14777 bp, 13 predicted proteins | sample COG_05_FD_184749 | JGI IMG/M metagenome (GOLD analysis project Ga0209425, IMG submission 184749) | Pelagic Microbial community sample from North Sea - COGITO 998_met_05 (SPAdes) (version 2) | ecosystem: Environmental > Aquatic > Marine > Neritic zone/Coastal water | place: Helgoland, sampling... | reverse complement strand
GTCCATGCCTTTAATATGACATCAAGAGATTCCATGAATAGTCTGTAACTTTTTTCATTATCACGACGATCAGCATCTTGATTAAATTGAAGCGTCACTCTCTCATTAATACCTTTAGCAACACCAAAGTCAACTCTGCCTTCTGTCATGTTATCTAGTAGTGCTATATCTTCCGCTACTCTGAGAGGATGCCAGTCAGGCAAAACAATAGGCGCTTGACCCACTCTTATTTTTTTTGAATGAGATGCTAAGTCAAGTGACATCATTATGGGATTTGGAGGTGCATTTAGATAACCGTTATGAGCAAAGTGATGCTCAGTCAGCCAAACAGTTGTAAAGTCAGCCTGTTCTGCAAGATTTGTTTGTTCTCGCATCATCTTAACGACACGGTTCCATGGAATATTTTCACCAGGATTAAAGAAAGGGACAAAATCAAATCTCATAAGTACTTAAAAAAATCATAAAAAACATTTGATTCTAAGATTATAAATCAAATATCTGAACTTGTAATTAATTTCTAAAACAGAGTAATCTTTTAAGAATTAATACTAATAGCTGATTATGATTTAATTAATATTCAGGCCATCAATGATTGGTTGAAGATACTTTTTATGCTCTTTCCAAACTTCAGAACTTCCTTGGTAGATTTTTTTTCGTACTTGCAAGGCACTTGCAGTTTTAACTGGTCTCTTGGTCTTGTGAAACTCTAGGCAATTCTTATTCCAATCTAATTCACAGTATTTAAGTAAATTTTTTGTCTCTTTTTCTTGATTTTTTGTTAAGTTCTCATAAGAAATATCATATATTTTATTAGGAAACGACTTATGCCAAAAAGACATAAGCTCAATGTACAATCTATAAAATCTAGATAAATCATTCATATTGTAAGCCCAGCCATTTCCGTTACTACTAAAATTATGCTTGAAGTTAGACCAACAGGTGGCAATTGCATCACGCTGAATATGAATTATTTTTGCATCAGGGAATGCGGAAAGAATAAATCCAATATATTGGAAGTTAAGAGGTAACTTATCAGTAATTATATTTTCACTAACACCAAATCTATCTAGTGATTCAAGATATTCTTTTCTTAAAGAAACTAATGTTTTTTCTGGTACTCCTTTAGTGCCATAACTTGAAGGATCTTGCAAAATTTTAGATATTAAATTGCTCATAGTGTTTATTTCTTCTGCGCCATATACATCATTATGACTTGCAATTATTTGCTCTATTAGAGTAGTTCCTGATCTTGGCATACCAACAATAAAAATAGGTTGCTTAGATGATATAGTTTTTGAAATCTCTTTTTTTGAAATAGGCTTAGGGGATTTAAATAATTTTTTAATTATTGAATGAAGACTCTCAGAATTTTCAATAGAATAGTTTAATTGCTTCTTTCTTAAACGATTTCCTTCATCAAGGCATTTATATAAATCTTTTGAATTATCAATATCACTGTATGCTTTAGCTAGAGCAAAATTAAGAAATATCTTTTCACTTTCTAATGTTTCTTTATTAGATAGAAGATTTTGCATAGTCGATATTTGACTATCATTTTTAGTATATTTTTTTAAGGCGCTGATATTTTGATAAGCTTGCCCATAGTCAGGTTTTATTAATAAAGCCTTTTCATAATGATTAATTGACTTTACTTCATCTCCAAGTATTTGAAATGAAATACCAAGATTATGGTGAGCTTGTGCGTAATTTGGATCTAAATTAACTGCTTTTTCATAGTTAGTAATAGCTTGATCATATTTTCTTAACTCTTGAAGAGTGGCGCCAAGATTATTGTAAGCTTGAGAAAAATCAGGTTTATAAGCAACCGCCCATTCAAAGTGCTCAACTGCCTCAGATAATTTGCCATATTGAAGGAGGATTAAGCCAATATTGTTGTGTGCATCGGGATAGGCAGGATTTATCTCTATAGCCTTACGAAAACATTCAATAGCTGAGTCAGTTTGCTTAAGGGTACGAAATGCTACACCAAGATTATATTGAGCTGCTGCATAATCAGGCTTTAGTTCAATTGCTTTTTCAAAAAATTTAACAGCCTCATTAATAAGGTCAACAGCTAAATAACATGCACCACCGATATTAAAAAGCAAAGGTTCTTTAGGAAAATTTTGAGTTAATTCATTAATGGAAGTAATTGCTTCATGAATTTTTCCACTAGAATATAGCTCCATGACTGAATCAATTTGAATTTGAGTTGGACGGATATTTTGATGATCTAAGCTCAATGCAGCAAGGCCTTTTTTTGCTTCTTGGTTATGAGGTGAATCCTTAATAATTTTTTCAAATATTTTTTTTGCCTCTTTAATTTCACCTTTTTTAGCGATTTTTTTTGCCCGAGTCAATTCTTTTTGAGTTTTGATGTCCATACTGTAAAGTTTATATTATTGAAAGTTTAATTGATTGATTTCATTTTAAAATGAACTTAGAGATTTTAGTAGTGGTTTTAAATAATCTTCATAATCTTTCCAGGCTTCTGAACTGCCTTGATACATTTTTTTCCTCACTTGCATAACACTAGCAGTTTTGACTTCACGTTTACTTCTATGAAAATTTAAACAATTTTTATCCCAATCAAGCTCACAATATTCAAGAAGTTTCTTCGTCTCTTCTTCTTGGTTTGTTGTTAAATTTTCGTAAACTAGATCATAAATCTTTCCTGGAAATAATTCATGCCAAAATGATAAAAGTTTTGTATAGAGTCCATAAAACTTGGCTAAATCATCCATGTCATTACCAAATCCAATACCTTTTTGAGGGAGATTATTTTTGTAAATTGACCAGCAAATTGCTCTAGCATCTCTTTTTAAGTGAATAATTTTAGCTCCTGGAAATGCAATTTGTATAAAGCCAATAAAATAAAAGTTCATTAAAGATTTATCTGTAAAGACTTTTTCCTTAAATTGGAAACCTGAAATAGTTTGCAAATACTGCTCACTTATGGACTCAAGGGTTTCTCTAGAAATATTATTTGATGTGGATAAACTCAATGTTGAATTTCCAATTTGGGTTGAGGCGGCTGAGGTGTCTTGATTTAAATATTCTAGTAAAACTGGATTCAGAATTTTTCTCAACACCTGGAGTTCACCAGCTCCATATACATTTTTATGGCTAGCAAGAATTTGTTCAACTAGTGTTGACCCAGAGCGTGGCATTCCAATAATAAATATAGGTTTCTTATTGGTTTGCTTTATATCTCTAATTTTCTCTTTTAAGATAGTTGGTGATTTAAATATTTTTCGAATAGTGTTGTAGTTTTGAATTGCATTGTCAATCGAATAATTTAATTCTTCTTTTCTTAATCTGTTGCCTTCATGGAGGTATTTAAAAAAATCATCTTTTTTTCCTAAATCTTCATTTACTTGAGCCAGTGTAAAGCACAAGTTAATCCTATCAGTTTTTTTAAGGTTCTCATTATTAAGGAGAGTGTTCATTTTAGTTAACTGCTCTTTACTAAAAGTGTATTGACTTAATGAGCCAAGGTTGTAGTAGGCTACTGCTAAATTTGGGTTAACTTTAATCGCTTCTTCAAGGCTTTTAATTGCATCATCTATTAAACCTAATTCTTTATAGGCAATACCAATACTTAAATGACCTTGATCAAAATTAGGCTGTATTTCTAATAGTTTTTTGTAATATTTGATTGCATCACTTGTTCGACCTAAATCTTTAAGCGTTAATCCAAGATTGATATAAGCCTGAGTATAGTTAGATTTTAAATCAATGGCCTTTTTAAAACTATCTACTGACTTACTGATTTGATCCAATTCTCTTTGCCCAAGCCCAAGATTATTGTATGCTTCAAAAAAATCAGGTTTAAAAGCTACTGCCCATTCAAAATGATGAATTGCTTCTTCAAATTGACGTAAGTGAAGTAATGAATTACCAAGATTATTATGTGCGTCAGGGTATGAAGGCTTTATTTCAATTGCTTTCTTATAGCTGGCTATCGATGCTTCAACTTGCCCCAGTTGTTTTTCTATAACACCCAGATTATAATAGGCCTCTGAAAAATCAGGTTTGATTTTGACTGCTTTTTGGAAGCTTTCTAACGCTTTTTCAAGTTTATTAACTGTTTTACAGCAAGCGCCCCTAATATTAAATAATAAGGCGGAATTTGGAAACTGATTAATTAAATTTTCAACTAATTCTAAAGCTTTTTCAGTAGCGCCTTCATTAAGAAGCTGAATAATTGGCTGAATTTGATTAATTTCCGGATTTTGATCTTCAGAGGTTGTCATTTAAAAAACTATTTATGGGCAAAGATAAAACTTACAATGGTAAATTTAATATTTAAGAGCATTATAATCTATAACTAATTTTGCCATGTCCAATAACTAATTCTAATAATTACAGCTTTGATCTAAAATGAGCTAAATATCACTTTATTTAGTAATTACATAGTCAAAGAAATATAATATATTTATGAAAAGACTGAAGGTTTTGATTCCTGATCGAATGAAAGGTAATCGTTTTGATTTTGCAATATCAGAAATGTTGCCAGATTATTCGCGATCTAAAATCTCAAATTGGATTAAATCTGGACACGTATTAATTAATAATAATTCATTTAAGCCTAAGGATAAAGTTACAAAAAGTGAATTAGTATATTTAACAATTAATGAGCAAGAAAATAGTGATTGGATTCCTGAAAAAATCCCACTAAGTATTGTTTATGAGGATGATGATCTAATTATTATCAATAAGCAAGCTGGTATTGTCACGCATCCAGGCTCTGGAAATTGGACAGGTACCCTTGCAAATGGACTTCTATATTATGACTCAAACTTGTCAAAAATTGATCGGGCTGGAATTGTTCATCGCCTGGACAAAAATACATCAGGACTAATGGTGATAGCTAGAAATGCAAAATCTCAAAAAAAACTAGTTGAACAGTTGCAATGTCATTCAGTTTCCAGGGAGTATTCTGCTATTCTATATGGGCATATGATTTCTGGGGGGACAGTCAATGAGCCAATTGGAAGGGACTCTAGGGATAGAGTAAAGCAGGCTGTTTCAACTAATGGAAAGGATTCGGTGACACATTATCGGGTGATTGATCGATATAGGAATCATACGCATGTAAAGGCAATCCTAGAAACTGGGCGCACTCATCAAATTCGAGTTCACTTATCATATATTGGCTACCCTTTAATTGGAGATTTGGCTTATGGCGGCCGTGTTCGATTTCCAAAAAAAGCAAGTCAAGATTTGAAAGGCGCTCTAGGTAATTTTTCTAGACAGGCGCTTCATTCAAAAAAATTAACTTTAATACATCCCAGCACTGGCGAATCATTGACATGGAAAATAGATCTCCCAGATGACATGCAAGAACTATTAAATGTTCTTAAAAAATATGATTTATAAATATTACTTAATAGAATGAATTTTTTTCCAAAAAATGTTCATTTTTTATCTACTGAAAGATATCTTAAGGGTGGTCAAAGCGTTAAAAATTTCTCAAATTTTAACTTAGCCCTTCATGTCAATGATCAAGCTGAGCACGTAATACAAAATAGGTTATTACTTAAAGAAATTTATAATTTACCTGGAGAGCCTGCGTGGATAAATCAAACACATTCTTCTATTTGTGTTAACGCCTCTTCTGTGAAAAAAATTACTGAAGCTGATGCAAGCTATACTCATAAGTCAGGAGTAGTTTGTGGAATTTTAACTGCTGATTGTTTGCCTGTCTTTATCAGTAAAAAGGATGGAAAGATGGTAGGCATTGCTCATGCTGGATGGAGAGGCCTAATTATGGGAGTAATTGAAAACCTAATAAGGTCTTTTAATTGTAATGGGAATGACTTAGTAATACACCTAGGCCCTGCAATATCTGTTAATTCCTTTGAGGTGGGCGAAGAAGTTAAAGAACTATATTTATCTAAAAATGTTAATTTTGAACGTTCTTTTTCCTTTCATAACCACAAGCACTATCTCGATCTATATGATGCCGCAAGGGTAATTTTTGAAGGTTTAAATATCACATCAGTTTCTGGCGGTGATAGGTGTACTTTTAAAGAGTCAGAGTATTTTTTTTCTTATCGCAGAGAGGGTATTAATTCAGGCAGGATGGCACATCTAATTTGGATGAATTAAAGTCAATTTTAGAGGAACTTTTCTTTGCCTTTAATATTGAATTCTAATTTTCCACTTATTTTATTTGGAAGGTAATAGTGAAGCGACTTTTCTTTTCGTTGTTTTTGTTGCACAATACATCCTCTTAAATCAAATGCATAATTTAGCTCAATATCTTCATATTTAGAGTTAAGGCACCTAAGTATTTTTTTATTCTCCTTCTCAATATATTGACGGAAATATAGGTCATTTTCATAATCGATAACTACATAAGCTTTATTGTGAATTGGCATAGAAGGATCAATAATGATAATACAGTTTTCGCTAAACTCGGGCATCATCATATCTCCAATATTTTGAAGTGCATATGGCTCAGAATTGGTAGCACATGTATTTTGAAAGAGAGTTTTAGAGTCCATTAATTTTGACATTTAGGGCAATAATATGTTGCACGTTGATTTTGTACTATCCTCTTAATTTTAACATTACATCTGACACACGGCATATTTTCACGATCATAAACAGATAGCACTTGTGAAAAATAACCTGGACTACCATCAACATTTGAAAAATCATTGAGTGTCGTACCACCATTATTAATCGCGTCAGCTAAGATTTTTTTTATAGATTTAGTCAAAATTTTATAACGGTTTTTTGAGGTTTTTCCAGATATTCTTTTGGGTGAAATGCCAGCTAAAAATAAACTTTCTGAAGCATAAATATTTCCAACGCCAACAACAACTTTGCTATCCATGATGAATGTTTTAATATTTCTAGATTTACCGATGGATGCTTTAAATAGTAGATCATTATTAAATTCATAACTTAATGGTTCAGGCCCGAGATCTCTCAAAAGTTTAAGCTGCGATGTATTATCCTGCCATAAAATTGATCCAAATCGGCGTGGATCATGAAAACGAATGCTAGTGAAGTTATCAAGTTTTATTTCAAAATGGTGATGCTTTTTTAATGGCTCAATTGAAGATACAACACTCAATGATCCCGACATACCAAGATGAATAACAAGCTGCCCATTTTCGAAATCAATCAAAAGATATTTCGCACGTCTTGAAATTTTTTTAAAAGTTTTTTGTTTTAATTTATCAATAAGATAAGATGGAATTTCCCACCGTAAATTTTTATTGTAAATATGAGTAGATATAATCTTTCTATCTACAATCAACGGCTCTAGTCCTCTCCTTGTAGTCTCAACCTCTGGAAGTTCAGGCACTTATCTATTTTTGTTCATTAACAAGTGCAATTTTTTTAGTTGCACCAAAATCAGTCTTGCCACTACCTAACTTTGGAATCTCTTCAACCGATAGCACTTGTGCAGGAAAATAGAGTGGATTAACTTTTGCATCAGAAAGAAGTTTTTTAAGCTTATTTTTGTCCAAATTGTTTGTTGCAAGAAGGACAATTTTTTCACCTTTACGCTGATCAGGTAAGCAAGTAGCTGCTATCTCTAAGTGTTCATCATTACAAGCATCAAGTATTTCTTCTTCAACAGTTGTAAGGCTGATCATTTCTCCACCAATCTTTGCAAATCTTGAGTAACGATCCACAATTGTTAAAAATCCATCTTCATCCAAGTGTCCTTTATCTCCTGTTCTGTACCACCTGTAGCCATCAATTAACTCAATCACCTCAGCAGTTTTTTCTGGCATTTTTAGGTAGCCTTTCATTATTTGAGGCCCACCAATTAAAATTAACCCATCTTTACCAGTAGGTATAGGGTCAAGAGAATCTGGATCAACAATTCTAAATTCTGTTCCACTAAAAGCCTTACCAACTGTTCCTGGACGATTTCTTAACTTAAAGGGGGATTCAATATCTGGTAAATTTACAGATGCACCAGGTGAAGTTTCAGTTGTTCCATAGCCCTCATAAACAGGCATCTTAAACTTTGCTTCAAAGGCATCCCTAACTTCTGACCTTAACTTTTCAGCCCCAGCAACAACTAATCTTAGGGACTGCATGGATTCGGAGCTTACTTTTTTGCTTATGGTATACATCCGAAGAAAGGTAGGGGTGCCTACTAGAATCGTGCCCGAGTATTTTTGTATTCCAGATGCAATAGTTGTGACATCTTTGGGGTCGGCATGACACACAATTGGAATGCCCTCTGAAAGAGGCATTAGTGTTGTAATGGCAAAGCCAAAAGCATGAAAAGTTGGAAGTGTTGACATAATAACATCACTATCAGCCGCACCTAATTCAATCGCAGCTTGTTTTGCATTAGCCGCAATATTACTATGCGTCAATTCAACTCCCTTTGGAGAGCCTTCACTTCCACTTGAAAATAATATTGCTGCAGTATCATTCATTGAAACAGTTTTAAAATAACTTTTTTGAATAAAACTGGCTGGAAGTATAATTGCTTTCAAAAGGGTGCCAATTCGAGATAGTGTTGAAATCTCTTCTCTAATGTCCTCCAACATGAGTAGTTTAGAGTCAGGAAAATATGATTTAAAGTCCATCCCTCTCTCTAGCATTTTGTCTAAAAACTTTCTAGAAGTATAAATATGTTTAACTTCAGCCTGCTTTGCGGCAGATTGAAGTGCTTTTTTTCCAGCGGTAAAATTTAAATTAACAAGTGTTTTTCCAAGAGATAGTATCGCAATTGAGGCAATTGCTCCCCCGCCACTACTTGGTAATAATAACCCAACATTATTTTCTGGACTGTAAGTCTCAATCTTTTTTGAAAACAAAAGGACACCTGTTAAAAACTTTTTGTGAGATATTTCAACTCCTTCAATATCTGCAACTGCAAAGGGAGTTTTAGATTTTTTGGCATTCTTCAGCCATGAAACATGAATAGGGTCTAGTGTTGAGGGATAGTTTTGCCATTCAGCAAAAGAAGTGGGATGAGTTGACATTATTGATTAGCCTCCAAGCATAGCTTTCTTTAGGTTTTTTTGGATTGGGTTGTCTGAGAGGAATATTCCAAAGAACGCTTTTTTGAATTCCACACCTTTAATTAATTCTACGAGTTTAGAATTTTTGAGTACATGCGTTCCTTTTTCAGGAAGATATATAAACTCATAGAAGTCTCCAGTAGAAACATCTGAATTGAACGAAGATGATAACTGATCAATTTCATTGCTAATCGGATCGGTGTTATTGCTTGTTGATTTTTCAAGTCCTTCACTCAATGCCTTCTTCATTGCATCAGCCGTTACCATGGCAGATGTAACATCAATACGAATAGCCATTGGATCATTCATGTTAACTATTTCTTCTGCATTTGAACTTTTAGATTCAAGGTATAAGCTTCCTTCGTAAACTTTCATAAAGAAAATAATTCGAGTTCCTTGACCATTAAGGTTTAACTTGCTTCCTTGATATTCGATTTGTTTAGGAATTTCAGATCCAAAAGATGGAGAGATCAAAAGTAAACCAATAATGGAAAACAAAGCTAAAAATTTATTAATGTGTAATTTCATTTTTTTAATTGTTTAGAAATAAAGTTTGATTATAGATATAAACCGTAAAAATATAAATACAAAAATTCTTTTACAGTAAATATGAATTATCTATAATACAATCTTTTAAACTACAAAATTAAATACTATGAATCCATTGACCTCAGTTAAAGGTACGATTATAAGCGGCTTTGTTCTTGCTATTCTTGTTGCATTTTATGTTTCTCCTGACAGTTCATCACTAATCCAGAGGAATCTGAGTGTATGGCTCCATGTTTTATTTGGCGTTACATGGATTGGTCTTCTATACTACTTTAATTTTGTTCAGGTACCCGCAATGGCTGACGCACTAGCTGATGAAGGAGGCCCGGGTCCAGCAGCTATAGGTAAGTATGTGGCCCCAAGAGCGCTCTTATGGTTTAGAATGGCAGCTGCAGCAACATGGCTTACAGGCGCATGGGCTTTATCTATTTCACCTCAGTATGGTTTTATTCAAACTTTTATTTTTCAGGCGCCAGCAGGGCCTATGATGAGTTTAGGTTCTTGGATGGGAACAATTATGCTTTTTAATGTTTGGGTTTTAATATGGCCTAATCAGAAAAAAGTTCTAGGAATCGTTGAAGCCAGTGCTGATGAAATTGCAAAAGCCAAATTTACCGCAGCTATGGCCTCTAGAACTAATGTAGTCTTATCTGTTCCAATGCTTTTATGTATGATTGGTTCAGGACATGGTGGTTATCTATTCTAATGAGCAATCAGTAATTAAAAAAAAACCGGATTTATTCCGGTTTTTTTTGCTTAATCATTATGCATTTTGAACAATTTGACTTTTTTTCAACAAAATTTTATATTTAACTTTAATATGTAAGAATATATGTAAGATTTCACGACTTATAAAAGCAATACTTGCAAAATTGAAACTAGATAATAATCAAGCTAGAAAAGGGATTACGCAGAAATAATGAGTATTTGTTGAAAAAAAACCACTTTTTGTATCTTTTTTTCAAATATTCATTGACATGGCTAGCAAAAGGGTTTATTATTGCCACATTGTTATTCGTTAGAGTAACAAAGGGTGTTAGGAATTCCTAACAATATAATTATTCTAAATGGAGAATATAATGAAAAAATTAATCGCATTGTTTGCGGTATCTTCTATGGCTTCTATGACTTCTGCTGTAGCTGGTGTTGCAATAAGTGGTGGTGCATCTGTATCATATGATGATAACGGATCTACTGCATCTGCTACAACATATGATGCTGACTTATCATTTGTAGGTACTACTGGTACTACTACAGTGACTGTTGGTATGGACGTTGATGCTGCTGCTTCAATCACAGGTGTTGATATGGCTACTAAGATTGGACCAGTTTCAATTGCAGCTGACATGTTTAATGCTGACGAGTCTAACACAGACAGTGGTACAGGTAACTACATTGCTGCTCACGAGCCGGATGATAGAAGTGTAACTGTAAGTCTAGATGTTCCTGTTGGTGACGCTACAATTGGCCTAGATAACTCTGGTGATGTTGTTGTATCAGGTACTTTCTCAGGTGTGTCAATTACTCACACTATGAAGGGTGGTTCTGACTCAACTTCTGGTTCAGCATCAATTGCAGGTATGGATATTACTATTAACCGTACTTCTGATGATACTACTACTTGGTCAATTGCAACTACTGTTAGTGGTGTGGACTTGACGCTAACTGATGCTCAGAAAATTACTGCTGCATTTGGTTTAGCTGGAAACACAATGACTGTTACACGTGTTCCAGATCGTGCGTCTAAGGCTTCTACTTTCACGAAGTACGCAATTACTACAAAAGCTTCATACTCTACTGTTGCAATTTCACGTGACTTAACGTCAGGTGCTACATTGTCAGCTACGTATAGTACTGAAAATGATTCACTTACACTTAAGGCTGCTGTAGCATTCTAAATTTATTTAGATGTTTCAGTTAACTTAGGAATAAGTTGATATTGAAAACCCAGAGCTTGCTCTGGGTTTTTTTATGTCAGAATAAAAAATGTTTAAAATAGAGTAAATTTTTTTCTAACTTTATATGAAAATTTTATTAAATGAAAGGGCGCTCTTAAGAGTATCTGGAAGTGAAGCTGAATTATTTCTTCAAAATCAGCTAACAAATGATATTATGCTTTTAAATACCTCAAGCGTTCAACTAAGTGCCTATTGCCAGCACCAAGGAAAAATAATTGGACTATTTTGGTTGGTGCGTTTAGATGAAGATTTTCTAATTTCATTACCGAGTGATCTTTTGCAGTTAGTAATATCTCGTCTTAAGATGTTCATTTTGATGTCAGATGTAATAATTGAAGATATCACAATGAATTATAACCAAATTGGTTTGATTAATACCGAGCATGAAAATGCCTTTTCAATTAATCATAATTTATCACTTTTAATTGAAACTAAAAATATAAAAACTGATATTAACACCAATGAAAATTATCAATGGACTAAGGCATGTATCGATTCTTTTCTACCAGAAGTAACGAAAGCCACAAGTGAAAAATTTGTACCTCAAATGCTCAACTTAGATGAAGATGAAATTGGGGTTAATTTTTCTAAGGGTTGTTATCCTGGTCAAGAAGTAGTTGCAAGGCTTCACTATTTAGGTTCTGCCAATCGACGCTTATTTACTTTTAAATCAAATCAAGAAATGAGGGTTGGAGATTCACTTTATTGTTCATCTTCAAAGACTGCTTTGGCACGAGGTGATCGATATAAAGGTAGTGGAGTTGTTGTATCTAAGGTAAAATATAATTCGTTATTTTATTGCTTAGCTACACTCGATGTTGACCTTATAGATGAAGAAATAACGCTTAATAAAAATCACGGACCTAAACTACTAAGAATAAACAATGAATAAAATATTACTAATCCTTATGAGCTTTATTCCAAGCTTAAGTATCGCAGCTTCTAATATGGAAAGCCTTGATTTAACAAACCATATTGCTGGTTATATTGCACTAACACTCTTTGTATTTGCTTATATTTTTGTAATGCTAGAGGAATTTACTCACTTGCGAAAGTCAAAGCCTGTAATCTTGGCTGCAGGTGTTATTTGGGCAATTATAGGTTGGGTTTATGCTGTTAATGGAATTCCACATGCAGCAGAAGTAGCAGTAAGACATAACTTTTTAGAGTTTGCTGAACTATTTCTATTTCTACTAGTAGCAATGACTTATATTGAGTCAATGAGAGAGAGACTCGTATTTGATAAATTAAAAGTTTGGCTTATTTCTAAAAACTTTAGTTATAGACAGCTTTTCTGGCTCACAGGAGTAATTGCATTTTTTATGTCTCCAATTGCGGATAATTTAACTACTGCACTTGTTATGGGGGCTGTTGTCTTATCAGTTGGAGCTGGAAATGCCCGATTTATTTCAATTGGCTTTGTAAATATTGTTGTTGCGGCAAATGCAGGTGGTGCTTTTAGTCCATTTGGAGACATTACAACCCTGATGGTTTGGCAGAAAGGGCTTGTTGATTTTCAGCAATTTTTCGTCTTATTTTTGCCATCAGCGGTCAACTATCTTATACCTGCAGGGATTATGCATTTTGCAATTAAAAATGAAAAGCCGAAATCAATTAATGAGACGGTTAATATCAAAACAGGCGGTATTGTAATTACTATCTTATTTCTATTGACAATTGCCACTGCTGTGAGTTTTCATAACTTCCTTCATTTGCCACCTGCTATGGGTATGATGACAGGGCTTGGCTATTTAATGGTCGTTAGTTACCTTATAAAGCGCCAAGTTCCTAAAGATGAGACAACAGAAAGATTTGATATTTTTACAATGGTCTCTAGGGCTGAATGGGATACACTACTGTTCTTCTTTGGTGTTATTGTAAGTGTTGGTGGATTAGGCTTTATGGGTTATTTAGCGCTTGTTTCAGAAGCGATGTATGTTCAGCTAGGAGCTACTTATGCAAACGTATTAGTTGGAATCTTGTCTGCAATTGTGGACAATATTCCGGTCATGTTTGCCGTCTTAACAATGACGCCAGATATGTCTCTGGGTCAATGGTTATTGGTCACTTTGACAGCGGGCGTTGGTGGAAGTTTACTTTCAATTGGTTCTGCAGCCGGCGTGGCCTTAATGGGCCAATCAAAAGGTAACTATACATTTGTGTCACACTTAAAATGGATTTGGGCAATTGCTCTAGGATATGCTGCAAGTATTTTGGTCCATCTGTGGATTAATTCAGCACTCTTCGATGTCCCAATCTAACCTCTTCATAGATATTGGAAACTCCGCTATTAAATGGCGTATGAGTGATTCAAAAGTTTTTTCAGAGGATATAGATAATTTTTCAATAACAGTACTTAATCAATCAAATACTGCTTGGTTGAGTGCTGTTGCTCATTCAGACTTAGCTCAGGAAATTTCCACTCATTTTCAGACAATCAATATTATAAAACCTCAAAAGAGATTTGGAAATCTTACCCTCTCATATGATGATCCTTCTATGTTAGGTGTAGATCGTTTTTTAGCTATGTTGGGTGCAATAAATCATTTCCCTAATAAATCACTTTTAATAATCGATATTGGGAGTGCTATTACTTTTGATGTGGTTGATAAGAATGGACTGCATCATGGAGGCCTCATAATGCCCGGTATGAAAGCTCTAAGAGGGAGTTTTGAGAAGTTTAAAACGAGTGATGTAAGCTCTGGTTTACTTGGTTTAGCAAATAATACAAATGATGCCTGGAGACAAGGAACTTATGCAATGATCATTGGTGCTATCAATTATCAAATTGAAAGTTTTCAATCCAACTTCTCTGATGGGGTTGTGGCTGTTTGTGGAGGAAAGGTAAGAGAAATTAAACATGAGCTTCCCAAATCTATAGAACTCTTTGATAATTTGGTTTTAGATGGATTAGAAAGCTATAGCCAATCTATGGGATAATCCAATTTAACATTTAATCCTTAAATAAATAAAATGAAAGATCATCGCGTACTATCAGGAATGCGCCCTACTGGCCAACTTCATCTTGGGCATTATCATGGCGTTCTTAAAAACTGGGTTAGGCTTCAAAATGAATATGATTCTTATTATTTTGTAGCTGATTGGCATGCGTTCACAACACACTATTCTGATAGGATTGATTTAGAAAAAAATGTCTCAAATATGGTTGTTGACTGGTTGGCAACTGGCCTCAATCCAAACACTGCGACTCTTTTTGTTCAGTCTAAAGTCCCTGAGCATGCAGAGCTTCATTTACTTC
>Ga0209425_10004213_pt1 | contig 14794 bp, 6 predicted proteins | sample COG_05_FD_184749 | JGI IMG/M metagenome (GOLD analysis project Ga0209425, IMG submission 184749) | Pelagic Microbial community sample from North Sea - COGITO 998_met_05 (SPAdes) (version 2) | ecosystem: Environmental > Aquatic > Marine > Neritic zone/Coastal water | place: Helgoland, sampling... | reverse complement strand
GGGTGTAACAAAGTATGTACGTTCGGCTTGGAAGAGCCCTAAGCAAAGCATGGAACCTCGTCACCGTACTGGTAGAATGGCCGAATGGCGCCACGAACCTGTGTTTCAGAGAATCGATAAACCTACTCGAATTGATGCGGCTCGCCGTATGGGATACCGTGCTAAACAAGGCGTAGTTATCTGCAGAACTCGTGTTCGCCGTGGTGGACTTCGCAAAGGTGTAGTTAACATGAAGCGTAAACCATCAAAGTCTGGTGTAACAAAAATCACTATGGCTAAGTCTATTCAAAGAATTGCTGAAGAGCGTGTTTCTCGTAGATATCCAAATCTTAGAGTTCTAAACTCATATTGGGTTGGAGAAGATGGAAAGAACAAATTTTTCGAAGTAATTCTTTTAGATCCTAATCATCCAGTAGTTATAGCAGATAGCCAATGGTCATGGGTTGCAGATAATCATCACAAAGGAAGAGCAATGCGTGGTATGACAAGTGCTGGAAAGCGCGGTCGTGGTTTGTATAACAAAGGTAAGGGTGCAGAGAAACTTCGCCCAAGTCTAAAGGCTAACAAAAACCGTGGTAAATAAGTAACTTTCAGCCGAAGGTTGATTTCAGTTAAGCGTGCGGCTAGTACTAATGACAGAGTTAGACATGAGTTCTATCCGCGGTCTTCCTGTGATTATTCCAGATGGTCGCGTTCTTGGAACTGTACATGACACCGTTCTTTCAACAGAATCTGATTCATGGACTTGCACTCATCTTTTTGTTTCTGATCCTCCTCCTAGTTTAGTCGAAGGACGTATTCATGTTGCAATACCATGGAACTGGGTTAGATCGATTGGAGATGTTGTAATTTTACGTTGGTTCCCTCCGACTCCAATCCCCAAAAAGCCGTAATTTCTATGATGCACGAGTACACGTAACCACAATACGATTCAAAAAGGGAAAGTTCACGCTAAGGTAATGCGTAGAGTCACGTCAGCCATTTTGCTTGTTCTTCTTTTTTCTATAGCTAGTCCATTGGTTTCAGCAGATTCCAAGGGGATTATTGGCTGTACAAGTGCCGATATCGATATGATGCCAGCAAGTTGGGCAGTATCTGATCAGTCTTGTGTAACTATTGATTTTCTCGAGGTATTGACTCCTGGTACAACATTTTCATTTGAAATTGATAGTGATGGCGAAATAGATATTCTACTTTTTACATCCAATGCTAGAACTACTTATCAAAATGAACAAAATTATCGAACAGACTTAATTTGGGAAGAAGATTCAGTGTTTGAATCATTCAGTGGTGAAGGATCTTGGCATTGGACAGTACCCGACGAAGGACAATCAACTCGTTGGTACATGGTTATTGATAATTTAGCGCATCCTCAAGATAATGGTCAAGGTTCTCAAGGAGGAAACACTGTCAACGTAATTATGGATGTTCAACAAGTAGTTGCTCCAGAATTCTCTATTGCAGATACAATTGTTAGACTTGATAATGATGAGTATGAAGTAATCGCAGGCCCATTTTCTTTAGATGAAGGCACTCAAATTTCAATTGAAGCGACAACTATGGAAGGTGCCCCTGATGTATTTTTAATGACAGAATCTCAAAAGAATGCATATGAGTCTGCTGCAGCTAATGGAACTGTAGCTGCATCTAGAATTAATCAAGCAGACTTACTATCAGTTACAACTTCTGGAAATAATGTTTGGTCTGCAACATCCCAATATGTTGGAATCCCTCTATTTCTAATTGTAGATAATCGTGCAGGAGCAGGAGGTGCAGGGACTACTGATGTTGCCACTACAGTAGTTTCGTCTTTGACACCAATTGTTCAAGCAGTACTTTCAAATTCAGATTCTCTCACACTTATTGATGTCGGAGCTATAGTCACACTAGACGCTAGTAATACCCCAAATCTCTCAAATCAAATTGCTAGTGTAAATTGGGATACTGATGGCGACGGATTCAATGACTTTAGTGGTAATTCAGTAGATTTTTCTTGGTCCGAACCAACAAATGTTACACTAAAGTTGTCTGTAGTCTCAACAGACTCTAGAAGCTCTACAATATTCAAAGAAATAGAAGTTCGAGATATATCTAATCCTGTTGCTAATATTGATATTAATTCTGATATAACTCGTGGTTATGGCGAAAATATTGTCCTCAGTGGCCAATTTTCTGATAATTGGGGTGTTTCAACAGTTGAATGGTTAGTTGATGATTTAGTATTAGAAACATATTCTGGATCAGATAATTCTGCAACCTCATTTAGTCATATATTTGATTCGTCATATATTTCTGGTATGCATACAATAACACTCAGAATTACAGATAATTCTGGATTAATCACTGATGATGTTGCGAATATTAACTTGTATGACCCAACTCCTCCTCGTATAGATTCAACTTTTAATTCTGAGTTACAAGTAGTGGTTAATCAGGCCTATCCTTTTTCTGTTCCTGCTACTGATTCTGAATCAACTAGTTTGGTTTACACATGGGACTTTGATAGAGACACAGATTCTGATGGTGATGGAATTACTTCCAATGATAATGAAGGAGTAGGACCCGTTGTGGTATATCCTTTTTCAGATACAGGAGTGTTCTGGGTAGTCTGTACTATTGAGAATGATGAAGGCCTTACTACTGAGGCAGAGATTTTAGTCACTGTCATTTCATCAAGTGGCGAATCTAATGGGATTAATTGGCTGTATTTGATTCAAATAATAGCGGTCATTGTAATAGTATTCGTAATTCTAGGCTTTGTGACTTTTAGAGTAATGGAAAATAGAAAAATTTCAGCATTATTAGCAGAACAAGCAGAGCAAGAAGTAGAGAAAGAAGTAGTTCCTCCTTCGGTCGAAGAACAGAAAGCAATGTGGTCTAATAATGGCGCAACCCCCATAAATCCCCTTTCTCAACCTAATACAAATGATCAATTTGGAGGTTATTCGTCCGGAATGTCTGGACTTCCAACCCCCCCTCCCTCAGGTATTCCAACAAGTTCAAATTCGATTGAAATGGATCCTGATTTGGCTGAATTGATCAGTGCATCTCCACCTCCTACCTCTATCCCAACTAATAGTCAAGCCAGTGAATTACTTGCTGCCTTTACAGAAGATGATGCCGTTGATTCCGAGGCTGTCGATTATGAATTTGATGAAATTGCAAATTCAGATGAGATATGGTCTCCTTCGGATGATCCTCTAGCTGGAATTAGCCCCCCAGTTCCTGAAATTATAGATACGCCCGAGCTAGAGTCCGAGCCAGAAATGGTGCCAGAACCAGAGCCAGAACCAGAACCTGAGCCAGAACCTTTAGTTGAATCAACTATCGATGATAGAGTGGTCAGACAATCCTGTTCTAATTGTGGTAAATTATTCGAAGTTGAAATGCCATTAGGAGTTGATATAGCTCGAACTTCTTGTCCACACTGTGAATCAGTTGAGACAATTCGTTTTGAGTGAATATCATGATAAAGAATATACTAACTTTAGTGTCAGTAATTTTGGGATTACCATTTGTTTGGATAGGTATTTTACATTTTCAAGATCCAGTATGGTTTGAACCAATAGTCCCTGAATTGATAGGTTTTCCGAGATTTTGGGTATATGCTAGTGGTGTATTTGAGATAGTACTCGGGCTCGGTCTGATGTTTTCTCGAACACGAGAAATTGCTGGTTATGGTATTGCTTTAATGTTGATAGTATTGTATGCAGCAAATTTCAATATGTGGGTTAATGATATTGCAATAGGTGGCTCTAAGTTTGGTACTAATTGGCATATACTTAGAGCGACTATACAAGTTCTATTGATCGCAGTTTGTTTATGGATTGCCCGTACATCTTCTAAACAATATGGCTCGATTTTCGAATATCTCAATGAAACAAAATTCAGATAGAACCTATTTTGTATTGTATCAGGTAGGGGAATAACCTTTACCACGTCTCTAAGAGGTGTACTCATGAAAGGTGGTGCTGTGCGTGTTATTCGTAGGTCCCCGGGCATCAATCATTCTCAGACTATTCTTCTTGTGTTGATATTTCTACTTCCAATGTTTTCACCTATAACTTCAGTATCTGCTCAAAATCGAATTAGTGCCGATGACTTTGAGATACTTGATGATTTAACTTCTGTACTTTCTGAGAGAGAAAGTGTAATTTCATCAGAATTAGTCGAGAATTTAGCAAGTCCATCTCTTGAAGGAGTGATGAATTCCGTAGCACATACCACAAGTAATGATCCTCTTTTTGGTATCGATGAGATGTTCTCTGATGCTACAATAGTAGACCCTACTCCTCCTGAAGTTGTCCATCCAGGACCATATGATCTCCTAATTAATCCAGAAAAATCACCTCCTGGTGCAGTTGATACGGTTTGGCAAACAATCTTTAATCTGACAGATTATTTAATTTGGACAAAATATATCGATATGGATGGGAATCAAGTTGAAAAGTTCGAAGTTGTAACATTTACTGCAACTTTACTTTCGTTTTTGGATCCTGAAACGAATTCCCTTCTTCATGCTGTAGATGTTGATGATGATGGTGATAACGATATTCAAGTAGGTTTGGAAATTTCATTCGATTTAGGCGATGAGTTGGGAATAGAAGGAGATACTCTCTGGATCAAACCTACAATCTCTTTCACAGTAATGGTACTTGAATCAAGTCGAGATGATTCAGATTGGGATGAGTTACAAACATTACAAGTTTCTTTATTGAAGGCTTTTGCTTATTCAGACGGAATATTCAATGGTGGTGAAAGCTATGTTTGGGTAATTGATTCAAAGTTTACTACCCAACCAGATGATTTCTCAATTGATATTGGTATTGAAAAAATCTTTTTTGATATTTCCGATGCAAGTTCAAGTTTAGTGACGAGTCTAATATCCTTGATTGCTGGAGGAATATCAATTCCAGGTCTAGGCGGAGATACATCAAATATTGTACTCGGGGCTCTATCTGCCCCTTATGCAATCTTAATTAATAACAATGGCCAAACATATTGTCCTGAGCGTTATTCTCAAATTGAATTGTCGACCCTGCCTTCTTCGGAGATTTCTTGTGGAGTTATTGCAGGATTTGGTTATGTTCATTTTTCACCACAAGATACTGATGGTAATAGGGATATTTGGGAAGTTGCTTACATAGAAGCAACAGTACATCCTAATGGGGTTTCTACAAGGCTACCATCGGAAGTAAATTTAGTCATAAGAACAGATTCTACGTTATCTGAAGGGGCAGGAGATGTTGGAGAAAATGCTCTTGATACTATTGAATATTATGCAGATAGGAGATCTGATTTACACGTACACTTCCATGAGAATAAAGCAGGAGAACCAGTTGCTTCAGGCGAACCTAGAGGTAATTCTACAGATACTATTGGATGGTTAAGAGGTATGCCTGCGGGTAGTCTCTCAGTAGATGAGATCGACAGAATTTTTACGATGCTAGGGTCTAAGTCTTCTCCAGAATTACCTGGTGGACAGCCTGAAAAATTAGGTATGATAATAGCAATAAAGAATTTTTCTAGAGATTCAACACAAAATGTTGATGACTCAACTTTGCCTGTGAATCCTGCATTTCCTCCAAAAACTCTAGTACTCATTCGTTCATCTCAGAGTATTCAATCTATAGAATATGACTCCTGGCATAAACGCGGAGATATAATCACAGATCACAGCAAAATACACTTAGAAATGAAAGATTTACCAACTTCTATAGTATTGTATGGTTCATTCGAATTCGGTAGTTCATCTACTTCTGATACGAGTCTAGATTCAGGAACTAATCTCGATTTTGTGTCCAAAATATTAGACTCAGTAATACTGAATCTAGTTGACTTATTCTTAGATATCGGTGGCATAATTAATTCTATACCTAGTGAAGTAGTTTCAGTTCTTACTGGAGATTCAGGCGGAGTTGGATTGAATAGCTTTGCAGGTAGAGATGTAACTTTGCTGATGACTGATAATTTATTACTTGACAGAGTCAATATGCAAATTAATGAATTAGCAGTGCAAATCGGCTCTAGCCCTCATCCTGTGATTTTGGGTGACCACGTTATAATCTCCAAAGATCGTAACTTAAACCAAGTGATGGGTGAATCTGGGCTTAGAGAACCGCTTGTTCCTGTAGCCTCTAGCATTAGATTTAGTGGTCTCTCAGAATTCACATTTAGTGACGATGATGTTTTAGAAACTCAATCTATATCTTTAATCACAGAATCAAGTGAATCATTTAGATTTTCATTCATCGAACATAATGGAGATTCTCTTGAGAATCTATCCTTCCAAAGTCTACATTTATCCGATATTCCAAACAATATTTCTGTTATGATAGATGAAAACTCACTGAATTATATTGCTAATGAAGGTATTGAATTAATGACCTATGTGGGGCTTGATGGCGACCAAAGACAGGGCGCAAATATTCATGATATGCCTGCAGCGTTTATCTTTGAATTTGGTGATCAAACAAGTTTTATCGCAGAATCACCGATTTCTACTGTAGAAGTACAGATTAGTAATTCTTCTGCACCAATTACAATGACGGGTGATCATTTCCTATTCCATCATGATTCGATTAATGAGACTTCTACAATATCTACTCGATTAACTGGAATCCAAGAATTAGGTTGGATATCTCCTGTTGAAGAAGGAGCACCTGGAGAATTAGGAAGGGGGACAGCATTTTTGAAATCAGCAGGTGATAGACCAATGAGTATCAATATAGACAATGCTCCTACTGCCGACTCTTCTGGCTTATCTGCACTAGCTTTAGTGGACCCTCTCCCCTCTCATCTTTCAGTTGAGATTCCAACTGGCAATGATGGTGGTTCTGACTTAGTTCTCCCTGAATTTAATTCTACCAAGGGATTGTCTGGTGTAGCCTTTTTTATTGGTGGATTCTCTGATTTTGGCCGTTCAATTAATTCAGTACTTGCTGGGTTTACAGGTGATATTTCAACAGGTACAGAAGAAGTTGATGACTCATTCTCATATGCTTTACAATTAGAATCAGATACTTCTTTCGATTTGGTTGTTGAAGCAACTTATGGTAATCCAGTAAACAGTGAACCACCATGGGTTCATGGTATTTCTTTCCAGTCATCTCCTGATGGATTATCTGACGGTTTCCATATCAAAACTTGGTTACCCGGTTTGCCTCCATTAATTGATATATCAATTTCAAGAACTAGCCAGTTAAATGGAGAAGATTGGTATATTCAAGCATCTCTAGATAGTTGGGAACCAGGACGTGAGGAATTTATGATCCATGCTTATGGAGTAAATGGTCAAGATCTATTGTTAACTATGCAAGGTCTTGAACCAGGTAAATCTACAAATCTATTCCTCGATAGTGTCTTTGAAATCCGAGATTCAGGAGGTATAACAGAAGTTTCTACAGGTACTCAATTTGGTCTGTCTGAAAGACTTGATTGGATTCATATGATGCTGATTAATAGAGATTCTCAAAGTCGGACTGAGATGTTGATTAATGATATTCCTAAATCAATTGCTTTACAGGCAAGTCTCGGAACTGCAATTTCTATAGATATGAGTGTCCCTGAAGAAGAGCGAATAGAAGGATTTGCAGTCGGTTCTTTGATGTTGCAACAAATGCAATGGATGGATGGTTTCTGGTGGCCAGCTACTGTATTTTTGAAAGATATTCCTGGTTATATTAATTTGACTACTGCTCCTGAAATGAATTTTGATATAACTAAAAATCTTGCATTCCAAGGTCTGCCGAATTTTGAGTTTACATCATCAGATGATGGAATGTCGTTGTATATCGAGGCGTTTGGCCGGGCAATTAATTCACGGGGAGATATCATTCTTTTAGCAGAAGGAATGACTGATAAACTAATAATTAAACCAACTAATGCTTATGGTCTTGAAATTCGTTCAAGTGGTAGTGGTGTTGAGAAGATTTACATTCGAATGAATGATGTTCCAACTGGTTCCAGTCAAGTAGGAACTCCTCCGGTATTCCTAGAGGAGATGGAAGCAATGGGCGAAAATCTTCGCAGTGCAACACTGCATATCAGAGAATTAGTCGGGCCTTACAGCGTCATTGAAGTTGAGGATGTAGACGGTGGTAAAATCATTGCTTCTGCTAAAGTTACAACAGAGTTCGCAGGACGCGAAATTCAAATTAGAGGGGTATTAATTGATGCTCAGACTACTGGTGGTGTCCCTACAGGAACAACACTGGGAGTAAATGGACTTTCTTCCGACTTATCGATTTTGAATTTAGTTCCTGGCTTAAGTGGTTCAACTCATCATGTTTTAGTTCCTGAACCATTTACTTCTGCAATACTGACGGTTATCGCAACACTATCTGAAGGGGGTAATTGAATGGGATTACTTGAGAAGTCTCGTAACCTAGAAATTGGTGAGACTCTTGAAGAAGAGTATGCTCATGAAGTACTAGTTAAATTAGAAGATTCAGTTAGGCATATATCTCCAATAAGAGTAATTCTCGTATCTTTTGTAGCTCTAATGATTATAGCAGCAACTTTAGTTGCATTAACTTGGATTATACCTTATGAAAAAGTAACAGTTGATGTCGTTTATATCCAGAGTAGTGCAGGTCACGTAGTATTAACAGAAGTTGATAATGATGGTAGCCGAGCAATTACTGAATTAACTCTAACTATCAGGTTTATTAATTCAGATAATATTGAAATTGATCGAACTACATTCAATAAATCTTCTTTACCTGCTCATAGTTCAGTTTCTGGTGATGCCTTGGAATTAATTGTTATTGGGGCCTCTGTTTGGGAAAATTATACTATAGATATTGAATTAGAATATACTAATAATAATCAGGATAATTCAAAAATTGAGCTGCAGTATATTGTGGGCCAATGGAAAATGGAACAATTCAGTCATGGCACAGGGATTGACTTCTTTTAGTGATTATATTTTCACCTTAATCAATGAACCCTAAAGGGTTCAACTAACCCATATACTCAAAACAGCCTTGATGAGGGGGTGTCTTATGGCAAAGCGAACAGTCTACCTAATTTTGGGGGTCCTTCTTCTATCTTATATCCCTCTGAATGATAGCATGGTTGGTTCGCAGGATTCAATTTCAGGATTATTAGATGAATCAATTGAAAGAATAGAAATATCTCCTGATCCTAATAGTATTTCGGATTTTGGTGCGCCAAGAATAATTAATAGTTCTGAAATGTCACGTTCAGAGAGTGCAGATTCTAGTATCGGAATTTATACTCATTCTGGATTAATACCCAGTGTTTATTTCTCCGAAGATATCTCCTATCCTAGAACAGATCTAGCAATTGTAATAATTGATGGAGAAACTGGTCTTTGGGACGCTAGAATGGAGATTATGGAAATTTCTGGGATCGAAATTCGTTCTACAATTCCTCCTTCAGGATACCTAATTCAAGGTAAATCTGAACAATTAGAGATGTTAGAAACATTACAATCCATTGTGTCGATACATGAAGTTCCAGCAGGATTATTAGTTCATTCCGCTTTATATGACTCTCCAAATGATGAAACTCTAGTAGTTGAAATAGTTGGTTGGAAAGATTCAGAACTAGTGCGTCAAACTTCTGCATTAAATAATAATTTACAAGATGTTGCTAATACCTGGTTATCCGAATCATGGTCCCCTGATAATGGAATAATTTGGGGGCAGATTCAAACAAATGATATTTCTGAGATCATAAAAAATCCTTCAGTATCTTACATTGCACCTGTGCCTATTCTTGAATTAATGAATAATGAAGCTAGAAATCACATGGGTATCGATACGGTAGAAGACTTTTTTATTACGGGATTAAATGGTTCTGGGCAGAAGATTGCAGTTGGTGACTCTGGATTAGATGATGACCATGGTGATTTCAATGGTAGAATTTCAGGACTTGATTCGGTAACACCCGGCGATTCTTCTACAGCTGATCCTTCAGATGGGCACGGCACACATGTCGCTTGTACTGTTCTTGGAGATGGAATGAGAAGTAGTGGGACATACCAAGGAGTTGCTCCAGAAGCTGACCTTTACTTCCAAGCGATGGAAGATGATGATAGTGGTGCATTGTATTCTATTGGAATCAATAGTATGCTCAATGAAGCATATAATGCCGGTGCTCGTTTACATACCAATAGCTGGGGTTCTCCTACAGGTGGAGAATATACGACTTCATCTGAGGATGCAGATGATAGAGTTTCAACATGGGACCAATATTGGCAATATCAAGGAATGACAGTATTATTTGCTGCTGGAAACGAAAGAAATGACGGAATTTCATCTCCAGGTACTGCCAAGAATGTCATAACTGTAGGTGGCCATGTAAACAGATATAGTGGCGCTCCGGATGATATGTACTATTGGAGTAGTCGTGGACCAACTGATGATGGAAGAATAAAACCTGATTTAGTAGGCCCTGGTGATTATGTCCGTTCTTGTAAATCTCAAGAAGCAAGTAGTGCTTCAGGTTCATGGAGTAATAATTGGTATCTAGAATACAGCGGTACCTCAATGGCAACACCTGCTACTGCTGGAGCTGCAGTTTTAGTCCGTGAATATCTAATGGAAATTGCCGCTAGACCTGCTCCACAATCTGCATTAATTAAGGCGCTATTGATATTGGGAGCCGAAGATATGGGTGCTCGTGACATACCTAATAATATCGAAGGATGGGGTCGTGTTAATTTAGTAAATTCCTTAATTCCTGATAATGATGTAGGGATATTTGTAGATGACCGTTCTAGATTATCTGCAGGACAATTGAGTGACTATTCCTTTGATGTCACAAGAGCCGGGGAGGAACTTAAAGTAGTTCTAGCTTGGTCTGATTACCCTGGTTCTTCTTCATCTTCAACTCAATTAAGAAATGATTTAGATTTAGAAATTACTAATCCTAATGGCCAATTGTACAAAGGGAATGTTTTCACTAATGGGCAGTCAGTAATTAATGGTGAGAAAGACTCGAAAAATAATGTTGAAGTCGTATTAATTGATAATGCAATGATTGGTACATGGACAGTTAGAGTCCGAGATTCATCTCATGGAGGTAGTAATTTCTACCAATCTTATTCTCTTGCAGCCAGAGGAGTTAATGTAAACGACTTAGATCCTGACCCTACTTTTGTAACCAATTCATTTGCATTATCTGTGCCAATTCCACAAATCGATGAAGAAGTAGAATTTTCTATATCATTGATCAATCAGGGCGCAGGAAGTATTCCTGAGTTATCAGTAATCGCGGCCGTTAATAGCGCCACAATTGATACAAAGATACTCAGCCTGTCTCCTGGAGAGTCTGCTGAATTAACTTGGCAATGGACTCCAAGTCAAGAAGGAGAAAATACGGTATCATTCTATATTGACCCAAATGATTTGGTTGACGAAGTATCCGATGCAAATAATCAATATGAGGAAATAGTCATCGTCAGCGTCCCTGGTGTTCGAGTAACGAGTGATAATCCTACGCAATTAATTGGGGGTACTACCGATAGTTCTACCACTTGGTCTCTTGATTTGACTAATACTGCATTGTTCGAAACTAATGCTTCAATCGTAGTTTCAGAACCGGTAAGGATGCAAGATGGCGTTGAATTTGATTGGTTCTCTTCTTTTTCTAATAATACATTTAATTTAATGCCGGCAGAATCTACTACAGTAGACCTGTCTGTGATACATCCAGCACCGCCTGAGCCCGGACTTTATCAAATGTTGATTACGGGGACTGATGTCGAAAACCAAATTGAATCAGAGTTTGCAATTTATCTTGAAGTTCCTCTTTTATCAGATGCGAATATTTTGATTCCTCCTAGTCAGATAAAAGTTAATCCTCTTGTTTCGACTCCTCTACAAATCCAGATTAAGAATGATGGTAATGGGCCACAGACTTATGATGTTGAATTAATTTCTCCATCAGGTTGGAGTCTTGGACTAGACTCTATAGGTTCTTTCGCAGGTTCAACTCATGGTTCTACTGGTTCCTTGGACAAAGGAGAATCACGAACTATAGATGTAACAATAAATCCTCCTGGTGCAATGATTCCTTCAGGTACAATATTTTCGGCTGCTATTTCAGTGCACTCTCGAGTTAGCTCAGATTCGTGGTCTGAGGATCTAAATTTAGTTGTAGATAATATAGATATAGTTACTTTTACTCCAACATCGAATGGAACAGAATATGACGTATCTGCTGACGCGTTGCTAGAATGGGATGTTAATTTCAATAATCAAGGGAATCGTGATTTAGAATTTACTCCATATGTTCTTTCTAAACCAAATGGATGGTCTTTCACTAGTAGTCAAAACTCATTCGTAGTTCCCTCTGGTGAACAATTTGACTTACCAATCTCAATTACAGGCAACGGTCTCGCTAAAAGTGGTGATTTGAAAATGAGGTTTGTAACGAATGATGGATTCACTGTTGATTGGAATAGAACAATTGATGTTCTCTCAGGAGCTATTCCAATAATCGATTTTTATCAAGTCGCTTTACCTGATGGAACTTCGGCAGATACTCCTCTAGGAGTGGATGCTCATCCAGTAGGTGGCATCGGTTTTGATTTACTTTGGAAAGTAAGTAATGATGGTTCTACGATATGGCGCCCCAGTGTTTCTATGGATTTACCAAACGATGAATGGGCATATTCTTGCTCAAATAGCAATCCTACTATAGGAGTAGGTGTGACAATTACGGTGATTTGTAATGTAATAATTCCTTTGTCGGAGGAAGCGGGTTCAGAGCCAACAATTTCGTTAATCTTAACGGGTGGTGGATTAACATCTGAGAATACTATTTCTCTTTATGTTGATTCTGTTAATGAAGTGACTTGGACAATCATTGAGCAGCGTCCATCTCCACAAGGCTTCCCTACCACACTTTCTTTAGAATTACAAAATATTGGTAATTCAGATATTTCTGAAGTATTAAATTTAGAAGCTCCTGATGGTTGGAAAGATCTGATTCTAGATAGTTCATTTGTTAATCTCCGACCTGGCGAAACACGTTCTGTAGAAATTGGATATACTCCAGATAAAGGGTCAGATGGAATAATTATTATTTCATTATTGAATTCTGAAGATATTGCAGGTTCCTCGTTAAGTGTAGAAATCGATGTACTAGCTAATGCTCAATCAGATACAATGAGTACTACTAATTTGCTGCTAATAATTATATTAATTATTATTCTTTCAGGTGGAGTAGGTTTGACTATTTTCTTACGTCGAGAAGGGGTACTAGGCTCATCAATACCTGAAAAGGCTATTCAGGCAATAGCTCCTAAAGAAGAATTAGACGAAGCAAGTGGTATACCATGCTGGATATGCAGTAGCGATGTAATTAATGGGCAAGCTTGGGCTTGTTTAGAATGTGGCGCTAGATATCATATGGAAGGACAGGTACAAGGTTGTAATATTACTGAAAAAGGCCATTGTTTACACTGTGACGCTTCAATAGACCAACTAACTGAAGTGTAAAAAAATACATATTCAGTTACACTTCAAGCGCGAAGCCCTTAGAGGGTAGATTGTCCCGGGTTGACCATGAAGAGAGCGGAATCCGCGCGTTTGGTACTTGTTTTACTCTTACTTTCATTGATTTCTCCATCTGCACATGCTGCAGTAGATGTCTCTATATCTGCGTCTCCAAATACTCTAGAAGCAGATTCAGATAATCCTGCTGAGTATGATATTACTGTAACTAATACGGGCGATGATGACATCACTGTGTCTTTATCAACCTCACAAGCTGCCGACTGTAATGGATTCACTTCTAATGTCGAGCAAGTTAGTGGTACTATTGATTCTGGGTCTAGTGAAACTGTACTTCTGACTGTCTCTGTCAGTGATCAAGCCAGTGGTGACTGTGAAACTACAGTTACGGTAACTGCAACTGGGGTCACACCAGGTCAACCGAAAACCGATGATGTCAAAGTTACAACTACTGCGGGTGATGGAGGACTATATTCTGTGACTCTAACTGTCGATGAACAAACAGTTACCTATGATGGTGATGAAGACGAGATTGTTTGGGAAGTTGATGTAGAGAATACTGGTGAACAACAAGAAAATATTCAACTAGAAATGACTTCTGATAACGATTGTGAATCCGATGATTTGGATGCAACTGTGAGTCCTGCAACTGTTCAATTAGATTCTGGAGATTCCACTACTGTTGATGTAACAGTAGATCTTCCTGATGGTTCATCTACAGAAGCAGGTATTCATTGTTTTATCATTAAAGCAACAGTCTCAAATGATCCTAATGCAGCAGATCCTGCTGAGGATAACTTGACATTAACCGTCAATATTCCAGAAGTCAAAGAATGTGAACCATCTCTGCAATTCACTTCGATGAGTCTTAATCCCGGAGAAACAGGAACAAACAGATTCACTGTCGAGAATATTGGTAATACTGAGTGGACTGTTACTGCTAGAGCCGTTGCTGATGATTTTGATGTTTCAGATTGGGTTGATTTTTCCGCACCATCTAATGCCTTCCTCGGCGAAAAAAATACTGCTGACGATCAGCATACTTTTGAATTTCAAGTAACTCCTGATGATTCAGTTGAAGCAGGTACTCAAGTTCCAATAAAGATTCAAGGACGTTCCGGTACAGAGATTGGTTGTGAGAAGATAGTGACACTAAACGTAGGACAATCTTACGATGCTTCGGCCTCACTAAGTCAATCATCTATCTCAAACGTTGAACCTGGTACTTCTAAATCAGTTACTATGACAATAACAAACAGGGGTAATGGTGTAGATACTATTCAGATTAGTGCAGCGAATGTGCC
>Ga0209425_10004212_pt1 | contig 14799 bp, 10 predicted proteins | sample COG_05_FD_184749 | JGI IMG/M metagenome (GOLD analysis project Ga0209425, IMG submission 184749) | Pelagic Microbial community sample from North Sea - COGITO 998_met_05 (SPAdes) (version 2) | ecosystem: Environmental > Aquatic > Marine > Neritic zone/Coastal water | place: Helgoland, sampling... | reverse complement strand
AGAACCCTTCCACCTTGACTCTCATCCCCGGAGTTCATGACCAATCTGACCTTGCGGAACTTGAGGAAAACCCACCGTCCTACACCATGCTACTTCAACTCGAGGAAAAAATCCGTGACATGCGTTTGAAAGGTATTCCTGGAATTGAGCGTGCAAACGTACAACTTGACGACAAGACCGGAGAATATTACCTCTCTACCATTGGAAGCAATCTTCAGCGTGTGAGTGAGCTCGAAAACATTGATCGTTCCCGAACCTACACCAACAACATCATCGAAATTTTCGAATATCTTGGAATTGAAGCGGCTCGACAAGCCATCATTGATGAACTGCAAAAGACCCTTGATGGGGCTCGATTGGAAGTTGACGTTCGCCACCTACTCATGGTTGCTGACGTGATGACCAGTGAAGGTGAAGTTCGTGCTATTGGCCGACACGGTGTGTCAGGTACCAAACACAGTATCCTTGCTCGTGCAGCGTTCGAAGTGACCGTCAACCACTTACTCAAGGCTGGTATTATCGGCGAGAGAGATTACCTGACTGGTGTTGCAGAGAACATCATCGTCGGTCAACCCATCTCTTTGGGTACCGGAAGTGTTGCTTTGTATTACATCCCTGAGGAATGAATTCCCAACCATGAGAAACACATGTGGAGAATGGAGGAAAAAATATGGATCTAAGCCGACAATTGAAAAATGCAATCGCAACAGGAAACCTGTTGTTTGGACAACGACAAACGACCGCTTCGTGCGATAACGGAACTGCTAAACTTGTGGTTGTTGCCGCAAATTGCCCTGAATCGTATACCACAAAGCTTCGAGCAACTCACCCTGAAGTGACAATGTTTCGAAGCAACATGGTGAACCGTGAACTCGGAATCGCTTGTGGTAAGCCGTTTTCGGTTTCAACAATTGCTGTCATCGAAGCAGGTGACAGTGATTTGCTCACATTGGACAGCAACGTTGAGTGAGAAACTGTTCGTACAATCAAGCAAAGGCTTGATGTCCCATAGCGATGTCCCTTGCTTATGCGCTTCGCGAAAGCACCAGCCGTAGCCCAATTCCTCGTCGTCTTCTTCTTGTTGAGCCTGATGGCTCCCATGCTCCAAAGTATGGATGATGGCCCCGTGGTCTTTGAATCAGAATCGAACATCTCACAAACCTCAGGTCGGGCGGGCTCTCCAGACATTTTTCTGGCTGCAGGGGGTGGATCTGCTGGTAACGAATTTGGCGATTCAATCTCAGCCAGCAATATGGGCTACTATGTCGCAGGTGATTTCAATCGCAGCATGAATTTTGGAAGTCATCAGATTAGTGCAACATCACCATTCTCTAATGGGAATGAATTCTATCTAGCGTCCATTTCTAATTCAGGGACCTGGAATTATCTCACTGGGGCAGACCATTCTCAAGGGGGCGTCTCCTTCCTGATGGACACTGCAGTTGGCATGGGGGGAACTGCCGTAGTAGCAGGCTACATGTATGGTCCTGTCGCATTTGGGCAAAACATCCACTCAACTGCTGTTCTCGACGGATTCATCGCTGTCGCAGATGTTTCAGGAGCCTGGATGTGGGCTCATGCCTTCCAAACACTGGCGAACACCTCCACGGACCAGAGTATTCCCTATGCCATCGCAGTCGACCAAATGGGTGACATCTATGTGGCTGGAACGTTCAGTGGAGAAACTGATTTTGGAGGTACCATCATCAATGTCTCAAACAACGAAGTATTCGTAGCCAAATTATCAGGAGCCACTGGCTCCCTCCTTTGGGTGGTTTCAGGTGGAGGTGTCGGGAATCAAGTTGTTACCGACATCGAAATTGACCAAGCCGGTTCCATCCATGTCTCAGGTATTACACAAACTGGCCTGATCTTTGGCAACAAAGGCTACAGTACTGTGGGAACACAAGATTCGTTCATTCTCAAAATGGATGGTAACGGTGGAATCCTAGCCCTCAGCGGTTATGGAATCGTCAATAACGCCGTCACAATTTCAGAGATTGAATCTGATAGTAATGGAGACCTGTACATTGGGGGTTCCTTTGAAGGTACGTTGGCACAAGGAAGTTGGAGTATTACAGCAAACCAGGGCCAATCAGATGTCTTTGTCGCAAAGGTGACTGGTACCAGCCAATGGGCATCAACTGGTGGTACTAACGCTGCAGATGGACTCGCCGACATGGTCATCAATTCAAAGAATGAAATCATGTTTTCAGCCCTCATTCAAGGTTCCTTCACCGCTGGAAGTAAGGCCGTAACAGCAGGAGGTACCGTCGACATGGTGGTCGGTGGACTCAGCACAGGCGGTAGTTGGGATTGGCTCTTGAATTCAGGAAGTTCTGACTATGTGATTCCAAGTTCACTCGCAGTCAATGATAGCGACATGTTGGCCATCTCTGGTGGGTTTGGTTCAAATTCTCCACCCGCCCAAATGAATAAGGGAACAACGACAATCAACAGCCTTGGTGGCTGGGATACCTTCGTTTGGGTCACAGACCCTGTGTTCCAGAAAGATGCTGACAATGATGGAGTCTCTGACGTCAATGACAATTGCCCCAACACATCAAACCCCGCACAAGGAAACACTGACGGTGATTCCGAAGGTGATGCCTGTGACTCGGATGATGATAACGATGGAATTACCGACAATTCACCTGATAATTGCCCTCGAAATGGAGAATTCAATTGGACATCGACCCAAGATTTTGACAATCCTGCGAATTCATCAGATTGGGACCGAGATGGTTGCAAGGATTCGAGTGAAGATGATGACATGGACAATGATGGCGTTGACAACAACTTCGACCTATGTCAACGATCAAGTTATTCACCACCCCGCCCAACTTGGGTCTCAGATGCCATCACGGACTTCGACGGAGATGGATGTCGAGATTCTGACGAAGACCCAGATGATGATGGGGATGGATTTGATGATGCTGAAGATGATTGCCCTACAACCGTTGGAACCTCAACACTCGGAGAAACTGGGTGTATTGACACCGATGGCGATGAATGGTCCGATACGTTCGATGATTGTCCATTGCAAGCTGGCAACTCAACCCTTGGAGGTAAGAATGCATGTCCTGACTCCGATGGAGATGGATGGTCTAATGATGATGACGCCTTCGACATGGACCCTACACAATGGGCCGATACTGATGGAGATGGGTACGGAGACAACACAGAAGGTTCGAATCCTGATGAATGCCCCACTCAAGTAGGGACCTCGACACTTGACCGAATTGGATGTCTCGATTCCGATGGGGATGGTTACTCCGACCCAGATGAGATGTGGCTACTGGAAGACGGAGCCGATGCCTTTGAAGACGATTTGACACAATGGTCAGACTTTGATGAAGACGGTTATGGAGATAACTGGGCCAATGATACATGGACCGATCGAAATCCTTCATGGCCTGGAGAATTACGAAATGATGTTGTCGTGCAGGATGCTTGTCCAACCAAGGAAGGAGATTCTTGGCAAAACGGGACCATTGGTTGCCCTGATGCCGACGGAGATGGTTGGTACGACCTTCACGATGCATTCCCTCAAGACCCCACACAATGGAGCGATAAGGACGGAGATAAATTTGGTGATAACGCATCTGGCGTTGATGCTGATGATTGCCCAGACCAGAATGGTACATCGATGATTGACCGAAAGGGGTGCAGTGACACTGACGGTGATGGCGTATCGGATCCAAGTCTCGAATACTCCATTGCAGACGGAGCAGACGCCTTCAGGGACGATCCCACACAATGGGCTGACTTTGATGAGGACCGTTATGGGGACAACCCGAACGGTAACGAACCTGATGCCTGCCCGAATGCTGTGCGAGATGGTATTTCAAGCGTCGACCGATATGGTTGTCCAGATACTGATGGTGACGGTATTTCCAACCCTGATTCGGATTGGACACTTGCCCAAGGAGCGGATGCATGTGAAACAGTCCGTGGTAATTCAACAGCAGACAGAGTTGGTTGTTTGGATACAGATGGTGATGGATTCTCGAATGCTGATGAGTCATGGGGGATTTCTGATGGAGCAGACGCCTACCCAGACGACCCTACCCGCTGGATCAAAGAAGCCTCTGATGAGGCTGACTCTGCTGAGGGAACCACGGCGATTATTGTTGGTGGTGCAGGACTCCTTATCTTCCTCGCTGTTGGCTTTTTCTTCATGCGAGGTCGAGGAGGAGAGGGTGCTGAAGCAGAATGGGCCCAACAAGGACCGGCTGTTGGAATGCCAGACTTCTCAGCTCAACCTGCTTATGCAGCCCAGCCTGTTGCTCAGCCGAACTTCCAGGCACAACCCGTTGCCCAGCCTGTTGCTCAGCCGAACTTCCAGGCACAACCCGTTGCCCAGCCTGCTTATGCAACTCAACCCGTTGCTCAACCAGTGGCTCTACCCGACCCAGCTCAGGAATATTATGCGAAATTGATTTCACAAGGCTACCCACCTGCTGATGCTATGAATTATACCAAACAATACTACCCACACTTTCAGAATTGAAATTGAAAAGCAACACGGCAGGTTTTGAAATGACTGAAGGCACTCCTTCATCGTGGCAGGAGAGATTGGACAATCCTTGGGTGAGGGGGTTCCTCATCTTTGCCGCATTTCGTGCTGTTTATGGAATCGGGATTCTTATTGTGACATACATCTTGTTCACCAATGATGCCGCTCCCCTATGGGCTCCTTTGCTCTTTTTGGTCGCATCGATGATCATATCCCGTGTTTTGTTTTCTTGGCTTAAGCGAAGATGGCCCTCACTTTTTCAATCAAAGGCGGACTTCAAGGAAAACTTAGCTGAACACTGAGTGGAATTCAGCGACTTGGCTATCGTGTGACTGATTTGTGACTGATAACAAGATCTGCCCTAGGATTACACTGCTTCAAAGGTGTATGAACCAAGGTCAACCGTTTCAACCGTCACTTGCATATTTTCATCTTCTTCAGAATTTTCGTGAATGACATTTGCCGTGATTTTACATGACTGTTCAGCAATACCAGAGCACAAGTCACTAGTTCCTTCTGAGATGAGAATACTTTCCTGGGCCGTTAATCTGCGGTCATCAAAGACTTCAAGATACTCAAATGTGCAAACACCTGAATATTTCCATTTGCATTCCAGTTCTTCCCCCCCATTGATTTGGATGAAGATTTTGATCGTTTCTTCTGAGTAAGAATTTGTTTTGTCAAGCATATCGAGCACGACAAGTTCATCGGATGACCCATCACCAAGCGCACCGCTTGCATCTCGTATGTCGAAGGTCGGTCCATCAGTCTCTCCGAATGCGTATTGTTGCAAGACAAATCCTCCAATTCCGGTCATCAAGACCACCAATCCCATGACAGCGGTTTTCACCTTAGCTCGCCATTCTAGAATTTCTTCCTCGTCCTCGTTGAAATTATAATGGTTCGTTTCACCGAAGTCATCGTAGCCTTCGAGTTCCTCCCATTCATGATTAGCGAGGGTGTGAAAGGCACTCGCGCTGATTATCATGGTTGCGATGATGGAACCTGTTCCCGTGTAGAATGCGTGTTGTTCAAACGAACTCAAACCGGTGGAATCACTTTTACTGACAGTCATGAATAGAATCGTAACCAAAGGAATGTAGGACGCTGGCAGGACCCACCATGGAACCTTTTTGATGAGCGTGAGCAATGATACAATCGCGACCAATGCTGAAAGGCCAACAGCCAGTTGATTGTAGAGCAGAATCGTTTCAAACATTTCAGAAATCTCCGTAAATCCTAGATCGTTTGATCGGTCCAGGTTTTCTTGCGTCTCAGGCAGGGTAAAGACCTGCGTAAATGCAAGAACAGCGAGTGATGCAACCAGCCCAATCAATGCAGCAAAACCACCCAATGGAGGGGCATCTTTTGAGAAGATTTGAACGTCTAATTCAGGTTCAGGTTCTTCGTTTGGGTCAAAATTTGCCCAAGCCTTCATGGTATTGTTGAAAATGATTAAGAAGATGCCCATCGAAAAAATCGCAGGGTATACCGCATCAATAAGGAACAACGAAGGCTGTTCAAATTCGAAGCAATAAAATTCCAGCGGGTCGCAAGCATCAAAACTCTTCTTCTCTGAAGAAAAAGCAACCAAGGACGCAATCAGAAGCAGACTTACAAGGGCAAGATTAGATGCAGAGGCTGCCCACCAAGGTGCTCTTTTGATCATGGTCATGATGCCCACGCCAATCATGATAACTGCAACAATTAGGGTTGCCATGTTGAGTGTTTGATAGAGTTCTAACCCGTCTAAGAATATCACGCTCATCTCACCTCCAAGGCTGGTCGATTCTGAAGACTGCAACTCAATGTTCAGTTTTGCAGTCGGCATGGTGATGAAAAAAGTCCAGACTATGACGAGAAAGGCAAGGCCAATTCCGAGCATGCCCGTTCCGGCACCTAATAGGGGAACCCGCCCTAATGGTTCATCTTCCCCATCTTCGTCATCAAGTTCTTCACCATCGTCCTGGTCGTATTGATTTGATGATTCTGTGACGGTTGGGGTTGTAGCCTCCTCTTCATCAACCCAGATTTGATAACCGTCGTCCGTAGACTGCCAATAATTTCCTTCAACATCAAGGTACCAGTGGGTCCCGTTTTCGTCGTTGTCCAACCATTCGCCGGGAGGAAGTTGCTCCCAATCTGCGACATACCTCAGTTGAGCCATGCTGGGGATTCATACTCCGTTAATAAGAGGAATGCCTCAACAATCGCTTTATTTGGCAGTCCACGAAGAGACATAAAACTAAGAAGGATGTGACCCCGCAAGTTTTGAGTATGCAAGGACAGCGAGCAACAGTTTTTTTCATTACAATGGTGGTTTTTCTTGCCGGATGTATCAGCAAAGAGGATCCACTACTCAATGAAGAAGCGGTCGAGGAAAACGAGCCGATTGCGGTACTTTTCCCATCTTGGCAAGGTTTGGACCATACCAATTCGACCTTCACCGGAGAGATGTGGAATCAAACATCCTATGTGGCCTATTTTTCGGCACCATGGTGCGCTCATTGCGAATCGACCATTAACGCGTATGATCAAGTAATTCCTGCTGAACGCATGATTGTCTTCTCAATGGAATCAAGCGAAGATTACGCTAACATGAGTGATTGGCACAATCGAACAGAGACTAATCTAAACCGAACCATCGATCGACCATTCATCCTCAATCCCGAGTTAGCAACGGATGTCGGTGTAAAATCGATACCTACGGTTGTATTCATCAATGAACAAGGCTACAATTATCATCTCAAGGTTGGAAAGGAAACCAACCTCACTACGATTCAAGGCATGTGGGATATTACCCAGCAAGCCTTCTTTGACCCAGTACTCGGATGGAATCAAACGATGCCTTGAGCAATCATGGCTTCGGCAACCTTCAGGAAACCGGCCACGTTGGCTCCAAAGACATAATCGCCTTCACGGCCGTATTCCTTAGCAGTTTCAGAGGCTGATTTGTGGATGTTCACCATAATTCCCTCGAGGCGTTGCTCAACTTCTTCCCGGGACCAACCCAAGCGCAAAGAGTTCTGGGACATTTCCAAACCAGAGGTAGCAACACCGCCAGCATTGCTAGCTTTACCCGGAGCGAAGAGGATACCTGCTGCTTGGAAGACTTCAACAGCCTCTGGTGTACATGGCATGTTTGCACCTTCACCCACCGCAATGACATTGTTAGCAACGAGGAGTTTTGCTTCTTCACCGTTCAACTCATTTTGAGTGGCACAAGGAAGAGCAACATCAACATCAACGCCCCAAAGACCGTTGAGGGAAGGTTCGGGTTGACTGGGAGTAAAGGTCGCAGAAGCAAATTCAGTTGCATATTCAGAAATACGTCCTCTTCGATTGTTCTTCAAATCCATAATCCAAGCGAGCTTCTCACGGTCAATTCCATCCACATCATGAATCCAACCAGATGAATCGGACATAGTGACAGGGATTCCACCGAGGTCGAGGACCTTTTCACAAGCGAATTGAGCCACGTTTCCTGAACCAGAGATTGAGACTTTGGTACCTTCAAAGGACTTGTTCTTAGTAGCGAGCATTTCACGAGCGAAGTAAACCAATCCGTAGCCTGTAGCTTCGGGTCGAATCAGGGAACCCCCGTAGGAAATGCCTTTGCCAGTCAGGACACCGCCCTGGAATTCATTCTGCAGGCGCTTGTACATTCCAAACATGTATCCGATTTCTCGACCACCAACACCGATGTCACCAGCAGGAACGTCGCAGTCTTGTCCAATGTGTCGCCACAATTCCATCATGAATGATTGGCAGAAGCGCATGACTTCTCCGTCAGATCTTCCCTTCGGGTTGAAATCGGAACCACCCTTTCCACCACCCATTGGGAGGCCGGTCAAAGAATTCTTGAAAATTTGTTCAAAGGCAAGGAATTTTAAAATTGAGGCATTGACGGTTGGGTGAAATCGAAGACCACCTTTGTAGGGCCCAATGGCACCGTTAAATTGAATTCGGAATCCACGATTCACTTGTACGGTCCCTTCATCGTCAACCCATGGGACGCGGAAATGAATCAAACGCTCTGGCTCCACCACGCGTTCAACAACGGAGGCATAGTGTGGGTGAGCTTCAAGAACTGGCTCAAGTGATTCGAGAACTTCTTTTACAGCCTGATGGAATTCAGGTTGGTCGGGGTCACGGGAAACGACTTTTTCGTAAATTGCATCAATTTGGCTCATTCGGCTACCTTCTCACACTAAGTGTTGTGCGTCGCTGACGAAATCCCCTTCTAATAGTTGCCATCGTTCCACCACAAATATGACGAATATCTGAGTAAACTGTGAACGTCAATTGTATGGACAAACAGTTAGGAAGCGTTCCAGGCGTTCAACCCTACGGCGACCTTCAGCATCTACATCACCCATAGCCCGAATGGCTTCTTCGATCAAGGCATGTTGGTCTTCTTGGATTCCGATGATTCTTCGTAAATGATCCAGCATGGCCCATTCATCTTCTGAGATCACATCGTCATCAAGGGCCGCAATCAGCGCGGACTGGTAGGTGGTGATGTCGCCCATTTGGTGACCATCATAAACATCGTCAACGGTGAACGGAGAGGATACCTCTCCTCGAACCACCGAACGACATTCAGCCGTATCGCTGGGAGCAACGCCCAAGCTCTGGGCCAGAATTCGAAGAATTTGGGCTTCATCATTTGTGACAATTTCATCGTCAAAGGCAATTTGAAGGCTTTCAAGATACAGGTACAAGCCGCGACTTGGTATGAGAGTCATGATACAAAGGCAACGCTGCTGTGCTTTGAACGTTCGCTAGCCTTCGGTTCTTATTGACAACAAGACTCTGTTTTGTATTCACTTGTCATACATATTGTCATTATACAGAATACATTTATATCCCCCCAGCAGGTCTCCTTGCTTACGGAGGAACACCAATGACCCAGCCAACCAGCCCTGTCACCCTCAGAATCACTGAGGATGATTTGTCACTACTCGATGCACGAGTTGGCCAACAAGGAACTCGAAATCGTTCCGACGTTGTCCGCTTGGCCATCCAAGAATTCCTCCATAACCAACCTCTTTTGACCGATATGAAAACCGTCAAGATCCCGTTGGGACGATACGACCAAACACAATTAGCCAAACTCTACGAGTTGCAGGGAGTCACCCCCGAACTCGCTGCCCAAGAAGGCATCAAACTCTACATCGCTCAGGCCCTTGAACGCCTGGCAGCATCAAATGATCCACTGGATGCAGCTCTTGAGGAGTCTCGAGTTGCAACCATGAGACGCAGTGAATACCAAGAATAATTGGTGAGAGAACGGAGGGGATGGGATGAATTGGCAAAACCAAGGATACAACCTCGGCAATGCCGCCCTTTTGGCCATGCAAGACCGGTCAACCTTGCATGGTTTAGCCTCACTGTGTCAACGTGCCCGTCATGCGCGAGCTGGCCTTGGTTCCCAAAACCAACCCCCAACAAAAGACTCCCTGGATGGCGGCCAGGGAGACTCCAATTCCAATTCAGCCAGTTAGGCTGAATGGTTCCCCGTGTCCAGCCCCCCACGTACTGGGCACAACGATTCCCAACAGTGCAACCGCTGTCCTCTGCTCCCCAATCCTTTAGGAGGGTCGGCGGTGGATGGTGAATATGAACGATGGAACGGGAGGGGATGAAGCAGCCAAGTTCCCCTTCTTGGCCCACCCAACCCCCCGCCCCGGTCAATTAGAAATGATCAACGATGCAGTCAAGGCCCTCGAAACTGGAGGTTTTCACCTGGCAGCAGCCCCAACGGGCATTGGTAAAACAGCCGCTGCATTGGCGGCAGCTCTGCAGGTTGCCAGCCAACAACTAACGAAAAAAACAGTCTTTTTCTTGACCTCTCGTCAAACTCAACATCGGATTGTGGTTGATACTGTAAGAAGAATCAATGATTTACGCGACAATACCTCGCCCATACGCTTGGTCGACATGGTTGGACAAGCAGGCATGTGTGTCCAAGAATTCGCACGTGAATCACCCCTCGTATTCTCCATTCTCTGCAGTCAGGCTCGAAAAACACGGCAATGCAAACCATGGATTACCCCCGCGCCCGGTCTCAAAGAGCGGATCTTGGAATCTCCACTTCATGTTGATGAATTAGTCGCCATCAGCCGAACCCATACGGTTAATGGAGAAATCACCCAAGCATGTCCCTGGAAAATCGCCAGGGAAGCCGTTGGAGGTGCCGATGTTTTTGTTGGAGATTACAACCACCTGTTTGACCAAGGCGTCAGGGAATCAAGCCTCAAGGCAATGGACCTCTCACTCGAAGACATCATTATTGTGGTTGATGAAGCCCACAACCTCCCTGACCGAATTCGACTGACCCTCGAGAAAAGACTCACACAAACCATGATTCGCAATACCTATGCAGAATTAGAGGAGAGTTTGGGGACTTTGGTCCAAGCGATGAAAATGCCTGGAGGGGAAAGTCTGGAAATGACCTATGAATTGGTTCATTGGGCCTTGGAAGTCATCAAAGCGTCGCGCACTGCTTTTGCTGACCTCTTTCACCGATTACGAACCACCCTCCCGGGGGATAAAGACGAGCAGGAAGTGAAGGTCGAGGAAATATTGAATGTCATTCACAAGGCGTGTGACGCCGTTGATGGTGTGTCGGGTCAGCAAAATCTGAATCAAGTACCCTCCACTCAACAACGCATTGACCCTGCAGTTCGAATTCATCAATTACGTGACATATTAGCGAGTTTGGACGTGGATGTCGATCCAGGTGGCGGGGACGCACCTATGGAGCCTGATGCACATCGAGTTGCAGAAATTCTCGATTGCCTCGTTCGTTTCGGCTCAACTACGGCTATGACGTTGGTATACGATACCAAAGGAAAAGATGGCCGCATTACCACTCACCTTCTTGACCCAGGATTGGTCTCTGAACCCGTTTTCAACCAATCTTCTGGTGCCATCTTGATGTCAGGCACCTTGTATCCACCCAATATGTACGCAGATGTACTGGCACTTCCAAAACCCAAAACTTCTGCTGTGGCCTACCCATCTCCATTCGCTGCCATGCGAAGACCAGTTTTGGTTGCCTCTAATGTGACCACCAAGTACACCGAGAGAGGTCATGAAAATACCCAAGCCATTCGGGCTCAACTCCAAGCTCTCATCGATGCAACACCCGGCAATGTTGCTGTCTTTGCCCCATCCTATGCGATGCTCAACGAGATGGTTGCAGAAACAACGTTTACAGGCGTCAAGATGATGGTTGAAGATCGCAACTGGACCAAGCAAGATTTAGATCAAGTGGTTGAAACACTCCTCGAAGAAAAACGCTCAGGACGACGGATTCTCCTAGCAGGAGTGTTTGGAGCAAGGCTCTCAGAGGGTGTTGATTATCACAGTGGAGCCCTCGACGCAGTGGCCTGCATTGGCATTCCAAATGCCCCTCCGTCGGTGCTCTCAAGCGCACTTAAGAAGCATGCTGAAGAACGATTCGGGAGGAATTTGGCCTGGCGATATACCGTCTCACAACCTGCGATCAATGCCATCTTACAAGCCATGGGTCGCCCAATTCGGGCCATCGGTGACCGTGCACTCATCGTCTTGCTGGACCGAAGGGTCACAGAGCGAACCTATGCGACCTGCTTCCCGAGTGATTTACGAATGAATGAGAGTCCTGAACCTGCCGCTACGCAGCGTTTTGCTCGTCGCTTCTTTTCGAAAATCCATACTGAACCACCACAAACTGAGTGAGAATGACCTCGTCCGAAGGTTCATGTGGGCTCGGGAGTTCCAACCCTCATGGACGAATGGAAACCCTTGACCATTGAGGAAACTGGCATCGATGAAACTGCTAAGCTTCCAGCGGTGAACTCCGAAGGCTTTGCTGGAGATGCATCCCTTTTACAGGCACAATTCGACGGCCAATCCAACCACCTTAGCGAAGTTCGTGAACGTCATACAGAAATCTTGGTCACGGCAGGAATGCTTCCTGAAACTGCTCTCCACGAACTTGAACCAGAACGTGCACTAGCATGGGTTGTCGAATCGGTCAACGGTCGAATGAATCCAGATGGCCTCACGCTACCACTCCTCGGTAGTTCCTTGGAAAACATCCATCTCCATCATCGAGATACCGATGAACACACCTATGTCCAACTCAAGATTAACGACGGAGACCTTCCAGCCTTGGTTCGTGAATTCCCTCTTCCAAAGGAGGCTTCAGCAACCCTTCAAGCACGGTTTGAGGCGGGACGACTTCACCTACGCTGGTGAAGTTCAACGTTGTGGGAACTTCTGAATCTCTTGGATCTCAGTACCCATTTGTGTCAACGATTGGACTGCCACATCCTTGTGCTGAACACCCATCTCATCACGGCTGTACCGTGCCATTTCGAAGGTGTTGTCAAGAGCTGTGAGTGCATCATCCGACACACCGTGTAGAGCTTGGCGGATGGCGAATTCAAATTCACGTACCGTTTCGAAATCTCGACGCAAGAATCCTCGTTGCTGGAGCATGCTGCACAAATCTTGGTAGCAAGTGAAGATTGATTCACGAATTTCATCACCTGCTGCAAGCAATTCAGCAGTGTAAGCGAAGACTTCTGCTGCTTCGCTGAGCAACGTGTCCGCCTGTCGCTTACGTCGGTACATCACAACTCCACCCGCAATGAGGGCAGCGATCAACAACAACAGGCCGTAGGCCCAAAGGGGCGTGGACGCTTCTTCTTCAGCGTAGGCGTAGCCTGGAGCAAACCCTTCACTCCTTAGCAATTCAAAGTCCTGAATGGTCTGATCTGAAAGACGTGGGTCATTGATGATGATGTCCATGGTAACCTCGCCCCAGACTGAAGCATCTCCATAAGGCGGGTCTGCAGTGAAATCAAAGTCCACCTGGCCGTTTTCATCTGTGAGGCGTTGGAGGTTGGCAATTTGTGTTTGATTACCGCTGTAGAGATACACGACAACATCAATTCCAGGCAAGCCATTCTTGGTATCAGAGGCTGTGATGGTGATATCAACAGAAACATCTTCACTGCTACCCTCCACCACATTCTCAACATCCACATCGATGTTGGCGTTAACCTGAACAAAGACTGCTCGACTCACGCTTGCTGAATTGAGATAGAACGTATCGTTACGAGCGCTGTCAACCGCGAAGAACTGTGAGCCTACTTCAAGCCAATATGGTGCTGTAGCCGTCATACTGAAATTGCCATTTGACCATTCCAACAAGACAGGGGAGAAACATTTAGCTCCTTCACGTCCATTGGTACAGTCTGAACCGTTTCCAAGTGTGAGGACTAGATCTTCAAAGACTTCACCACTACCACCTATTTCCTGAATAGACCCCGTGTAAATCACTGGTGAAAATACATTGTCTGAACGTGTGACTATGGAACTTGAGGTTGGGTCAAGAGTGATGATGACGTTTGACCACACGAGTACATTACTCTTGGCCGAGACAGGAAGGTGGGCTTCTGTTCCTTCGAAACTGACAGTGATTTCATGTTGGCCTCGGGCGAGGTCCATCGTAACAGGAATACTCGCTTCCCACGAACCGTCATCTCCGGTAATTGTGGAAAAGAGCGGCACTTCATCCATGGAGATCTCAATCATCATGTTCGCCAATCCATCGCGCTCAACGGTATCGAAATCATAGAGGCGGCCAGATACATCCCAAGTATCTCCCCGAGTAGCATCAATGCCATCTTCAAAGATCAATGTCACCCATGAACGATGGGCCAAGAAGAAAGATACATTTCCAGACCCTGCTCGGTAATACCCTTGTGATTCAACTTCTGCAACCAGGGTTTGATTTCCGAATGCAAAGATGTCGGGGACCGTCCATTCAAAGGAGAAGTCGCCGTTCGCATCGGTGATTTGTGAAGTGATGACAATTCCTTGGAGAACGATCACGACGCTGTGGTCAGAGATGCCAACCAATTGATTATCAACAACCGAACCAGTGATAGTAACCGTTTGATTGACTGCAATCGGTGTCGTCAGGTCCACAGTCACCAAAATTGGACTGAAGATTTCCCAAAGCCCTGTTGCATTGCTTGGCAAGTAAGCCGAGGTTCCTGTGAAACGTACTTCGAGTGAAATCGGGCCAAGAGTGGCATCAGCAGGCACTGGGTGCACGGCCGTGAACAGTCCATCCCCATCCGTTGTTGTGTTGGTGAGGAATGTACCATCAAGCCAGATTTCAACCGTAAGGCCTGGGAGGTTGTTGTCAACGATGTCAACAAGTCTTCCTTGAATGGTCATGGTGCCTTCACGATCTGCTTCACCGGTTGGAGTGA
>Ga0209425_10004210_pt1 | contig 14803 bp, 4 predicted proteins | sample COG_05_FD_184749 | JGI IMG/M metagenome (GOLD analysis project Ga0209425, IMG submission 184749) | Pelagic Microbial community sample from North Sea - COGITO 998_met_05 (SPAdes) (version 2) | ecosystem: Environmental > Aquatic > Marine > Neritic zone/Coastal water | place: Helgoland, sampling... | reverse complement strand
ATTATTTGTTTCTGTAATTTTACCTTCATTAAATAGCTGATCTGTAGCTTCTTCTCTTCTTTTTTGCTCATCTGTAGAATCAGGTGTTCCACCAAATCTCGATTTTTTACCTTGATTAAAAGGTGAGCTTTTCATTTTAAATGCCATAATTATTTGTTTGTTAATTCAATTATTTTATCAACTCTTTCTTTTTCAAGCTTTAACTCTCTAATTTGTTTTTTAGTTAAACCTAATTTTAACAAAGATTCAATTTGAGAGTTTTTATTAGTTCCAACTAAAGAGTCTCTTTGTTTTATAGTTTTTATTTGCTCTTCTGTTTTACCTAAGTATTTTCTTTCTTCTTCTTGTTTTCTAAGTTTTTCTTTTTCCTCTTCTTTAGCTTTCTTTTTTTCTTCTTTTTTTCTATCTTTAATATCAACTCTTAATTCATCCATCTCTTCATTTGAAGCTCCTACATCCCAAGTTCTCCAACCCATAAGTAAAGCTAATCTTTGAAATGCAGAATTTTTCTCATCAAGCGCTTCAACTAAACTATTTATTTCTGTTATAGTTCTTTCAAGTGGAACGTTAGTTACACCTTCAACTAAAGATCCAGTTACACTATAAGCAGGGCTTAGGTTTACTTTACCATCATAAGTTACATCAAAACCTCTTTCAGCTATAATATCTTTATTAAATTCTTTAGTTTGTATAGAGTTATATATTTTTCTTAATTTAGATCCTATAGGAGGAGATAAATTTATAATTTCAAGTAAAGTTTTTGCGTGATCCTTTTGAAAAGCATCTTTACCTTCTTCTTCCATGTATTTCATTACAGTATTCTTAGCATTAGAGCCAATCGCGCCATATATACCATAACCTCTAGCTACAGAGTCAAACATATTGTTTACTATTCTAGTAATTTTTTTATTTCTTTTAGCTTGTTGTTCTTCTGTTAACGGTTGATCAGAATCATCACCGTCAAATCCATTTATTTCTGAAAACAAAGCGTTTTGTAATGAAGCAAATGCCATATTTTGTACAACACCATAGTAAGCTATTTTACTTACGTTAGTTTTAAAATCACCTCTGTTGTTAGCTAAATCTCTAGCAGACTTACTTATCATACGAGTATACTGCATCGGTGTATTTTGAAATGCTAAAACTAATCTACCTAATGTACTTGATTGTTGTTGTGAAATAAGAGAAGCATCTGCTGACTGTTGCGTCTCTTCAGATATTCTTGAAAAATCTTCCCAAGCTTTTTTCTCAGCTTCTTTTAGTTCAAATCCTTCTTTTAAATAAGTGTTTGTTCTATTTCTATACATAGAAGCGCCACCTGATGCAATAGCAAAACTATCAGCAAGTTGTGTTGGTGTAAAACCAAGTTTTAATAAATAAGATAAAGCAGCAGCAGGTTTATTTGTACTACCTTTTATAGCTTTAGCTATTTCAGCTGAATTTAAATCACTACCTAAACCAGCTCTTCTAGCTTTAAGCTTATCAGAATTCCATATTGTAGTAAAATCTGTAGTCCATTGTTTTATGTTACCAAACGCTTGAGCAGCTTTTAAAGGGTTATTATCACCCCAGTTTATAAAGTTAACTGACGATAATGTTTGTAAAACTGCTGATCTTCTGTTAAAAAACATAATAGCACCAATTGAATTATTTGTCCAGTTCATGAAAGCATTTTCAGTAGCTGTACCTCCACCAGGTCTATTGCTTCCACTTTTCATTCTTCTTATAGAACTTTCTAAAGAAGATCTATATGCTGGCCCGTAAGCTGCTTCTAGTTTGTTTAAATTAGCTTCAGAAAATATAGCATCAACATTATTTGTAAACTCACCTATATAACCTTTACGAGCTCTATCAACCTGATTTACTAAAACATCATAACTTAAATTTCTAACGTCCCAGTGTGCTCCAGGCTCTGTCCATTTGTTGTTTTTAGTAATTTTTAATAACGAATCAGCAAAAGCTTGTAACTCTGGATTATTAGTTATAGTTTCAATTAGTTGTGTTTTTTGCTCTTTACTTATACCGGGTATTTCATAACCACTTTTATTCCAAAGATAAGATCTTACGGCTTGATCATATGTAAAACTAGAGTTTTCTATTTTTTTAGTTAAACCATCTCCTTTGCCAGGTAATTTACCAACGATGTCGTTTATTTTAGATTGCTTTAAAGTATTAGCATAGTCTCTTTTTAAAGTTATCTTATATTGTTCTGTTTTTGCAACACCTCTATTGTAAGGTGTTACTAAATTGTCTTTAAAAAACGCTTGATCTGCTTCACCACTTTTACCTTTACCAGCTAATATAGAATATGTCAAACCACCAAAATCTTCAGCTCCGTAAAACATATTCATAAAGCGTCCTTTACTTGCACCTTCTTTTTTACCTTGTACTCTACTTACTTTTAAATTAGCATCTATACCTTTTGTTCTAAACAATATATCATTTAAACCCTTACTTAGTTTTAAGTTATGTTGTTTTTTAGAATAAGAACCTATAATTTCACCTTTTGAATTTCTTTCAAAAATCAAACCATTTTCAGGTTTTGGCATAATTATATTTTTATTACCTTTAGTATCTAATTTTATTAAATTATTTACAATTTTTGTTTTTAATTTATTTTGTATTTTTTGAGCTACAGTTCCACCATAAGGATTTAAAAGATCTATTGCGTTTCCAGCTGCACCTTCTCTATATCCATAAGTTGCCATATCTGCATCTAAAGAACCAGACACAGTTCTTCCATCAGCATCTTTTTCAAACCTCATTTGCTCACTTATTATAGATTGAGTAGCATCTTTAGATAATTTTTCTATTAATTCTTTTTTAGCTTCTAAAGTTCTATCGCTTTTTAGTATTTCAAGAAAAGATTTACTAAAATTAAATAATTCTTTATTATGTTCAAAGTGTAATTTTTTATTAGTTATTTCACCTTTTTTATTAACAGATCCTTTTGCTTCTAAAAGAATAGAAGTTATAGGAAACAAACCTTTTATACCAGAATTGTGATTTGTCTGTAATTTTAACATGTTGGTAATATCTTCAAAAGTTCTAGTTTTATTAGAGCTTTTTTCATACATATTTAAAAAACCTTCTAAAGTTGAATTAACAGCTTTAGTATTGTTAGCAACCATTGTTTCAAAATACTCAACACCTTTTCCTTTAGGTATTAAAAGCTTTACCATTTTATCTCTTAACTCTTTAGGCGTATACTTGTCTTTATCCTTTATTAGTTCTTCAAATTTAGTTTTAGTAGTTTGATTATAAGCAACCTGATACACATCAGGTAGTTCAACTGTTCTTTCACCTGTTAATACGTCTTTTCCAAAAGCGTCAATTAACATTTGCTCTCTAGTTCTATCACCTTTAACTAAACCTAATTCTTTTCTTAAGTTTTTTCCAAACCCAACAGTTCCAAGTATATAGTTTTGCTGTGTTTTTGTTAATTCACCCCAAGGTCCAAATTGTTTTATAAAGCTTTTCATCCAACCTTTGGTTCTAACTATATTTTGAGAATTTTTTGTTCCATCAGCATTAAACTCAGGCTTAACTAAATCTTTTTCTGGAGTATATTCTACACCTATTTTGTTTAAATATCTTTTAAAGTTTGTTTGTTCTTTTAAAACGTTAGCAACTTCAGCATAATACTCTGGACTACCTTTTTTTAGTTCTGTTTCTAACAGAGGCAACATTTCCTCTATTTTTTTAACATTTAAACTATTTATATAAGCTACAAAATCATTACCAGGTAGTGATTGATTAAATAATTTTTGAAAATCTTTATTTTGTTTACTAAATATTTCAGCAAACTTGGCCATGTCTATAAGACCATCTTTACCGGTTATACCTTGTATATCTGCATTAAACTTAGTAAAATCTTTTTTAGAATATAACAAGTTTTGAGTATTTTTATAAACTCTAGAAACCTTATCACCTACAAAATTTACAATAGCATCTGTTGCCATTTTTATTTTTTGTTCAGGTGTAGCGTTTGGAAATAAATCTTCTGTTCTTGCAGGTTCTATAACTTTACCATTAACATCTAATACAGGTGGTATAACAATTTTTTGATCTACCATTGTTGAAAGCATTGCTTCCATACCAAGTTCACCTGTTATTTCATTTACTAATGAATTTTTTCTACCTCTTGCACCTGAAGCTATATCTTTTCCTTGTATCCAATTCAAGTATTCTTGCGTAGGCACACCATCTTTTATAAAATCACTTAATGGTCTTTTCTTATATTTCAAAGGTCCTGAACCACTTTTATCTAGCGCTATACCTAATTTATTAGCTTCTTCTACACTATATCTAGCTTGTTCTCCATTTTCTTTCAACACTGGCTCTAAAAATATATCATAACCTTTACCACCACCTTTTAAAGAGTTTGACATTCTTGATAAAGAAATACCACTATGAACTAATTCTACACCACTAGTTGTTGACAGACCATTTTTACCAAGTTCATTTATTTTATTTAAAACTATTTTTCTAATTTTAGTTCCATCACCTGTTTCAGATTTTAAAAACTCTTGTCTTATAGATTGTATATCTTTTCTAGTTAAATTTTCTAAACCTTGAACTGATTCTTTACCAAATACAATTTTAGCTATACTACGTTTTACATTGTCTATTTCAGTAGGTTGTAAATTTAATATTTTTTTAATTGTAGATCTTTGTAAAGCTGGAGCTTCACCTGATATTTCAAAAGTGTTTTGACCATCTAAAACAGAAGCGGCTTCTTTATAGTTTTCTTCTAAATAATCAGGCCCTTTACTTTCTTCATACAATCTTTTATTTGCATCTTTTCTAGAGAATTCAATATTGTTTATAAGCCAAGTGTTTAAAGCAGATTTAGATGGATCGTAATTAATTAATCTTTCACTAAGTCTTTCTCTTATTATTTCTCTTTGTTTTGAATTTAAACCTTCTGGCATTAAAAGATCAAATGATCCATTTCTAATATTTTCTGATATATTAAAATAATCTCTTTTTTGAAAATCAACTACCGTTTCTGTTGTAACCAATGGGTTTATCTGTAAAGATAATTTTGTTTTAGGATCAAATTCTATTTTTTTATACTGAGCTCCTTCTACTTTAGCATTTTTAGCACCAAGTTCTATTGCTTCAAGTAAGTTAGCACTAAACTTATCTGTTTTACCATCATATATAAGACCAAGTTCACCTTGTACTCTTCTAACAAGATTAAGTAAATCTGAAGCATTATTTATTCCTTCTATTTTTCTCGTTTCACCTGGTAAAATAATTTCACCATCAGCAAATTTTTCACTAAATATTGTAAAAAATTCTTCTAATTGTTTACTTTTAGAATCATTTTTATAATTTCTCTTCAAAGCGCTTTCAACTATTTTTCTTTGCTGTTGTGGTATTAGTTCTTTAAATTGTGTAAGAATTCTTTCACCAGAAGATGTTAAATTTCCATTTAAATCTTTTAATTGATTTAAAACTATTTTATGACCAACCTCATGCACTACAATATTTTGAGATTTAGTTTCTCTTATTTTGTTGATATTTATATCTATTTCTCCACTTTTTTGTATAAAAACACCTTCACTAGGTTCGTAGCCTTTATCTTTATAATCTTTCCCAGTAAGTATATTTACTTTAACATTAGCATCTCCAAAAAAAGCAGCTTTTTCTATTGCTCTTGCTTCAGCTAAATCAGAAGCGTTATTTTCTTGCTCTTGAAGTTTTATTTTTAACTCTTCAAGCTTGGCTTTAGCTTTTTCAATCTTAAGATCTCCTGCTATACCATTTTTCTTTCTATTCTCAGGTTTAGATAAAGTTATTATTTCTTCTCCAATTTTTTGAGATTCTTTTAAAACGTTAATAATTTCATTTCTTAATTTTCCACCTTCACCAGTTCTTTGATTACCTACAAAATTAGTTGCAGTATTAGAAATAAACAATGCTTTTTGTTGCATGTCTATTGCAGTATACTTTGCTTTTCTAGGTGAAAGATTTGGATTTTGTTTCATTAAGCTTTTAGCAAGCATTATTGGATCCGTACCTGAAATAAAATCAATATCTTTTGCTTCTAAAGAAAACAAACCATTACCCCCTTGTGTTAATTTCTGTATTACTTTTCCACTTTCTTTTTCTATAGTTCTACTATATGTTTCACTTTTTGCAAAACTATCCATAACAAGACCATATTCTCTAGACACCATTAAATATTCCGATGCTTCAGTTATTTCTTGTATTTTTTTAATTTTTTCTACGTCAGTAAGATTTTTATCTTTTTTAATATTTCCTATAGCTTTTTCTGTAGCACTTTGTATATTTTTTTCTGAATTTAAATCTTTTATCTGTATGTCACTAAAAGCTTTTTTACCATCTACTTCAATAACCGAACCTTTAGATAAATCATTTATAGTTTTTATTCTTTGTTTATTACCACTATTACGATCTATCTTTTTTAAATCAGCATATATAGCTTTAGCTGTAGAAGATTGACCTAAACCAATAGCAGCAAAAGAAACATATAAAGAAAGTAATTTACCTAGCTTAGGTTCTGTAGGATTTTCACCCATTGCGTTAGGTGACATAAAAACCTCTGCAAATGAGTTATATTCGCTTTCTCCCCAAATACCTTCTTTTAAAGCATATTGTGCAGCTTCAGTAAAAGTCATAGCACCAGTACCACCTCCTGCTCCAATTAGTGTATTTACTAATTTTCTTCCACTTTGACTTCCATATATATATTTTACAGCAGGTATTTTATTTGCTAATCTAAGCAAACTACCTTGCACCATTTTTTGTTCCATTAAGGAGTTAGTAGAACCTAATATAAAACCAAATTCGGCAGGCATAGGCTCTTGACCAACAAGAGTTTCTAATATAGTATCAGCAGATCCTAATTTTATCATCTCTTTAATACCTGAAGAACCTTTTCCATCAAGACCAAATACGGTGTTTATTACTGTAGATATTGTTTTAGAATTATTTGGATTAAAAGATTTATTTATATAATTACCTACTTTTCCAACTGAATTAACTATATTTTTAAAACCTTTAATTTTATTTTGACCATACATTGCTGTTATCAATGGAACTAAATCTAAAGTAGTATTATAACTTAATTCAGCAATACTAGTGTATAATCTTTGATCTTGCTTTATTTGATCTACAAAACCCACACCAACATCACCTAAAAGCTTGTTATAAGTTTGAAAAACAACCTTATCATCGTTTTGATTAAGTATATTATAACCAGTAAAATCTTTAAATTTTCTATTAAAACCTTCTAATACAACATTTTCTTCTTCATCTATAGGATTTTCATTTAATAGTAAAGCTCTTGATGATACTAAAAATTCTTTTATTTTTTCATTAAAAGCGTCACCTAGTATAGTTCCATTACCTTCAGAAAAATAATCTAATCTTAAATCTTTTGGTAATATACCAGTTTCAGACATTTTTTTTATAGCTTCTAAACTATTTTTACCATTAAAAAAATTAGACCATTTTTCTACCGCTTCTTGAGTAACTCCTTTATCTTTTCCTTTAGAAACTTTATCGTAGTTTTTTACAATAATATCACTCAACGATATTAACTCATAATAAAGTTTAGTTTGTTGAGTCTGTAAAACACCTACATCTCCATTGTTTTCAACACGATTTTTTTGAATTAAAGTAAGTGCGTTTTCTTCTATTTCTATAGCTGTATCAGAAAGATCACCTGGATCTAATTCACCATCAACATACTTTACAGATTTAAATTTTCCACCTTCTTCAGGGTCAAATATTTGAGATTTATTATTATTTTGCTTACCTCTAACTTTAATTAAATCTTTTTTTACTTCTCTAACAAGATCTTGATCTCCACTTTTAACTGCTTTTTGTAATTCTAAATTTAATTCTGCTATTCTTTTTTGATCTCCTTTTAAATATCTTAAACCTTGATTATCTATATTATCATATATTTTATCAAAACATCTTTGAATACCATCTCTACAATCAAGTAAAGATTTGGATATTTTATCATTGGCCATGTTACTTAACACAATATCTCTAACATCTTGTGAAGCGACACGATCTACAAAAGCCTGTTGCCTTGGCGTCATATCTAAAGAAAGAGGAAATGTAGGTAAATTCATGTCATTTTCATCCATTTTCTCTAATGAATTATAACCTACAGTTTCGTCAAATGGTTTGTTAAAAAATCCAAATAAATTTATTTCAGGTTTAAACTCTTGCGTATCAATTTTATCAAAAAGCTTTTTAGTATCAATTAAACTTAAATCATGAGTAAAAACATCTTCTCCAAAAACTTTAGCATTAGATTCATTAGATAAAATTACCTGCTCATTTAAAGCTATTCTTTCAATATTAGGATCAGTATCCTCAATAACTTCATCTTCAACAACTTCTACAACTTCTTCGTCTTTTTCTTTGTTTTTCTCCAAACAATCTTTGTATGCTTGGGATCCTATTACGTGTAACTCTTTACAGTTTGCCATTGATTAAATTTAGGATACTACTTGCTCTTCAACTATTTCTTCTTGCGCAACTTGAGGTTGTTGCATAGGCTGTTCTTCTTGTTGTTTAGATTTAGGTGGTCCCATAGGATACTCTTCACCTATTTGAGTTTCTAAAAACCATTTTTTATAATCTTCTTGAAATCTTTTTTGTTGATTGTCTCTAAGCGCTTTAGCTGTTGGTAAATAATGATCTGTTACTTCAGCTATAATATTGTTGTTAAATGCTATTACTTGGTCAAAGCTTTGAAACTCTTCAAGTAAACCAGCTGTAATTTTATCCATCTGAAGATTAAACTGTAAGCTTTCACCTATTAAATCTTTATCTATGATATAAAATTCTTGTACCATGTTAGCATCAAGATCTTTTGTTTTAATATCTAGAGATCCATCAGCTTTCTTTTTTCTGTAAACTTCTGTAACACCACCTGTTAATGATATGTTGCTTTCATCGCTACCAACCTGCTCTTGTTCAAATATATCAGGATTAGATAGTTTAAAGTTTTCATTTGCTTCTAATGTACTAGGTATACTTACAAACATGTCCTGTTTTTCAGATAACTCATTTAATTTGTTTAAATAAATTCTCTCTACAAATCTTCCGTCTTTTTCATATATTTCCCAAGCTAATTTATTTAAGTTATTATCAATAGCTTTAATCTGCACTTCTCCTTCTAAATCACCGTTTAGTATGCTTAAACAAAGAAACCTGCTTACAGGTGTTCCCATCATGTCTAAACCACCCATAACACCAGCTTTTTGTACCATTTCAGGCCAAATCTCTGTATTACTCATGATATTTTCTAAACCTGTTTTAATAACTTGTACACTACCACTTATTATATCAATATATTTTCTATCTTCTACAGGGTTTTCACTTGTACCTTGTGTTAAAGCAAGTTGTATATCTGCGTAGTGTTTTACAAATGGATCATATAATTCAGCATAATCAATAGGTTTTACTTTGCTATCGCTATAACCAAGCTCGTATGAAAGTCTAGATTGAAGCTCTGATATGGCAAATTTAATTTGCTCATTAAGCTTTTTGTTTTCTATTAATTTTTCTTTTATTGCCATACTATTTTATTTGTTTGAACCTGCCAAATTATAACCTGCTGCTTTTGCACCTTCTGCTCCACCTTTAAAAAATCCACCGGCACTAGCTATATCACCTAAAGCACCAAACCCACCGGTTATCGCTCCAGTTATTGCTTGTGTACCTTGGTCATATGCTTGTTGTGCTCTTTGTGTTTGTTGATTTATTTGACCTCTTGTGAAGTTTATTTGAGCATCTTTTCTTCTTTCCTGTGCATTAAATTTAAATGATCTACCAGCTGCATCTGCTTGTTGAGTTCTTTGACCTTCACTTATTTGTATTTGTTGTAATCTTCTTTGCTCACCTATTTCAGCTTGCTGTAAGTATTGCTCACCTTGTGCTCTCATTTTTTCATTAGAAGCCTCTTGCTGTTCTATATTAGCTGCAACACCTTTTTTGCTTTGCAATGCCGCTTGAGCCAACGCAGTAGCACCACCAGCACTTGCTCCAGACGATCTTAATGTATCTAAAGTATTTGCTAAAGCAATATCCGCTTCTTCAGCTTGCATTTTAGATGCGCCTGTTGCTACACTTAAATTAGCATATGGATTACTTAGCTTACCACTTAAATCTTTAGCTAGTGAACTTAAATCTTTAGTGTTTGAATATGGATTTATTACTTTCTGTCTACCATTTTCCAAGCTTTTTAACTCTCCTGTTAATCTTCTTTTTTCAGCTTCAGCTCTTCTTCTAGCTCTTCTAGCTCTACCTGCTCCAAAAATACCAGAAACAATAGAGCCTACAGCTTGTATACCAGCCGAAGCAATACCAGCTACAGCCAAAGGGCCTAAAGCCATAGTAACACCTTCTGGTGCGGCAAATAAAAATTCGTATAATATATTTAAAACTTCTTCCATAATCTTTTAATATGATGATTCTACAGTGTCAGAAGATACTGCAAATAATTCTCTTTTTTGGTTTATACTATTGTCTAAGCTAAATTCAAAAGTTGTAAAAAATCCTTTTACACCTGTCATACTTGCACCAAAAAGTATTTCACCAGGAGTCACGGGTGAAGTATTTATTAAATTAGCAAAGTATTTATTTTCTTTTCTTTTAAACTTGTTAGTAAACATTTCGTTTTCTAAAGCAGTTAAACTAGTAGGAACATTTCCGTATTTAGCAATAGGTACTTGAGCTATATCTCCAGAACTTGCTACAACATTTGATACAGTCCAATCATTATTACCTTCATAATTAATTGTTTTAAACACTTTGACTGTTGATGGAGAACCGTTTAATATAACTTTAACTGTTGAAGCAAATACATTGTTAGGCGCATCGTAGAATCTTCCATGTGCACTACTTCCATAATGACTGTAAAGCTTGCCACTATTAGTAGAAAAGAAAGTTGAAGTTAAACTAAACATAAAGCTTGGTTTAAAATCAAAGAAACTAGTCCAACCCTGTACTGTTTCATCAAAACTAGCAGTGTCATAATCTGAAGCTGTTTGTATAGATAATATATAGTTTTTAGTATGATTGTCCCAACCACCTACTATATTAGTTATACCATTTTGTGTTAGCTTGTCTCTAAAAAAGTCTTGCATACCATAACCTGATATTTCTATAATTTCACCACCGGTTGTTAGTCTTAACACGCAACCTCTTCTTCTATCTGTAAAGTATTTTCTATAACCATATACAGCAAAGCTAAAAGGATCTTGAGCTATTCCGTATTTACCTTTATAAGGTACTATTTGTCCTATAATCATTCTACCAGAAGCTGTCAAAGGTTGGCCTTCAGCAGTGTATATAGCATCTTTATCTATTAAAGCTTTATTTACTTTATCTTCTTGAAATATAATTAAATTAGTATCTTCAGCATAAAGTTTCATTATTTGTCCATGTGCTGGATCTACACCTCTAGTTATGTCTTCACCAACAGAAAACTCATTTGTTTGATTAACTCCTGTTCTAGAATTAAATACGCCTGAATATATCAAGGCATTAAATCTATTTTGGTTGTTAGGGTTATCTTCCACTATGTGAGCTTTCACACCTATATCTGTCGATGTGTTATTATAACCTCCTCTAATTCTAGACTCTTCAATAAACCAGTCAGTTGCATTGTCATTAGCATAAGGCGCAACAGCTGGTGTTGCATTAGCATTACCTCCAGGTATAGTGTCATATGGTTTTATAGGCTGTGGGTTAGCATCTACAACACTTGATATTTTCTTCAACCAGTATGAGTTAAAATATTTTAATTCTAAAGTAGCAGCCATATTATTTTATTATCACTTATTTTTTGTTATTATTACAACCAACCTATTGCGCCTGGAACAGGTCTAGAACAAACAGGTAATGAAGAAGAGGAACAAGGTCTAGCAAGTTTATCACTACACGTATTTGCATCTCCACTTATTTTAATACCACCCGCATCAAATTTTGCTGAAACTTTTACCTGATCAAAAGGTTTACCAAAAGCAGCATCAAAACCGAAGAAGTTAGGATAGTTATATGTCGAACCATTGGCTGGTGAAGATAATGTATTGTTTAAGTAAAATATATCAACATATTCTGCATAAGCCATTGGAGCAAATCTTGGTGTACTAGTAGCATAACAACCGTATGCTGTTTTATGACTAGATATTTCATAATTCCAAGCTGTTGGATTAGTAGAGTATGGTGAGACTTGAGAACCGTTTTCAACTACACACGAACCATAGTATAAATCATCAGAATTAACCCATAAAATTAATGAATCATTAAACGTACCAGCATAAGTATGGTAAGCATTTTCAGCAACAATAAGGTATTCACCAACTGTGTCAAAAGCAAAAGCTGTTGAAGCGTATTTAGTAGTATTAGAGCTGTTGTTTATTAATTCCGCATCAGCAATAATATTAGAATTATTTATATCAGCTAATTGACTCCATGTTGCATCAGAGGCATTATCTCTGTGATAAACTTTCCATTGAACTTTTGAACCAGACCTAGGAGCAGATGATCCGCTAGAATATTTCTGCTGCATATTACAAGAAAATACAACAGTTCCAACTGATAAAGCTGAATTATTTGGTGTTCCTAGTCTAAATAAAAAGTTAGAGTCACTTGTGCTAGTTGATGGTTGAACCGGTAAATCAGTTAAAGCATAACCAGAAGCTGGACTAGAACTGGTAAAAGTTCCATTAGCTATATACCATATTGCTCTTTGGGGTTGTGATTGAGTTGCAGAAAGTGGTACTACAGCACCAAACATAGGTGGTATACCTTGAGAAGGAACAATACTAGATTCGCAACCTGATTTAGAACTTGTATTCATTTGTAACGCACCAACTGTAATTACTTGTTGTTTAGTAACGCTTAGCGAACCATTTTGTACTACACCACTCACAACAGCATCTTCAGCTTTTAAGTTTAAAGTATAAACACCTAGTGGTGTTGTTGTACTTTTTGTAACAACGCCAACAGAAGGATCAGCTATAGAAAAATAAGAACCTGGTGATTGAGAAACTATACTATACTTTATTTGACTTGTATTATTTGTAGCAGAACCATTATCAGCTCCTCTAGTAACACCAGTGTTATCACCAACGCTAACCGTTACAGCCGGTAAGCTTGGTCCTGAAATCCAGTCTGTAAAAATAGGATCATTATTAGTTAAGTTTCCCGTGAAAGGTGTTGAACTAGTATCACCACCTGAAGCCGGTACAGTTGTCCAAGTAAAATTAAAATTATATGTTTCTTTTGAGTTTTTATTTGAATCAAAACCAGCATTTGAAAAAACAAAAGTATCAACTGCTGTTTGTAGCTTATATCCTGTTCCAGATGTTATCAGTTTAAAATCGCCTGTAAAACCGTCAGTTAAATTTCCCGTTGCTCTAGTGAGACCATTACCATCTGTAACTGTCATAGAAACGTTTTCTATCTGAGTATTTAAAAAATCACTACCTTGATTGTTTTGAGGTTTAAATACAGCTGATATATCTGTGTTAGCAGCCATGTTTTCAAAATGCGAATAACCTAATGCTGACAATCCAGCCACACCATCAAAACCAGTGTTTATATCAGCATTTAAATCAGCTATTAAACCAACTGTTGTTGTTTCGTAAAATAATTGTAATAAACTTTCAACAGGTTCTGTTTCAGCAACAGAAAGTTGTATTGTCATTGAAGAGTTAGGTAAACCTACAACAGTAGTACCAGCATTGGACGTTGCTAATCTAGCTATAAAAGGATTTGTTTCTAATTGATAAAAAGGAACATTAGTTGTTGAAATATCATCGCTATACATAGATAAATCAAAAGCTGTAGATATAGTGTCTGCCGTCATAGCTAATGGCAGTGTTTGAGTTCCGGTGGAAACTGGAAAATATTGTACGTTGTCCGTGGCGGTGTTATTTACTCTACCATATAATCTTACAGAGCTTCTAAACTGTTTTTGTTGATCAGAAGTTTCATTTAAATCTCTAGGTATTTTATTTATATTATCGTTTAATAATACTGTGTGAGCTGTTTTATCGTCTTCAGTTGTAGGAAAAACTGGAGGATCAGTTACACCTGTTGTACTTGGGTAACCATTTAAAAAACCTGGTAAATAACAGTTATAGTAATCTTGCTCTTGTTGTTTAACAACAACTTTATACGAATACCAACCTAAAGTGTTTGTTATTGTATAAGCATATTTAGTGTCTGGAGAATTTAAAGCATTGTCAGAATATAAGAAATTATTTACTTGCCCATCTGTAGTTATTGTGTAAACAGGAGCAGCTGTATCATCTACATTGGTTACTTTTACAAAATCTGTAAACTCACCTCTTAAATATGAATTTAAAACCGGAACGTCAACCGCATTTGAACCTAGAGTAAATGTATAAATAAAAGGAGAAGTTATCCCTACGCTGTTTGCTGTTGTATTAAAACCGTTTCCTATCTGATCAGCATATAAACCTGGAGCACCTTCGCCATCACTATTTACAGAAGAAGTAATTTCAGTATTTATAACAACTTTTAAAGCGTCACCAAACCATTGTTTTAAATTTTGTGTTGCCGAAGTATAAGGGTGATAAAAAGTTGAACCACCAAATGTAGTGCCACCTAATGTTGTTGGAGCACTATCATCAACAGATGATAATATAACTGATGATTGTCTACCAAACTTGTCAGATAATATAAAGCCAACTTGATAATTTCTATTTTTCTTTAAAGTATGATTTGGATATTCAGCCCAATTAGTAAAAACAGTTGTGTTTTTAGCGCTAGC